>Ga0272440_1004176_pt1 | contig 10468 bp, 1 predicted proteins | sample SSMMMBAug17_FD_192440 | JGI IMG/M metagenome (GOLD analysis project Ga0272440, IMG submission 192440) | Marine sediment archaeal communities from Little Sippewissett salt marsh, Falmouth, MA, United States - SSM-MMB-Aug17 | ecosystem: Environmental > Aquatic > Marine > Wetlands > Sediment ... | reverse complement strand
GATACGATTGCTTTTGATATTTTACCGGATCCGAATTATCTGGTGAATCAGTTCTTGCTGGATGACATTTCTCAGACAATGTCAGATAATCACTTTGAACTGAACCACATCAAAAAAGATCATGACATTTTTGTTTCGTTTACGCCTGTCAACCACGCGCCATCAGCAGAAGATCAGAAAATTCAAACGCCTGTGAATACGTCGATACATTTCTATCTGAAAGCATCAGATTCAGACGAAGATGTTCTTGATTTAATTTTGGATACAGCTCAGCTCAACGGCCATTTGAAATGTGAAGGGTTAAAGGCAACGTATACGCCTTTATCTGGATTTTTTGATAAGGATTCATTTCGTTATAAAGTATTTGATGGCAAAAAAGAGAGCAACATCGCCACAGTGGATATTTTTGTGGGATTGCCCATTGTGGACGCCATTGTGATTGAAGATACCACGCAGCGTCTCATCCTACCCACAAAAGCAAATGTTATGACTTATCCACAGCAGGGAGAATTGAATGAATTTGTAACAGATGTATATTATGCGCCACATTCAGATGCCAATGGTCTGGATCAATTTCAGTATGAATTAAATCAGGAATTGTTTACGTTTAAAATTTTTATCAAAGCAATCAATGATCCCCCGACTGCAAAAACAGCATCTTACTATACTGTCACCGAACAACAACCTCTCGTACTGGATGCCAGTCAATCCTTTGATATTGATCACGATGCGCTTCGATATGCCTGGACCATCAGTGACGATTCAATTGTCATCAGTAATCCGCTGGCTGTAACCTCCTGGCTGATCGCGCCTGATGTTGACGATGCCGGCATGCAAGTTTCGTTGACCTTAACTGTCTCTGATCCTGATGGCCTGACATCACAGGCTTTTTCAAGAATCAATGTTCAGGATATGCCAGATCCGGTGGCATCCTTTCAAATTGAGAATGGAAAGGGTATTGTGCCCTTGAATGTCCAATTTATCGATACATCTATTAATGCAGCATCCTGGTTTTGGAATTTTGGCGATGGTTCAACCAGTATCAGGCAACATCCCATGCACGTGTATACATCAGCCGGCACGTATTCTGTCACCCTGACTGTTCAAAATTCAGGTGGTATCAATCACCATATGGAAAGCAATTGTGTTATTGCAGGCCTTGAGCCGCTGTCTGTTGATTTTTCAACATCCGGTAATCAGGGCGTAATTCCATACACAGTCACATTTTATCCGCAAATCAAAGGGGAGGTTGAAAACTGGCAATGGGACTTTGGTGATGGCACCATCAGTTATGATTTTCAACCCACGCATATATATAACGCCACCGGTCAATTCACTGTGAAACTTTCGGCATCTAGAATCACTGAAACTGTTCAAAAAAGTTATCCCAATTTAATTCAAACAATAGGTCATCAAATTGTGGGTAGGGTGAAATCCTCAGATGCTGGTAAAGGCCTTGCCGGGTATCGGGTTGATATCAACCTGATGGATGAATTTATTGCGAGTACATTGACTGATGAAAATGGTTTATATACCATTGATAACTTGAAACCCGCATCCAGATATATTCTCAGCGCATGGCCATCAGATACACGCTATGTTTATCAGTATTACAATCAGAAAAAATTTCCCTTTGAAGCCACTTATGTTGCCACCGGTATTCCAGATCAACAGATTATTTTTTTGATGAAGCCGGCTCCCCAGGCATGGGTGAGTGGTACTGTCACCAATGGCATTACGCCATTGCCCAATATGCAGGTTGATATTTTTTCTGAAAATCTGGGTATTTCCAGAAGTCAAACGACCGACAACAATGGCACTTATACCTTCACCGGATTGGAAAGGGCATCAGATTATCGGATATCGATCTATGCATTGGATAAACAATTCTTTTATGCCATGCATGATGGCGGTATTGTGGGCGTGGATCATCCAAATCAAAGCGTGTTTATTGAAAGCCAGGCAACGCCAATAACCCCCGCAACCAGTGGCCTTCGCAATATTGATATTATTGTCAATCCCATTCAAGGCGCATTCATCGCCGGTTTTGTGAAAGATAAACAGGGACATCCCATGTCCCAAATTCATGTCAATGCCTGGTCAGAAACCTTAAATATGGGCGGCAGTGCTTTTTCTGATGCCACAGGTCGCTACACCATTACCGGCTTAAAAACTGTTCTGCCAGAAAATGCTTCGCAAACAGGTTATTTTGTGATCATTCAGCCCTCACACTTTATGTTTCAGGCATTTGATCATGTACTGGATCAAAATTTGGCCACCCGCGTCGGCACAGGTCGAACCGATATTGATTTTCAATTGATTACACAGGGCAGCATTACCGGATCAGTAACTGAATTATCTGGAATTGCTGTTTCTGGAGCTGACATTCGGGCATGGTCTTTATCTGATATCAGCGGAAAGTTGTATCAGACCAGAAGTAACTTTCTGGGCAGGTTTGAACTGAATCTGCCTGTTGCTTCAGATTATATTGTATCCATGAAAAACAAAAACTATCCAATCCAGTATTACAATCAACAAACCGCGCCCAATCTGGCTCAAACAGTAAATCTGCAACAAGGCAATGTGTCTGATATTCGATTTTCAGTGGACAAAGGTCCGGTTATCAAAGGTTATGTTTATGAACAGATATTTGGTCAGCCATCAACCGATGCCACTGTCGTGATTGAATCACAGAGCTTGGGGACAATCCAGACCATGAAAGCAAACAGCAGCGGTTTTTTTCAGTTTACCGGTCTGGATGGTGATGTATCGGATTATATCATATCGGTCCTCACTACCGGTTACTTACCGGCATACTATGCGGACAATATGGATGGAAGTCCGGAAAATGATACAGTTTTTGATATCACCCTGGCAGGTGGTGTTGGCGCAGCGGGTGAATCTTCGGCCACAGATCGTTTTTTAACCATCAAACAGGGCCTGACTGTGACAGGTCAGATAATCAATACTGAAGGCCTTGCCATTTCAGATGCCGGTATTCAATTGATTTCTGATCAGGGAACCTGGAAAACCACAAGCGATCATTCACAGGATATTCATTTCAGTATGACCGGTCTTTTGCCTGATACCTATGATCTTGTTGTTACCGCACAAAACTATCTCACATATTCAGATCAGTTGACACTCACTGATGATCAGGTTTTAAACATATTACTTACGTCCGAACCTCGCCGAAGTATTTATGGTTCAGTATATCAGCTTGATGAAAACTCCCAGGTCGATTTGATTGTGTGGTCTGAAACCCGCAATATTTATCAAACAAAAGTTTTGGCCGGCACAGGTGAAAGGATTGATTATTCTGTAGATAATCTGCCGCCGGCATCAGATTATATTGTATCTGTTCGCGCATTGGATTATGCCGATCAATATTATCCGGATAAATATAGACAAGATAATGCCGAAACTGTTGATTTGACCAATCAAAATGCCGATTTGATCGATTTTGTTCTCACAAAAAATCTCAGCAATATTTCAGGCCGACTGACATTCGAAAAAATACCTGCTTCAGGCGAAACTGTTCGATTGGAAGCCAGGTCCGAATCAACCGGCGGATTTGGTTTTACACAACTTGTATTGTCATCATCTCGTGAGGTCGATTACACCATATCCGGCCTGTTGCCTTCAGAAGACTATATCGTTTCTCTGCAATCCGCATACTATCAAGATTGCTATTGGGATGAATCAGAATCCGGCACCCGGTCTTATGATCTGGCAAAACCAATTGCCACACCTGGACGTGCAGACTTTATTGTCAATGATGGCTTTCGTATTGCCGGTACCATTATAGACAATTCTGGAGATCCCATGCATGTTCAGGTGGAAATATGGTCACAGAATACACAGACTCAAAAAGTAACACGAACCAATGCTTTGGGAGAATATGTTGTTGATGGTTTACTGAAAGCAGATGACTATCGTATTAAAGTCACTACTACCAAGAGTGGATTTTACTATTATCATGCTTCAGGTGCTGTGCGACAGATGTCTCGAAGTCAAATGCTGTCCACAAGTAATGGCAATCTCGAAAACATTGACATGATTCTGATTACAGGCGCTCAGATTCATGGTATGATTCAATCATATACAGGCCAACGCATTGAAGGCATCTGGGTAAGCGCCTGGTCCGACAGCCAGAATGTTGGCGGCGGCGCTTTTTCTGATGCCAATGGTGAATATATTATTTATGACCTTCCCCAGTGGCATGATTATGTCGTGACAGTCGAACCCACATGGAATATGCCTTATGAAACAGCGCATCAAACGCTGATTTCAGTGCCATCAGGAAACAACAATTTTATCCTTCGGTATAAACAAGGTGTGAGTATTTCGGGAATTATTCGAAATCCATCTGGCAAACCGGTTCATAAAGCCATTGTGAAAATGCAATATGTCAATCAGAACAAACGTCCGGCCTGGACAATCACTGATTCAAAAGGGCAATATCTCATTGACTTACTCACAACCAGTCAAACATACAATCTGGAAATTACCCCCCCAATAAATAAAGACTGGGCCATTGAAAATCGGTCTGTGTATATGAATTCAGATCAATCCATAGATATCATGCTGTCGTCCGGTTATATTTTTTCTGGCAAAGTGATAGACAGTTTAGATCAAAGCCCTCTGGCCAATGCCCTGGTGACAATCTGGTCTCCATCCAAACAGTTTGCAGGTGAAACCACAAGCAAGGCAAATGGTGTATTTGAAATCATTCATGTGCCCATGGCAAGAGATTATGTTATCACAGTAAAAGCAACAGGTTTTCTGGATAAAAAAGAAGATAACCAGACACCCGAACGTAATATGGAAATCCAAATGGATTCATCCGGACAGATTTCAGGAATTGTTCGTTCATTAATAACAGGTGCCCCCATTGAAAATGCCAGCGTTGAAATTTACTCCCAGGCCAATCAGGCACTGGCAGACTACAAGGGCATTGTCAGCACCAATGAGCAGGGAAAATTTGTAATCACCGGACTTAAACCCATGGATCGAAGAGGCAACTTGATAACAGACTTTGTGATCACAGCCTATGCCAATGGATTTCCGCCTCTCTCGCAAATTGGAAAACAACCCGGAGATACAGTGGTGTTTAACCTCACCAGAAGTTTGAAAAATCAATTGACCGGCACAGTGGGGAATTTGGATGGCCGCATGCTGGTCATTGATATTTTTTCTGAGAATCAACGCTTTGTCAAAACAGTCATGGCAAAGTCGGATTTTGTGATTGATGGCTTAAAACCCAATCAGGGCTATCTGTTGAAATTTATTGCATTGACAGACAGCGGCAGTATTCATGAAGAATGGGCCGGAGAAAATGATATGGGCACATTGGAACAAAATCAGGCCAACATCTATACCCCTCCGGATCAGATTTCATTTGAATTTTCATTTTTGAACAATCTGCAAAAACGTGCAAAGAATCAGTTTTCAGGACCCGGGCCGGTTCAAAATCTACAATCACTCTCCCATGAATATGTTGTACAGGATCTCCGAAAACGAAGTATTCAAACAGGAAACACGATCCCCTCAAACAATCCCAATGTGGTTGTCACCTGGGAGCCCCCACTGGAAAAGCGTGAAGATGTGGTGGGCTATTACAGCCAGTTTAATACTCAGGAAAGCCAGGAAATCAATAAATTTAACATGACACAACGGCCCATCCGAACGCGAAAAATTACCAGTCGCGACCTGATGGGAGATGATGTGCAATACTACTTTCATGTGGCTGCGGTGGATAAAGATGGCCGAATCGGTGATACGCAATCTATTGCCTTTCGCATTGATACAATTCCGCCAACTAACGTACAGGTCATTGCGCCGGATACCTGCAATACCCGCAATATTTCCTTGATGCTGGGGGCCACCGGTGCTTCTGAAATGTATATCAGTAACATGAATTATCATGAAGGCGGCCAGTGGGAAAACATTTCAAACAAAAAAACCTGGCAATTGACAGATGGTGAAGGCACCAAAAATATTTATGCCCGATTTCGAGATCGGGCAGGTAATGCCACACAGACGGCTGAAATCACATTGTTTCAGCCGCCTCTTCCCACTTATATAATACAGTCATCATCCGATTTTCATGGCACAATTACGCCATCAGGCGCAATATCAGTTGCTCAGGGAGACAGCCTGACATTGACAGTCATACCAGAAAAGCAATACACAATTGCCGAGTTTACTGTCGATAGTAAGGTACAAACAATCAGCGGCAATACCTTTTGCCTGACCAATATTCAAAAAACGCATCAAATTTATGTCTCTTTTATGCAGGCAAATATACCGCCACGTGCGGTTTCCAAAACAATTTATGGAAAGGAAGATGCGCTTCTTGAAATTGAATTGACAGGCTTTGATCAAAACAATGATCCATTAACGTTTGAAATCATTCAAACACCAGACAAAGGGGTGATAAACAAACTTTCAGATTATCAATACACCTATCAGCCAGCGTGCAACAGTCATGGGGTATTTTTCCTGAAATTTACTGCTTCAGACGATGAACTGGTTTCCGAACCCGGGGTCATTACCCTTGTGGTTGAGGCGGTGAATGATCCGCCACATGCTTCAGGCCAGAGTGTTGAAACACAGATCAATACACCTGTTGAAATTCTTCTAAAAGCCACAGATATTGACAATGAAACACTGACTTTTACAGTGGATCAAGAATCCCCGCATGGATCTGTCGTAATTTATGGCCAAAAGGCTATATTTACGCCCAATCTCGGTTTTAATGATCCCACCGAATTTTCTTTCAAAGCTTATGATGGCAACCTGTTCAGTAATGCAGCACGTGTTGAAATCTGGGTAGGACTGCCGCCTGTGGATACTGTTCTAACTGAAGACATCCCCCTTGCACTGACAATTCCTTCTGATGCCATATTGTTGACATCGCCTGTTAAAGGCAGGCTTTCCATGTCCAATGGTGCATATTATACCCCCTTTGAAAATATGTCTGGTAATGATATATTGTATTATCAAATAGATGGCATTGTAAAAGCCCACAGTCTATTTATCAAACCAGTCAATGATCCGCCAGAAATCATGAACGATATCATCACCATAAAAGAAGATCAATCCACAGAAATCCGGTTAACTGCAACTGATATCGAAAACGATCCGGTTACTTTTTCAGTTCTTAAAAGGCCACAAATGGGCAAACTGGAAGAAAACCTGCCGACAATTATCTATACCCCCTTTGAAAATAAAAATGGAACCGATCAACTGGTGGTTGAAGCCTCTGATGGCATGGATTGTATTACCAAAACCCTGACAATAGAGATTCAAAAGGTCAATGACCTGCCTGTTGCAAAAGATCAGGTTATTTCAAAGATGCCCCTTGTTATACCGGTTTCATTCACTCTTGAAGCCACTGATATAGACATTGCGGACACGCTTTCATACACCATTGTAAGCCGCCCGCAAACAGGGATATTAAGCGGTGCTAATGCAAACTGGACATATACCCAGGAACATTGGGGCATATACGAATTTCAATTTATTGCCAGTGATGGTCAGGGGCAATCCAACACAGGCACAGTAAAACTTTATCTGGATTTGCCTGTTGTTCATGCCTTTACGCTTGAAGACACTGATCTGGATATTTATGATCATATTACAGGCATTGCTGGAAATAAAGCAGTTAATATGTCTACATTCCCGGCACATGGTCGTATGTTGGGTGATGCCGAAAAAGGCATCTGGGGATATCGACCCAGTCATAACTATTTTGGTACTGATGAATTTTCATTTATTGTGGGGCAGGAAACCAGGCAATATTATTTGAAAATCTATGTCTATCCTGTCAACGATCCGCCGAAAATTGACATTCCTGAACATCTGACAACCAACGAAGATTGGGCAATATCTGTAAAATACCGCATTTCTGATGTCGATACATCATCAGAAAACTGGCAGATCAGTTATATTGTTCCGGAAAATGGCTATCTCACACAAACTTTTTCAACCTTTGTATATCAACCGGATAAAGATTTTAATGGATCGGATGTGTTTACAGTTGCGGTTTCAGATGGTCAAAGCACGAATTCAGTTGATGTTCATATAACAGTTCTGCCGGTCAATGATCCGCCAGAAGTATTCTCACAAGAAATCAAAATGCTTGAAGATACCAGTCGGACAATTGAACTTGTGGGATCAGATATTGACAGTGATCCCCTGACATATATCCGATTGACCGACCCATTACATGGTCAAATAACTGGAACACTGCCATATCTCACATACACACCAAATCCAGATTCACTGGCATCCGATACATTCCAGTTTACTGTCAGTGATGGCGAATTGGCCGCATTACCGGCAACAGTAAAAATCGAGATACAGAATGTCAACGATCCCCCCCACGCAAATGGAATGCAGTTTGTCATAGATCATCTAGGCATTCTGTCAGGCACGCTGGATGCCAGTGATATTGATCCAGACATATTGATCTATAGTCTTGTGGATTATCCAAAATTCGGTGATGTAATCATCACCAATGCAGTGACCGGCAGATTTATCTATGAGGCCCCAGAAACAACAGGAGAGGATTATTTTTCATTCAAGGTCAATGATGGCTATCTGGATTCCAATACAGCCACAGTGTTTATTAATATCAATACGCCATCAGAACAAAGGCACAGCTTGAAACTTTCCCTTCTGCCACCTTACACATCTGGTGATCAGTATCGCTATCTGTTGCTTGATGAAAGCACCGGTCAGGTTATCCGGGATAATCTTGCCAATACGACAACTCTAGAGACCCAACTAACAGAAAACTGCAACTATCGGTTATTCATATTGTCATCAACGTATAAATACTACGAACATTCAAAACTGATCATGCCTTCTGAAACGCCGGTTACAATTATTCTGACCCCATTGCCAGAAGCCCGACCCGCGTTTATTGCACCAGATATCAGTCAGACCAATAATCCTGATGGATTCTATTTAAATATTTCATCCGATGATACTATTTACAATGATATCCGCATTCTTACTCCCCTCAACCCGGAAGCGGATGGCTTTACAGAGATAACACCAACAAGTGATCAAAACATACGAAAAATATATCAATGGCATCTGCAAAGCAGCCAGTATTCGGCAATGCATAGAGGAGATTCCGGTTGTACCACCTATACAATTGATATTCAACTGTATAACGAAACAAAAGATTATACATTTTCAGTGAACTATGTATCATGCGAAGATCCCGATAAAAACAAAACGCCTATGCATCAAAAGTTTGAAAGCACCTATGGCCCGACACAAACGCATACAAGAGCAAGCAGGGTATTCTATCCCATGGAAGGCTCACAGATTCGCATCAATATCAAGGATCATAATGAAACGCTTCCTGTGATCATTCCGCCCATTCCACTGGAATATCTGTTTATTGATTCTGGCGACAATTTGACCTATCACCCTACAACCGACATGTATAATATATTCCGCCCAAAAATGCAGTTGGATACAGAAACCCCCCTGATAGCAAAAATCAATTATTACACCTTTGAGCAAAACGCACCAGGATCAGCGGTGGAAGTCTCCTTTTTTGTTGCATCAGGTCAATATGCGGAATGCCCGGTGCGATATAATCCAATTGTCAACAGTTCGAATAAACGTTACAATGAAATAATCGGCCAGAATGCACCGCCAATAGATATTCCCCTTGTATTGAACAATGAATCGTCAGAATATTCAAGCAATTATCATAATGTAATCGACAATCAAAAAATCAACTTGTATTTTGATGAAAAAGGAGATGGGGAGGTTGGATTCAGGGCGCATACAATTCCTGCGACTTTGATGAATGATCGTTCTGATGTTGTGTGGCTGTCTGTGGATCATTTGACAGGGATTGGGTTTGCGAAGGAAATTGTTAATGTTTCGGATGATGCCTGTGAGTGTGAGAGTGATAGCAGTGGTTGTTTTATATGGGTGTTGGGGTGGGGGTTATAGGTATAATTCCCCCTCCTTCCCAAATTTGAACAGTCCATAGCCTTTTACACAAACGCCCATGTGAAATAGTGATATACAAAGCATGGATCGTCATGCTAAGGAAAGCTCTGAAAATAAGTTCCCCTTTTTAAAATGTTCATCGGGGTTTTTGTTCTGTAGAGACGTAGCATGCTACGTCTCTACGATGCCAAACGATTATACGTTCAAGATAAATGGGAAACTTATTTTTCGAGCTTTCCTAAGAATATTGCTCACATTTTGCGCTTGAATATCTTTAAATATGCTGTTATCTATCAGTTGACTAACTGAGGAATGTTCGAAAAATATGTTGCTCATTTTTATTGATTGTCCAAAAAAAAAAAAGGTCGTGTAGAAACGTAGCATGCTATTTCTCTACAGTACATTTACCTCAAAAGGAACAACATAAATAATGGGGAAGTTATTTCAAGGAATTCCTTAAAATAATTGTAGAATAAAGACT
>Ga0272440_1004175_pt1 | contig 10468 bp, 7 predicted proteins | sample SSMMMBAug17_FD_192440 | JGI IMG/M metagenome (GOLD analysis project Ga0272440, IMG submission 192440) | Marine sediment archaeal communities from Little Sippewissett salt marsh, Falmouth, MA, United States - SSM-MMB-Aug17 | ecosystem: Environmental > Aquatic > Marine > Wetlands > Sediment ... | reverse complement strand
CGGGCAAAGACATCATTGTTCCAAAGCATGATTTCAAACGACGTGTTTTCATTGCTGTTATACGTATCAATAAATTGTCTGACAGCCTCGATTCTCAAATACTGGGGATCAGAACCAGTTGATAGATGATCAACAGTTACGCCCATACTCAAAGAACAGTCAATTGCAAACAGGACTTTGACTGGAAATTGGATTTCATCGGGTGATTCAGTTAAAAATTTTCCCTTGAGATTCACACGATATCTGGTGGGTTGATACTCCCAGCTTGTTTCTTCATCACAGGCTGGTAGAAAGGCGAAAAGAAAAATCACAAAAAAATGAATGAGTTTAATCATCACAAATATCTCCTATTCCATCATTATCTACATCTTGTTGATCCGGATTATACTGGCTCGGACAATTATCACACGCATTGCCTACGCCATCGGCATCAAGATCGAGATTATTATCAGAGCGACAATTGGGGCATAAATCAAAGCTTGTGTCCGGATCATTTTCATCGCACGCAAAATCCTTAAAGCCATCGTTATCTAAATCACAATCGCAGGCATCCCCCGCATGATCTCCCAATAAATAACTATCCGAATTGATTTGATCCGGATTAAAAATTTGGATACAATTATCAATGGCATCGGGAATACCATCATTATCATCGTCATTATCACAATGATCTCCCACACCATCGGTATCATTATCCGATTGATGGCTGTTGATAATTGAAGGGCAATTGTCCGAAGTATTCAGAATACCATCATTATCAATATCATCATCGCAGACATCACCATAACCATCACCATCTGTATCAGTTTGATCATTATTGGCCTGATGTTTGCAGTTGTCACAGGCATTGCCAAAGTCATCGCCATCAAAGTTTTGTGTTGGATCATTGGGTGTAAAGGGACAATTGTCAAGTGGATCTATATAGCCATCAGCATCAATATCTTCCTGCAATGAGAAAGTGGGCCCCAAATCATAATTGACGACCAGCGGCCCGCCGCCACTTCCACCGCCGCCTACGCCGCCGGTGGGCGGGGAGCCGCATTGACCATCAGGGCATTCATCAAACCACTCGTTGGGATCAAATGCCGATGACTGACCGATGATCCATAAAACAATTACGAAGCATATTAGAATTGATTTGATTGATTTGTTCACGATATCCTCACTTTTGTTGGTGTTTGATAAACAAAATCGCAAGCATTGTGCCGAATTTCAAATTCAAGTAAAATTTTTATAACACACTTATTTATAAAAGAATATTATTTTTTTAGGTATCAAGTGGAATATATGATAAGTGTAAAAATGCTTACAACATTGTAATGAAAGGCTGTAAATTTGAGTTCAAAATAATTATTGACTATCATCATAGATTTATGTTTATTATTTAGTGATGTAGATTGGCATCCCAAATAATTAAGATTTGGGTAAATCATTAACGTTCAATAAAGAGAATAATCAATGTCAATATTTAATCACCGATTATTATTTGTAGTGGGAAAAGGTGGCGTAGGAAAAACGACAATTAGTGCCGCTCTGGGAATTGCGGCAAAGCGACTGAACAAAACAGTTCTATTAATTGAAGTCGGTGATGCAGACGCAATCGGACAAATTTTTGATCGCGGGACATTACCAGAAAAGCCCATTCAGATTCAACCTGATTTGTGGGGGGTTCGTATCAACGCAAAATCTGTTTTACAGGAATATATTAAACTTCATGTGAATATTCCATTTATTGCTGCGCGAATAGTCAAAAGCAAAATATTTGAATATATCATAGCAGCGACACCCGGGCTTAAGGAAGTGATGACACTGGGTCAGATCTGGCGATGGGAACAGGATAAAACCTTTGATAATGTACCTCATTTTGATTTAATTATCGTTGATGCGCCGGCGACCGGTCATGGCGTCAGCCTTCTCATGCTGCCACAGACATTAATCAATATGTTAGTTGTGGGGCCAATCGTAGAACAAACACGTGTGGTTCATAATTTACTGATTGATCCTGTCAAGACATGTTTGACGCTGGTGACAATCCCTGAAGAATTACCGGTCAATGAAGCGCTGGAATTTAAAACGATTGCAACTGAAAAGTTGCAAATGCCAGTACAAACGACATTAATAAATAGTGTATATCCCAAGGATTTTTCGGAATCTGATGAAGAAAAAATACATACAAAAATAAAAGAAATCGCTGAAAAAAAACACTTGAAAAAACTTAAGCCCATGTTTGAATTGGCAAAATCGACCATATTCCGACGAAAATTGCAGCAAAGGTATGTTGATCAGATGTATGCCAAACAAGATAAACATGAAACAATCATTGAGTTGCCCTTTGTTTTTTCGCATCGTCTGTCTATTCGGGATATTGAGCCACTTATTCAAATATTGCTGACCAGGTAGAAAAACATCATTATGAAAAATAAAATACAAACAGCAAAAATAGTTGCCTGTTGCGGAAGTGGCGGTGTCGGAAAAACAACACTTTCGGCAACAATCGGTCTTTATGGCGCATTAATCGGAAAAAAAACCATTGTACTGACGATTGACCCGGCAAAACGCCTGGCTGACGCTTTAGGCTTGAAATCAATTAATTTTGAAGAACAACGCGTTCCAGATTCCTGTTTTGATGTCATTGGTCTCAAACCGAAAGGGGAACTCTATGCGATGATGCTGGATACCCGACACGTGTTTGATCGGGTTGTCACTGCCTATTCAACATCCGCGGAAATGGCAGAAAATATATTGAAAAATCGCTACTACCAATACCTGTCTACCAGTCTGGCCGGAACCCATGAATACATGGCCATGGAAAAATTGTATGAACTCAATGAAACAGAAAAATATGATCTCATTGTACTGGATACGCCTCCCAGTCGCCGCGCATTGGATTTTTTAGATGCTCCCGAGCGATTAAACGATTTGTTTGGTCGTCATTTTTTTTGGAATTTACTGAAACCCTATTTTAAGGCCGGAAAATTGGGATATCGTATGATTTATTTTGTTGCATCTCCTGTCCTTCGATCAATCAGTAAAATTTTTGGTATACAGGCACTAAATGACTTGGCCGACTTTTTTTATCTGGCAGATGATTCATTTATTGATGGCTTTAGAAATCGGAGTCAGGCCATTAAATCGGTTTTATCCAGTCCGCAAACTGTTTTTATGGCGATTACCAGCCCGATGCGCGCACCGATGCTTGAAGCCTTGTATTTTTATGACAAAATAAAAGAAAACAACATGCCTTTTGGCGGATTTATTATTAATCGGGTTCATCAATCACTTGACAAACTATCGGATGCGGATCGTGATGCCATTCATGCCTGGATTTCAAGTGATTTGCTAGCAAAAAAAATTACGCAAAATTATCAACGTTTTGAACGTCTGGGCGCATCCTGCCATCAGTTGATCGATAATTTAATGACCATTACAGATCCAGCAATTCATATTTATCAAATCCCATTTTTTGAAAGTGATGTTCATGATTTTGCACATTTGTATCAACTTCATGATTATTTGTTTGACATTGACTTCTGATTTCAAAATTGAAAATCAAATAAAATTGGCTTATTATACTTGCATATCATTGAAACATATATTATAAGGATAATGGTGAGAGGCAACACTCCCGGCCTGGCATGTTCACCATTTTTTTATGACATACTTTTTTTTGAAACAGAATTCCTTGTATCTCAAGCTTTCCAGAACAAAATAATTTACAAATATTAAATTTCTTGTTTTTTTGGCGGGATGATTGCATAAGTAGATAATTAGAAATTATTATTGTAATAAAAAAAGGCAATTAGTATGCCATCACAAACAATCTAAAAAAATTCATTTTATTAAAAAAAATGAAGATATCTATTTGAATGTGAATATAATTTGTGTTATTGTAAAAAAGTTTCACAAAAAAAGAGGAGGTGCTTAATGAAAAAAGTTTATTTCTTAGCTTTAATGTTTATATTGTTCTCTTTTTCATCTGTAAACGCTGGTGAGTTTATGTTAGAAGCAGACTACCGACAACGGCCACCAGAAATGGTTATAGATGAACAAACAAATGATTTTTCAGGCCCTTTAATTGATATATTGAACATGGCAGCAGCAGAAGTTGGACTTACTGTTAAGTGGCAACAAAATTATTTTAAGCGGTCTTACAGCCGGTTGATTCGTGGAAATGTTGATATTGTGCCGAGAGTTATTATGAAGAAAGAAAGAAAACAGTTTGTCAAATTTTTTGATCCCATTGGATACCAACAAAAAAATATTGTTTTTATTGTAAAAAAAGGTAAAGAATCACTATTGAACAAGTATGAGGACTTATATAAAGTAACTGTAGGTGTAAAAAAGGGAACCGCCTATTTTAAATGTTTTGATTCTGATACACGAATTAAAAAAAAATTATCTGTGGATGACAAGAATATGTCCATGATGTTTGCTGCAAATCGTTTTGACACCATGATCATTTTGGATATGCCTGCTTTTGAAAAAGCACTAAAAGATATAGGATTTGACAATTATGCACTAGCCAACTATAAACACGTACAGGTGATTGCAAATCAATATGCCATGTCAAAAAAATCACCAAAGATTAATATGTTCGATAAAATTAATCAGGCATTTAATAATCTGGTCAAGAATGATAAAGTTCGAGAATGTTATCAAAAATATAATTTGGCACCGCTTTTAAAAAAAAAGGACATCCAGGGGATGGAAATTGACAATAATAGCATATCGGATTAATAATTTTGATATGAAGAACTTATTACCTTTCACTGATTAACTTATTGAGAAAGGATCAGTGTTTGAGTATAGAATCTTATCAACGAAAAGGAGAGCATTATGGCCACAGAGAGGAAACAGGACAAAGGTAAATTTGTCATTATTTTTTCACTGATAATCGGCGTAAGTATTACACTGATGCTTGGCATTCTATTTGTTATGCTGGGAGCGTCAAGCAAGTCGTTAAATGAGTTGAGCGATAGTTTCATTGAACATGTTAAGACAGAACAAAATTACGAAAAAGAAATTCTTGAAGCTGGATTGATTCAAAAAGGAAAGTCAATGATGGTTTTAATCTCTCGTGTATCAGGTCCACTTTTGTATGATTTCGAACACGATTCTGTAAAACTTTTTGCACAGCAAATATTGAGGGATTCAGATATTGAAGGGGTAATATTTTATAATGCCAAAAACAAAATGCTGGCAAAACACACCAATAGCCAGACTGATGGCATGAAAATCAGTCAGGATATTTTATTTGAAAAGGAAAAAGTGGGGCGCGTTGAATTATATTTAAGCTTTGATTCTGTCAATAAAAATATTGATGATGTTACGCAGCGAATGAAATCTTTGTCAGATACAATTGAAGCCAAGAAAAAACAGGAAAACAGAACCATTATCTTAACGACAGTAGGATTATCTATTGCAGCCATCCTCGTATTATGCTTGGTTATTTACTGGGTATTAACGTTTTATATTATCAAACCCATTGCAAAAAATGTCATAATGTTGACCAAAGGGGCGGATCGAGTCGCATCAGCGGTAGATCAGGTAACCACATTAAGTCAACAGGTTGCTGATGGTGCAAAAGACCAGGCAGAAACCACAGACAGAACCAATGAATCCTTAAAAGAAACCACTCAAAAAACCAATCAAAATGGTGATCGCGCGCAAAAGGCAAATGATTTGATGAATAAAGCGAATGCATCTGTTTCTGAAGCCAGTGAATCTATGGCCAAACTGATTCAATCCATGGGAGATATTTCAAAAACAAGCGAAGAAACTTTTAAGATTATCAAAACGATTGAAGAAATCGCATTTCAAACCAACTTACTTGCATTGAATGCAGCGGTTGAAGCTGCACGTGCAGGTGAAGCCGGTGCTGGATTTGCAGTTGTTGCTGAGGAAGTTCGTAACCTGGCCATGCGATCTGGTGAAGCGGCCCGAAATACTGGAGACTCGATTCAAGCCTCTGTTAACGGCATTCAGCGTGGAACCGAGTTGGTCCACAAGACGGATGAGGATTTCTCAAAAGTAACAAAAGGTGTTGAAGAAGTCAGTGGATTATTAAAAGATATTTCCTCAGGATTTGCTGATCAAATCAACAGTATAAAGCATGTTGAAGATGCCATGCACCAGATAGACAAAATTACAAGTCAAAATGTTGGCAGTGTTGGTGGAACAGCAGATGCTGCACAAGAAATATCTTTACAAATGGATGATTTCAGGGAAATTGTTATGGATCTGGTTGCATTGGTTGGTATGAAATACGAGGATACGAAATAAATAATATTTGCCAGTCTATCCTTTCCCAGCTCTGCCTGGGAAAGGATATTCTAGTGTCTTCTGAGACACATCAACTGATTGGGCGAACCTAATAACGTTCGCCCCTGTAAAAGCCGCCGGTTTTATTACTCTTCTTTCTTCTCACCTTCAGCATCTTCTTCTTTAATAACGCCCTTGATAATCTTAATTGTTTTGATGAATTCCTCTTCTGCTTCATCCGCTTCAATTTCATCAACTTCACGATCTTCACCAAATTCTTCTTCAATTACCTGTCGCATCTTACCGCCAAGGTTATTCATAATACGTTTCTTTGCATCTTCACCCGCCTTGGAAAGAACAAAACCAACCGCATTGATACCGATTTTTGAAAATGCCTGTTGCAATGTATTGTTATCAACAACAACCACATCATCCACACAGTCAATTTCTTCAATCTTTTTGCGTTTTTTCTTGATTTTCTGGAAAAATTCCTCGCCCACTTCTTTGACCCAATCTTTTAAACCTGTCTGATGAAAGAAAAAAAGGTTCTCAGGAACTTCCTCAGCAGCAAGTTTTTTATAAATATTCGTAGGCTCTGTTTTAACCATTTTTGCAAAATCGTAAATATCAAGATATTCCAATTCGGCTTCTTCACTTTGATTCCAGTTTTCATAGAAGCCAGCCGCTGTATTCAGGAAGGTATCAACGTCATTTACTTTAACAGAACCAATTTTATTTTTCGCTTTTTCAATCGTAACCAGATTGATTTTGAACAACTGCATGATGACCCGATCCATATCCAACTGGGATGCCGGTGTCATGCTTTTCATTTTATCGCATAATTCATCATAGCTGATTGCATTGCCGCCACTGCCCTTTGTCATAATTTCAAGAAGGGTACAGGTTGCCATGAAAACATCAGCCCCCTGCTCTTCTTTATTGTATAATTTTTCAGCCTGGATACGAATTCGTTGGATAAGGAGTTTGGTAAGCGAATTAATCACTGGGGGCGATTGTTTTAAAGTCATGTTAATCGTATTTTCATCAATGCTGACAAGCTCTGTAAATTCAAGAGCCATTGCACTGGCCATACGCGGTTCATGATTGATAACGCCCATTTCACCAAATATCTGACCGGGTGTCAAATTCGCCAGAACCTGACGTTGATTATCAACCACTTTATAAATTTGAACTGTTCCTTTTTTAATCAGGTACGCATCAACCGCCTGTTGACCTTCCTTAAAAATATTCTCACCCTTGTGGAATGTCTTGGTATTGAAATTTCCGGCACCCTGAGCGCTTTTACGTTTCATCGGTTTACCTGAAGGTTTGCGAACTTTTGATGCAGGTTTACGAATCATTATTATACCTCCTTGGCATCGTTAGGTTTCTGGCCATAAGCCACCATATTGTTGTTCGGGCATTCTTCATTGACTAAAATGATTTTCAATCAATGAAGAATGGCATGAATATATTTTATTTCGTTGTCATAACAAAAGCACCATCCCAGTCATCCGGGGGTGGGTTGGATTTAAATATGGCACATCGTTCAATGAAGAGTTGACAGGATGTATTTCCGCCACCAACAATTTGATCCGCTTTCTTGAATAATTCTGTCGCATTATCCCATTGTTTATCCAGATATAGTTTAAACGCAGATTCATAGGTTTCAATGAATTCCATTGGGTAATCAGGTTCTTGCTCCCCTTTTTCAGCAACCAGTTCATAGATTGAAACGCCCTGTTTCTTACCTTTCACAGAAACACAGTCCAGCAGACGCGCTATCATTTTATCTTTTACCAATGCGTAAGTAAACTCACTAATAACAATCTCTACGCCATACATTTTACATATGGCTTCCAAACGACTGGCAAGATTGACCGCATCACCAATAACTGTATAATTCAATCGGGCTTCTGATCCCATATTTCCAACAACAACTTCGCCGGTGTTCAAACCGATCCGCGCTCTGAATGGAGGTAGCTCATCATCTTCCCATTTTTTACGCAATTCTCGCAAACGATATTTATTTTGCAGGGCGGAACGACATCCGAGATATGCATGGTTTGGCACACGACGCGGCGCATTCCAGAATGCCATCACTGCATCTCCAATATATTTATCCACAGTGCCATGATTATCCCCAATGATATTACTCATTTCACTCAGGTATTCGCCCAAATGAACAACCAGTTCTTTTGGTGGCATGCTTTCCGAAATTGACGTAAAACTGACAATATCTGAAAAATAAATCGTTAATTCTTGATTGTCACCACCCAACTCGGCTTCCTGGCCAGAACTGATAAGGTAGCGTACCAGATCGGCAGGAACAAACTTACCAAAAGATTTCAGACCGGTCCGCATATTTTCAAAAGAATCTGCCATTTTGGTAATTTCAACAAATGCACTTTCAACTTCAGCACCTTCATCCAATTCAAATTGACGAATCTTTTCTGCATTTGCAGATAACTGATCCAAAGGATGCGTTATTTTTCTGCTGATCAGTAAACTTAATAATAAGACACAAACCAGACAGAAAAATGAAATTGCAAAGCCAATGACTGTGTTTCTTTTCACACTGGCCATAAAATCATTTTCTGGTACGATAATACCAATAATCCAGTCCCATCCATACTGTGAAGGAAAGGGTTTATATAAGCCAAAATATCCTTCTCCATCATGTGTGTATGCAAAGGATATTTTTTGTTCCATTTTCAAGGGTTGACCCATTGAAATCCCCATTTTTTCATGAATACCTTTATATGATGATACAATTGCTTTATCTGAAATATTTGTGATTGTGTTCAGCTTCACATTTCCAGTTATCAAATCTTGTTTACTGACTTCTTCAAGATTTGGCAGAGCCACTGTTTTGCCATTGGAATTGATAATAAATGCGCGTCCATTTTTGCCAATTTTTAATTTTTTTAGAAACATTGACAATTCTTCCAGTGCAATGTCAATGGTTGTAACGCCAAGAAATTGACCATCTTTCATAATTGGCATGGATGCTGTAATACCTGGTTTTTGATCAGATGAAAAGACATAGACATCTGTCCAAAATAAGCTTTCTTTCGATTTTGCGCCCTTATACCAAGGTCTGATACGCGGATCATAACATCCGTGCGGTTCCTCAGTACTGTTGACCTCCTGGCCTTCCTGATTGCGATTAATCCATTTTGTTTTAATACAGGATGCAACAGTTCTGGCAATTTCAGCCTTATCTGCATCTGTTTCACAGGGCATCTCTTCGCGCCCTTTATGAACTAATTTTTCGCAAGTTGGTGAGGTATCCAGACGAGTGACAATTTTAGTACTCACTGTACTGTTGGGCATTCGCTTGGTCATCCAAAAATCACCGCGTTCATTACCAAAATTAACCATTGAAAACTGTGGAAAACATTTTAGCTGTTGTCTGGTAAAATCTTCAATTTTTCTATTAAAATCAGAACTGAAAATTCCACCATCAGAAGACAAGGCATTGAGTTTTACAAGTTTACCTGCAGGTCCCAAATGATTGAGTGTCTTTTCCAATGCATGCTCACTGATCTTGGTCATCAAGTCATCAGCAATGGCGGATACCGATTGTTTTGTCGAATAATAATTCAAAAAGATAATGAACAGTGTTGTTGCAGTTATCAGCGTAATGAATATTACCGGCAAAGTAATACGTACGCGCCATTTTCCTCCGGATCTTTTTGTTTCTTCCATTAAAGCTCCTCCTTTTTTTTCAACATCCGATTTCATAAACTACGAAAAAATAATGATAAAAATTCCATATTAATTATATGATTTTCTAATAACACAATTTACATTGATAAACAATCATCATAATTTTTTTTTTGAAAAAAAATGGGCTTGTTCATTTAATCGTTATGATACTCGCTTTGTTATGCTTAAATTGATGGGATCAAGAAATTTATTTTGGTATATTATAAAATACTAAGGAATGCTCTGAAAATAAGTTCCCCATTTAAAAAAATGTGGCCTTGATCATCATTTCGGCCACAATGTAGGGGCGAACCTTATGTTCGCCCTCGAACAATTGTTCGCAAACGTTTTTAGTTCGAGGGCGAACACAAGGTTCGCCCCTACATTGGGTTCACCGCAACGTTCCCATTTGGCCGAAACGATGATCAAGGCCAAAAATGTTCATCGGGGTTTTTGTTCTGTAGAGACGTAGCATGCTACGTCTCTACGTGCCAAT
>Ga0272440_1004174_pt1 | contig 10469 bp, 15 predicted proteins | sample SSMMMBAug17_FD_192440 | JGI IMG/M metagenome (GOLD analysis project Ga0272440, IMG submission 192440) | Marine sediment archaeal communities from Little Sippewissett salt marsh, Falmouth, MA, United States - SSM-MMB-Aug17 | ecosystem: Environmental > Aquatic > Marine > Wetlands > Sediment ... | reverse complement strand
GAGTAGAGTACTTAATGCGCCTTACTTCCGATAATTAAGAGTTATCGGAACTACAGGTACTTTTTTAAACGAACCATAAAATAACCCTTTCTCAAATCGCCTAGGCTGTGAGTTATTGGGTTCGGTAATGTGATTGGTTAGGTTTCTTGAAAAGGCTTTGTAGTGGCCTTGTATTTGGCTTTGGCTATTCTAAGAAACTGAGAGCGGGCAGTAAGGCGGTATAATGTCCCACTATACCGCCCTAGAGTGTCAAAAAAATGTCATAAGTCTTTTAATTAAGCATAGACAAGGCAAGCACAGCGCATAACCTAATACATTACAATGGGTTTGTGTAACTTATAGACGTACTATTATATTTAGTAGTGATAATTAAAAGTTATCGATAGTTATTTTTTTTGGTTTTGAAATAGGCAAGCAGACCTAATAACTACTCAAATAAGAGCCTTATTTGGGTGTTGGGCGTTTGTGTTTCTGGTGACTGAGCCACTCCGTTAACTATCGATAAATAAGTATTATCAATAGTTATTTTTTTGGTCTTGAGATAGACGATAGACAAGGCAAGCAGATAGCGCAGCCGCTCAGATCAACACCTCTAAAAAGGTTAGTAGTGCTTTAAGGGATTGAGTTTTGTTTTGGTTTATAAGTCCTAGAAAACAACCGTACAGAATCGCCACCATGCCACGAACTCGAAGAGGTTAAGGTTGTTCCAAGTTGTTTAAATTAAATTCTTGAAAGTGTAACTAAACGTAGTTGATAATAAACTAATTGAAACCAGTTACAGGCAAGAGTATGGGCAAAAATGAAAAGCTATTAACCAAACTGCTTAAGCACCCAGCCCCCAAAGATTTTACATGGAGAGAGCTAGAGAAGTTACTGGCAAGTTTCGGTTATGAACAGAAAACAGGTAGCGGCTCTAGGCGAAAGTTTTACAAATCGGTAAGCGGTTATGCAGTGCCGATTAACCTGCATGAGCCGCACCCGCACAACACCATTAAACCGATATACATTAAGCAGATCATTCAAGCACTCAAACAGAACGGAGATATTTAGCTATGAAAGACCTAGAGCATAAGGGCTTTATTGGTTCCGTTGAATACGATGAAGAGAGCCAAACCCTTTACGGCCAAGTGAAATACATTACAGGCCTAATTAGCTATGAAAGTGCGGACGGCACTATTAGCGGCCTAATGACAGCGTTTAAAGAGTCGGTAGAGGATTATTTAAAAGACTGCAAAGAGATGAATCTAAAGCCTATGCAATCCGCTAAGGGCGTGTTTCAAGTTCGTTTAGGAGCTGATTTACATTATTTGGCAAACATAGAGGCGCACAAAGAAGGCCTAACTCTTAATGAATTGGTTAAGAATGCGGTTAGCCACTATCTGGCAGAGCATAACCAAAACGCCAACGCTTAACACCCAGATTAGCGCCCCGATTTTGGGGCGGGCATTTGTGTTTCTGGTGACTGAGCCACTCCGTTAACTAGCGATAATTAAATCTTATCGATAGTTATTTTTTGAAGTCGCTGCAATGGCGTTTAACCGTGGCGGCTGATATGTCAAAATGCAGTGCTGTTTGCTTGATGCTTGCGTTATTCTCTGCCCTCCACTTAGCCACTTTGTCGCCCTCTACCTTAACCTTACGCCCAAACTTAACGCCCTCTGATTTAGCTCTTTTAATACCGCTCATTTGGCGCTCTAGGAGGTTGTCTTTTTCAAGTTTAGCTAGACTTGCAATGATAGTTAGCATGGCTTTACCCGTGGGTGTGCTAAGGTCGAAACCTTCTCTGAGTGAAACCACTTTCACGCCTTTTTTCTCGAACGCCTCGACAGTTTTTAAAACGTCGATTGTGTCGCGGCCTAATCGGTCGATTGCTGAGACTATTACAGTGTCGCCCTCAAAAGCGGTAATCATCAATTCTTTCATGCCTTTGCGGTCATTCGCTTTGATTGAGCCGCTAACCCCCGAATCCTCAAACCACCGTTGTACTTTGTGACCGTTGCCGATTTCCTGTTTTTGGTTTTCTACTGTCTGTTCATTGGTTGAAACTCGAACGTATCCGTAAACATGGCTCATGGTGTTTATTCCTTTTTGTGGGTAGCTCAAAATCTATGGCTCATATTAAAACATGGCTCATAAGTAAAATAAACACTTTTAAGCTAGGGGTTTTGTGTTTTCTTTTAAGTGGCTCAAAAAGTAGAGTTTGTGAGCTATCTGTTTTTAATGCAATTAACCGTTGTTTGTGACTAGTCACTAAGGTATAGTTAATTCTAATGTGACTAGTCACCAAGGAGAACAAATTGGCGAAAGACCAAAACGACAAGCATACAAAGAACCTACTTGTATCCTCTGATGCAGAGCGCCAACAAAAAAGACGCGAGCGAATGAGAGCAAGGGGGTTTAGGCAAAAACTATTCTGGGTAAAGCTCATTGATTTTGAAAAGGGAGTTCAAGACTTTCAAACAGGCTTGCCTATGAAGCATAGCGACCTAGACGAATTCAGTTACTCTACTGGCTACCTCAAAGCCAAGGCAGACAGTGTTAAAAATAGTACTAGTACTAGCACTAGCACCAGTACTAGTACCAGCTAGAAACCTTTAAAAAGGCAGGATTACATGATTATCTTATTAGGTTCTCAAAAAGGCGGGTGTGGGAAAAGCACCCTTTCAACCAATATAGCGGCCGCACTAGCCAGCCAAGGAAAAGACGTAATTTTAGTGGATGCGGATAGGCAGGGCACGGCCTCAAACTGGATTGCAGAGCGCGAAACCCTAGAGGGTGTACCGACTGTTTTCAGCGTTCAAAAATACGACTCTATCAAAACTACATTGCTCGACCTAGCCAGCCGCTATGAGTATGTTGTAGTTGATTCGGCTGGTAGAGATTCGGCAGAGTTACGCAGTGCGCTATTGGCAGCAGATTTATTAATTATCCCTTCTCGACCAAGCCAAGCAGACTTGGACACCTTAGATCATGTTGCGAAAATGGTAACAATGGCTAAGGATTTTAACGAAGGGCTGAAAGTCAAAGTAGTGCTAACAATGTGCCCGACCAATCCAAGCATTAAAGAGCTTGAGCAGTCTAAAGAGTACTTGGCTGATTTCCCAGAATTCGAGTTAACGGGAACCTTTATCTCAGATAGAAAGATTTACCGTGATGCCTTGAGTGATGGAAAAGGCGTTATAGAGCTTGATAACAAAAAGGCCAAAAATGAAATAACGAGTTTAATAAATGAGGTGGTCAGTGGTTAAGTCAAGACGGCAGCAAATAGCTGAACGAGAGCAGGCGTTTATTGAAGCGGCAGAAAATAAAGGAACTAGTACTAGAACCAGTACTAGTACTAGTACTAGTGCTAGTACTAACTACAGGCCTTTAATTAAAGAGGGTTTAGACCCTGACGCACCGCGACACAAAGGCACTAATTTAAAAATGAACCAGTACGAGTATGAGCTGTTTCAACGAGCCGTTGCATTATTAAAACAAGAGAATTCAAAGGCTAACATGGCTGATTTGATTCGCAGTGCAGCGTTAGAAAAGGCTATTGAGATTGTTAATAACAGTCCGCCTTCGGCCAATAGCTGACAACACTAAACAAAATTGGCGCGGCCTAGAACGGCCATTCGAAAAGCGGACGTTCCAACCGCCTGACCGCGCCAACCCTATTCAAATGGATGCTTAAAGCTGGGAGGGTTTGAGTTTGGCATACCTTAAAAAGTATCTTCACATTGAAGAGGTTGTGAAAGCACTGAATAAATATGATTCTATTATTACGGACGCAGAGGATGTGAAGCACCTTATTTATGAAGGTGAACTGGAAGTTAAAGTACGTCTTGATGGAGTGAAATTAATACCTGCACAAGACAATTTTCGCTTTGGTACAGCTTCTAAAAGAGAAATACAAAAAATGGCAAGAACTGGCTATTTAGAAGAGAAATCTAGATTTTTAAAAATAAAAGCAAAAGAACCTGAGCGTTTCAAGTCGATAACAATTTCATATCTAAAAGAGTATATGGAGTTTCGCAGATTTTATAGAAAAAATAAAAATATCCTGATCCCGCAAGTTATAACCCCAAATGGTGAAACTAAGATTTTGGATTTATTTACTATTTCTAACGCTTTACTCTCGTTGTTTGGGAGGGGCTTCCCTGATGATTATAGCTTTCAACAAAACGAAGTTTGGAAGTCTATTTCTGAATACCACACGGGTATAAATGTAGTGAATGTTGACTATCCAATATTGGTTAGACCAAGAGATATATCTCATGTGTTAGCAGGTCACAATCATGACTTAGAATTCTTGAAAGAATCTAACCTTATTCCTGCCAAAGGAGTTACTTTTACGGGAGGAGGTTATCATTATTGTCACTATCTTGGCATTAACTGGGCTATTGTCAAGGATACAAGCATTAGGTTTTGCTCTTTAGAAGGGGATAGAAACGCTATACCGAATGCTGTTTTGAGAAATGAATTGTATATTCCGAGTCAATCATTAATGCGCTTTGAGCAAAACAAATTAGGTATAGATCACGGGTTAGGCTTAACAAGCAATGTAGAAAGGGCTTTAGAAAAGCATGGTGCTTCAAAAATAATTACATTATAGGAAGCTCAAAAAGAGCAAAAACCACAGAGAGAAGAAACACCAGAAACGGCGAATTATTTGGATGATTTAAACCCAAACTATGCGCCTGATTTGGGTTTAGCTATTGAAGCTTGGCAGGCTGTGAATAGTGGTTATGGGCGTAAAGGTGACACTTTTAAAAACAGGGTGATTTACTGGCTTGAAGAAAATCACGACATTGGAAGAAAGGACAAAACAAAGGGTATTGAAACAAATAACCTTGATGCTAAGGCAAATAGGATTGCCACTATTACCAATCCAAATAGAAGAAATTAGTAACTTTGGTATACCAAGAGCAAACCCGCGTGAATAGCGGGTTTTTTACGTTTTAAGTACAGCGTTTATTTCTAGTTTGGTATACGTTTACTTCATTTGGTATGACTAAAAATAATTAACATTCATTGTTTGAATAGCACCCAAGCCAAGCGCATTGCATGGCGAATCATTCCGATTCATTAAGGAGGTGCTTAAATGACCAACCAAGTAACACCCATCAAACAGGCCAACGCGCCAACACCACTACCCAGTAAGTGTACAGATCAAGTTTTGCGCAAATCGCAATTGCTGGAAGTCGTGCCCTTATCCTATTCGACCATACGCAGAAAAATAAATAATGGGGAGTTCCCAAAGCCGATACGCCTAGGGGCTAATTCTGTGGGCTGGAAGCTATCCGAGGTTCAAGCATGGATAGATAGCCTAGAACGTGCTGAGGGGGTTCGTGCATGAACACCGTACCCAGTCCGAGCAAAAACACACCTAAGAAATATACAGCAGCAAGAAAAATTCAAGAATCGGGAGACATTAACATGAGCAAAAACAGCGCAGAAAAACCAAAAACACAAGACAGCCAAGAGCAAAGCCGCTTAGCTAGTTGGCGTAACGAGATTGCTTGTTTTGCAAATGATAACCCACTAATTACATTAGCTATTTGTAGCGGTTTCGCGGCTCCATTGCTTAAAGCAGCGGGAAAAGAAAGTTTTGGCTTTCATTTTCATGGTGCAAGCAGTACAGGTAAAACTACCTTGTTAAATATTGCACGTTCGGTATCTGGGGTAAAAGACCGCACAACTTGGAGAGCGGCATTAAACGCACTAGAGGCCGTTGCAAGTGAGCACGATAAAAAATTACTTTGCCTTGATGAAATGGGAGAGGTTTTTCCTGATGAAGTTATGGGGGCAGTTTACAGGCTGACTAATGGCAAAGGAAAACAAGGTGCAAACGTCCAGCCGTCCGAATGGTCAGTATTGATTCTATCCGCTGGGGAGTTACCGATTAATGCTGTGATGGATGGGAAGCGCCTAGAGCCGCGTCTTATTGACATACCAGTAAATGCCAAATATGGCCTGCTCAATGATGTTCATAGTAGCTTTGAAGACTCTAGAGACCAAATAACCTATCTAGGCAGAGCTGGTATTGAGTATGCAGGTGCAGCAGTACATAAAGCCAATTCTCAAACTGGTGAAGCGTCCCCTTTTAAAGCAATTGAAGTCTTAGGGTATGCGTCCAGTAAATTCCTTAAAGAGCATTTACCTACGGATGCCCCTAGCCCTGTTGTTCGCGTTGCACATAATTTTGCATTCGTTGCGGAAGCGGGCGAGTTAGCTACGTGTACTGGCGTTACTGGCTGGGCTACAGGAATGGCATATAAGCACGTTGGTGAGTGCTTTCAAACATGGTTAAAAAACAATGGTTAAGACAAGTGACGAAATAAAGCGACATTTTAAACAGACTGTTGCAACGAAATTTGCAGGTTTTGAACCAATAAAAGCGCCTGTACCTAGTTTAAAAGCTCAAATCTTAGCCGTAATTGACCGCCCAATCAGCAAGCAGAAACCGCTTAGAGGTGCGTTTATGTCTATGACTGAATGCGGATTACAGTTTTCCAACCTTTGGGAGTTTGTTATATCGCCACAGCAGGCGCGTTTAACCAATGCCTTAAACGGTGAGGGTTTGACGCTTGCCAATATTCAAGAGGTGGCACTGTGGGCGGCAAAGCAGGGCTTTCAACAAACACAAATAGATATGCTGAGCCAAGAGGCGGGCGGTTATGAATAGCATGATTAAGTTCAATATTCGCCAAGTGCTTTTAACTCAGTTTGGCGGGTATGCGGTTAAGCGTATGCCGCCTATTGTGTTTGATGGGCGTTGGCGTTCGTTTAATGCCGTCCGCAACGGAGAAACCGCCCGCTTTATAGTGCTAATGGATACAGGGAGAAAGGTTTGCGTTATCCAAAAGGCTAAGGGTGGAAAAATGCATAAGTTTTCTTATGCCAATATGAGCGATAAGCAGGAGAGCTAAGCCATGATGGAACAAGCACAAACGCAAGCAGCTCTAGCTTTTGCTACGGCTGAATTTATCGAATCGTACCTTTACGAAGAAGACCAGCCGCTAACGGTTTGTTATGAGTTGCACAGAGGTTTGTTGAATAAATTTATTGAGATGAACCGATTTAAACCGTTTTTTAACGCTGAGCAGTTAAGCCGTTATAAAGCTGATTTCTTTAATAGCAAGGTGTGTGATTCAGAGGAGTTAAGGAAGGTTCAAGGTGCGCTATCTATACAGGCGGCTTCACTGTTTGACAAGGCTAATGCTGTATTTGAAGAGTCTGAAAACCTAGGAGTAGCTAGGGATTTACGAATGTTTGCTGTCTCTATCTTTGTCTTACTTATGCTGCTAGATGGCGGGAGTCTTTATGAAGACAGAAAATGAACCTATAGACCTAGGGTTGCTCTCTCAAATGGTGGCCTATATTCCAGCAGATCAGCCTCGTGAAGAGTGGGCGAAAATCTTGATGGCGGCTAAATCTGAATTTGGTGATTCAGCACGGGAAGTCATGCGAGAGTGGAGCGCCACCGCTTCAAGTTATAGCAAAACAGGATTTAGTAGTACGTGGAAAAGCATTAGGGGGACGGGAGGCGTAACTATTGCCACCTTGATACACGAAGCCAGACAAAACGGGTTTAAGTTTGCCCCTATTAGCAACGAGGATAAGAACCGCCTTAAGGCTGAGCAGAAGAGACGGCAGGCCGAACGCAAACGATTAGAGCAAGAGGAGGCAGAGCGCATTAAGGAAGGCCATAGAATGGCGAAAGAAAAGGCTTTGAAGTTTATCAACGGGCTGGCGTTCCCAGCAAATCCCAATCACCCGTATTTTGTGAACCGTGGTGTATCGGATTTATTAGGCGGTTTTAATACGCCATTGCAGTTTAAGGAATCGATTATCGTCCCCGCCTATCAGTTCAAAACACCGCCCAAACAGCACATAGACCTGTACGAGTGGGAAAAAATATTCGAGGTGGAAACACTGCAATTCATTAACCCGAACAGAGACAAACTTTTTTTAAAAGGCAGCAATAAAAAGGGCTCGTTTTTCCCGCTTCGATTTAGCGGGCATATCGTACAAATTGTAATCTGTGAGGGCATTAGTACAGCCATAACCTATGGGGCAATTTATGACCGAGAGAGCGAGATTATAGCCGCCTTTGATGCAAGCAACCTTAAACCAGTGGCGAAAGCCTTCAAAGCCAGATATCCAATGGCGCGAATCATCATAGCTGGCGATAACGACCGATTTAATAAGGACGGTACGCCCGCAACGGTCAATAAGGGCATTAAGGCCGCAACTGAGGCCGCTAAAGCCGTGGATGGTCTAGTGGTTTGGCCTGAGTTTTCACCGCATGAGAGCGGCACTGATTGGAACGACCGTTACTTGCTTGATAGTACGCAGCAGGCGAAACACTGGGGAAGTGGTGAAGCAAATCAACTAGGGGGAATTAATGAGTAATGACACGCGGCAGAGCGCAAAAATAGAGGCCATTGCTAACCAGAAAGTGCAAATCATGCCTGAGGGGTTCGCATATGGTGAAAGCGGGTTGATTTATACCGACCCGCACAATGAAAACGCTAACCCTATCCCTGTTAGCGACAAGTTGGACATTACCGCCAGAACCCGAGACCGAAACGGGGAAAACTGGGGTACAGTCCTTGAGTTTAAAGATAAAGAAAACCGCTTTAAACGCTGGGTTATGCCTGATGAACTACTGGAAGATGAAAGAGCATACCGAAAAGCCCTTAGACGAATGGGCTTTGGAATGCGAAGTAGCCAACGAGCTAAAAACCTACTGTCTCAATATATCCAAGAATGTAAGGTTACGCAAATTCATGTTTGTGTTGATAGGTTGGGCTGGTACGAGGGTTGTTATATTTTGCCGAATCAAACGATAGGCCGTACCGAAGCCCAAACAGTGCTATATCAAACAGATCGCCCCAACCTATTAAACTTTTCGGCAATGGGTACGCTAGAGGAGTGGCGGGATAACGTGGCACGGTTTGCAGTTAATAACAGCCGTATAGCGTTCGCAATTAGCGCAGCCTTTACCGCCCCTTTGCTTTCAAAGCTAGGGATTGAAGGGGGTGGCTTTCATTATCGCGGTGAGTCATCAAAGGGTAAAACTATAAGTCTCTATGCGGCTGGCAGCGTATGGGGAAGCCATGAGCGAAAAAAAACATGGAGAGCCACCAGTAACGGGCTGGAAATGACGGCTTACACTCATAACGATAGCCTATTGTTGTTAGATGAAATGGGGGAAATGAACCCTAAGGAAATCGGGAATACCGTCTATATGTTATCGAATGGACAAGCTAAGCAGAGACACAACGACAGCGAAGCCCCGAAAACGTGGCGGCTTTTATTTCTCTCGACAGGGGAGGTTGATTTGAAAAGTGTGATTAGTGAAGGGGGTAATACGGCACGAGCAGGGCAGGAAGTTAGGTTAGTTGACATTGAGGCTATTGTTGGTGAGCATGGTGTATTTGAAACTTTGTTAAATGGATTTAGTGACAGCGGTTTACAGGCTGAAACTTTGCAGGCTAACACGGGTAAATATTACGGGGCAGTAGGGCAGGAGTATTTAAAACACCTGACTGATGACCTAACTCAAGCCTTGGACACGTTTCGAATTTTGAAAGATGAATTCATTAAGGAGGCCGTGCCAAAGGGTGCGAACTCTCAAGTAATACGTGTTTTAAATCGATTTGCTATGGTGGCCGCTGGGGGTGAGCTAGCCACTTATTACGGTTTAACTGGCTGGGGTGCTGGGGAATCGTTTAAGGCGGCTACAACCTGTTTTAATTCATGGTTGGGCAGTCTTAAAAGTGCCAGACATTCCTATGAAGAAATGCAAGCTCTTGACCAGATTAGAGGCTTTATTGAGCGGAATGGTGAGAGTAGATTCGCTGAGCTTAGTCGTGCAGGGGATGACCATGCACCGCGAACCATGGACCGTGTGGGTTATCGCTATGGCGCGGTTGAAAATGGCGTACTGGAATATGTGTACTACATATTGCCCGAGATGTTTAAAACGGAAGTTTGCAAGGGCATTAACAAGGATATAGCTGTAAATGCCCTGAAAAAGCATGGCCACCTTAAACATCAATCAGACCGAAAGACTCACCTAACCCCTAGACCAACCGAAACAGGAAGGCGAAAGGCTTGCTATGCAGTCAAAGCAACCATACTAGACGGGGAGTAGGCCATTTAACCCCCTACACGCCCCGAAACGCTTAAACCTAACCCAATGCCCCGCAAGGGGCTTTTTAATGCCCTGAACTCAACCTTATCGAATCCAGTTTAAAACGCCCTGAACTCAACCTTATCGAATCCAGTTTAAAACGCCCTGAAAATCCCGCTTTTGGCTTTTGCCAAAGGGAAACCACCGCGCGAAATTTGCCGAAGTTTGACCCTAGTAGCCGCTCACCGTAAGCAAGGCGAAATAATCCGATAGCGATAAAAGCACTTTAAAGGTGTACAAAGGTATATTTTCTTGTTATCTCGTACCGTTCGTACCGTTTCTG
>Ga0272440_1004173_pt1 | contig 10471 bp, 10 predicted proteins | sample SSMMMBAug17_FD_192440 | JGI IMG/M metagenome (GOLD analysis project Ga0272440, IMG submission 192440) | Marine sediment archaeal communities from Little Sippewissett salt marsh, Falmouth, MA, United States - SSM-MMB-Aug17 | ecosystem: Environmental > Aquatic > Marine > Wetlands > Sediment ... | reverse complement strand
ATTTGTAGTCTGGAGTCCCAAATCTTTAGATTTGGGAGTCATTAATTTTTTCAACTGGTTGTTTTTTTGACGCCCAAATCTAAAGATTTGGGACTCCAACCTGCATTAAAAACCCATAACATTGTATGATCTTTAAATTTCGGGGGTGACTCAGCGCTGAAAGCGCGAATTATTATAGCCCAGGCGAAGCCCAATACTGTTGAATTAAGGATAAATTATTGAATATTTTTTTAAATTTATTCAAGAAGCCAAGATAGAATTCCCCCCTTGAGGGGGGTTAGGGGGGGGTTTTTGAGTTTGTACCATTAATACGAACACCCCCCTAACCCCCCTCAAGGGGGGAATTCAACCGAAACTTCTCACTATCTTATTAATATTCCAATATTTATCCTTAATTCAACAGCAACTATCATTACTCAAATTTGATTGGATTTACTTTATGAAAAAAACAACACCTGTTCGACCTGGTTTAGTTCTCAAAAAATTATATCTTGAAAATAACAATATGTCTGTTGAAGAACTTGCAGACAGAATTGATATTAATAAACAAGATATTATAAAAATAATTAAAGGAAAGATTTCTATATCGCCTGAAATAGCTTTGAAATTGTGTAATGTTTTTGGTACTCAACCAGAATTTTGGATTAATCTTTAATCAGCATATGATTTATGGTATGCTGAAGGTAATAGAGGAACTGATGAGCCTTTTTATAAGTTAATGCAATTAAGTGGTCAGGCTGTATTAAAACTTATTGGTGCTTCTCAGACATCTGGATATAAAACAAAGGCAGTTGTTTTAAAAGAAAAATCTTTATACGTTGATATAATAGCTTATCCAAAAGATTCAGATAAGAATTACGAAAGAGTTTTCATTGAATTTCAGGGCTATGAAGAAAAAATGATTCGCTATATTACATCATCTAAAGTAACAATGTCTTGTGCACAAGATCAATATACTGGTCCTGTGCTAATAGCAATAGTATATACAGATAAGAAATATAAAGACAAAGCATTTCCCCTTTCAATTCAAAGCAATTCCGCTAATTCGTTTATAAAAGGCGAATTTAAAGAGATTGTTATTTCTGATTATTCAGAGTCGCAGCTAATAGAAATTGACCCAAGATTAATAGTGCTTGCACCATTTACTGTAGATAAAAAACTTGAAAAAAAACTACTTGCTAAGAAATGCTATGAATGGAAACAAATTGCAATAAATGCCTATAAAAAAGATCATCATATATCAAGTAATAAAGTCATTGATGTAATGGCATTCTTTCTTATTAATAGATTTAGCCAATTAACTTTAAAGGAGATACGAGCTATGTTTGACTTTGATCTTAGTGAAACAAAAGCTGGAGAAGAATTGATTGAAATTGGGAGAGAAGAAGGGAGAGAAGAAGGGATGATGGAATTGCTTCTGATGAATGTTAAATTTCGTTTTGGAAATATTTCTCCTGATGTAGAAAACACTATTAAATCAATAAAAAATACTGATTTAATCAGAGAACTTTTTACAAAATCTTTTTCATGCAAAAATGTTGAACAATTTATTAAACTATTATAATTGTAAAAAATATTAATATCATATTATTTCTGATTCTAATGGATTTTGTGGTGAGTCAGTAATTCTTAGACGACATAAATTAATTGACTGGAGTCCCAAATCTTTAGATTTGGGCGTCAGTTATCGTTTCATTTGTATTTTTTTGACACCCAAATCTAAAGATTTGGGACTCCAGACTATGTATTTATGTCGTCCTAAAAATGACTACATCCACCAAAAATATGTTAGAATAAGTATTATTTATAGTTCATGACAAGCCGGCTGCAAAAAATACTTGCAATTAATGACCCATTTGGATAAAATACAAAATTGAAAAATTAATCTGATTTACCAAGTTTTAAAATCAATTGTTAGGCTAACAATAATTGATTTCATAAAATTTTTAAGAATTGAGAAAAATTTATATTATTTTAAATATACTACAGATTTAGTCATAAAGATTTTGGACTTCGTTCCCATATAAAAATTCGTCCTCAACGTACTATTGTACGCCTGCGGATAATTTTGATCTGGCGCCTTGCCAAAATCTTTATGACTAAATCTGTATATTTTAAAAAACATTAAAAATTTCTTGACAATACAGTATAAGAAAGTATACCTGTATTCTTTATAAATTCCTATTTTCATTTATTTATAATTAAATGTTTTATAAAAAAGATTTTATTTGGTGTCTGAACAAGAAATGAATTAATTTGTCAAAGACACAAAGTAAATAACCCCCTATAGAAAGGAGATTTTTTGATGAGGAAATTGGTTTTTACATTGTTTTTAACAGCTACGCTTATTTATGCACAAATGGCATTATGCGTAGATTATGCATTTCATGGAGATTTAAACCATAGATTTTTAATGTTAACAAATCATTTTGATTGGTTTCAGGGTGATCATAAAGGTATTCTTCAAGAAGGAAATTTTGAAGACAGCTATGCTGAAGTTAAATACAGGCTTTGGACAGAAATTGAATCAAGCGATAAAAACATAAAAGGTGTTTTTGCTATTGAAATGGGCGGACTTGCCTTTGGTGATAAATCTAAAGGAGGCAGTTATTCAGGTGATGGAAAAAATAATATTGAAACAAGATGGGCATATACTGATTTTCAAATTCCAAATATAAATAATAAAGTGCGGTTAAGAATAGGTCTGCAGCCATATAATTTAAGTAAATGGCTTTGGAATGAAACAGTTATGGGTGTTCAATATTCTGAGGAATTTAAAGGGCTTGATTATCATCTGGCATGGTTAAGGCCAGTTAATTCTTTCAATCTTACTAAACAAGATAAAAATATTAATGATATTGATTTTTTTACTGCTCGATATAACATATCTCCAATAAAAGGACTTAAAACTGGAATTTTTGGGCTGTTTGGACGCCGAAGTGATCAAGGCGATGATTATATAGAAACAATAAATTATACTATTAATAATCCTGACAAAAAAAATTCTCGCATTTATAATTCAGATAAAGCAATAACTTCACAAAATTATATGATAAAAAGACTTCCTGCTGAGTTTAGAATGTCTATTTATAATTTTGGATTTGATGGTTCATTTACTCAATCTGTTCCCTCTTTAGGAAAAATTTTTATAAATTGGGATGCAATTTATCAATTTGGAAAAATAAAAGATGTACAATATATCGATTTTATGGCTAATAGAGGAACAACAAAAGTAAATGTTACTACAACAACAGCAAATGGAACTAACACTACTGAACAAGATGTTTATCTTGCTGATGCTTATGGTGATTTTGATTTAAAAGGCTATTTCGCACATATTGATTTTGGACTAGATATGGATATGTTTAAAATTACAAATACACTTTGGTATACATCTGGTGATAGTGATCCTTTTGATAATAATTTTGATGGTTTTATGTCAATAGATATGCATAGAAGTGACAGTATTATATTGTTTGAAGGTAGCGTTGCTGATGAAAAAACATTTACAGGAAGACAATATCTTCTTGATAAAGGCTTTATGATGATTAAAAGTGCTGTAGATGTTAAAGTAACCGATAAAATCAAAGTTGGCGGTGCTCTCATGATGATGTCAACTGCTGAAGAAATTAATTATAATGATCCTGATAGTGATGAAATTTACTCTGAAAGCTTTATTGGATATGAACTTGATGCTTATGCAAAATATCAATTATATAGTAACCTTGAATTTGCACTAAATTTTGGATATTTGATGTGTGGTGATGCAATGGATGTGTTTGAAGAAGAACAAATTCAAGATGGTAAGTCTGATGAAGATATTTTTACAATCGCTTCAAGATTTAGATATAAATTTTAAATTATTTATTTAATAATGTGGAATTTCGTTTATAAAAAATGCCAGGTTTTTATCCTGGCTTTTTTTATTTTTATGAAGGCTGTTGATTTTGATTTTTTTCTAAGAGTGGACGCAGTGGACAAGTAAACTAAAGCCAAAAAAATTGCAATTCACTTTATCCACTGCTTCTACTCTTAGAAAAAAAAATTCAGATATAATTATATAAAATGAAAAAAAAAATTTTTTATTTGCTTTTATTGATATTACCTTTAAAAAATGCCTCAGCAATAGATTTTGAGCAGATTACACAAGATTTTAAGCCAATTTCAGGATATATTGTAAAATCAATTGGCAATGAGTTTATTATTGATACAGGCTATAACAAATCTTGTAAAGTTGGAGATATATTCAGTGTTATAGAATCTGGGCAAAAACTGGTTCATCCTGTTTCAAAAAAAATTATTGCAAGTATTGAAAAAACTAAAGGTATCATAAAGGTAATCAATGTAAAATCAAACTTTGCATATACAAGACCTTTGTATATTAAAAATAAAATCAATAGAGGTGATAGAATAAAACGATTTCATAATATAAAAGCATTTTTTTTAGATGCTTCAGATAATGAAGCTGTTCCTGTTTATATTCAATTGCGTAATAAGCTTAATAACTTCAAATGGATTCAATACGCAAAACAAAAAAATATTAAATCTCAGATCTCAAATATTTCAAAAATATATAATTGCTATTTATTATTTATTTATAAAAATTCAGGTCTTGAAATAAGAGACTTTAAAAATGATCTTGTAAATTATTATCAAAATACTTTAATTAACGATAACGATAAACAAAAGCAAAATATAAAGCAAATTAAAAATATTAATAATCAGTTTATTATAAAAAATCAAAATCAATCTATTTATAATAAATCCTTAACCTATAAAAAAAATAATCAAAATTTATATCAATTAACAAAAAAGCAAAAAAAAATTTTTTTTAATAATTATGAAATAATTGGAAATTTAAAGGGTACTGCTTGGGCTTCTGATTTTGTTAATCATTTAAAAACATTTTATCTTGCATCTGCTGAAGGAAGCTATTTAAGAATTTATAAAATTGGAGAAAATAAAATATCTCTTATAACAGAAAAAAAAATAAAAACTGGTGCTCAGATATTATATGTAAAATGGTTTAGACCTTATTCATGCTCAAATCCATTCATATGTTTAAATCTATGGTCAGAACAAAATATTGAATCTTTAATATTTGAATATAAAAATCATCAGCTGGATAATATAAAGTCAAATATAAATACTTTAACAAACAGCTTTGACACTAACAATGATGGAAACCCTGAAACTCTTCTAAGCCAATCATTTAATAGAAATTTTTTTTGGGGCTCTACAGTTATAAAAATTAAATCTATGAATAATTTTTTTGGAGATTATATCAATATTCCAAATACATATTGTCTTTTTGGAAGTCTCATTTCAGATGTAAATTGTGATAAATATTTGGATTTAATATTTATTAAGAAAGGAATCTTATACATATATAGTAAAAATAAATTAATATATAAAACTTCAAATGCCGGAGGGAATATTGCCAGTATTACTTATGATATAGATATTGATGCAAAAAAATCACTAATAAATACAATTAATATCGAAACTTCACCTATAGCTGTAGATATTGACAATGATAAATGCCTTGAATTATTATTTGCATCATCTGAAAAGTCATTTTTTCAAAATTCATATTTTAATAATAGTATTAAGAATTCAGGTTTGAGTATGATTAAATATGAAAAAGGTATGTTTATTAAGGAAAAAATTGCATCTTTAAATGAAAAATCAATAAATGGTATTTTTGCAGGCAAAGAAAAGCTTTTTTTAGTTATAAATGATTCAGAAAGTAATTATAGTAAAAGTCGTCTTATTTATTATAATCTATTTTATAAATAATTAAAAATGACATAACTACTTTATATTATGGAAGATTTTGATATAAATTCAGTAAAAAAATTTTTACAGGAAAAACATCAAAAAAGGCAAAATAACTTACATAAACTTTTCTTGCAGGCTTGGATTGACTTTGAAAAAATAACAAAATTAATTATTGAAAAATATAATCCTCAAAAGATATATCAATGGGGGTCTTTATTAAATGAAAAATATTTCTCAGAAATGTCGGATATTGATATTGCTTTAAAAGGTATTAAATCAAGTGAAGAATTTTTTAAAATTTTAGGAGATTCAATTTCACTGACTAATTTTCCATTACATATTGTTGAAGTAGAAAAAATTGAACAAATATACGCCAGGGATATAATTCAAAAAGGCAGGCTTGTTTATGAAAGAAAGAATACTTGAATTAATAAGCGAGATTGAAAAATTTAATAACATTATAAAAAAAAATTACCTTTTTTATGAAAATTTTAAAAATAATGAATTTAAACTACTTGGTAAATCAGAGTCCAGTGCTGTAATTCTGGCAAGTATTTTAGTAAATTCTTATACCTGCATAGAAACATTGTTTTTAAAAATTTCAAAATTTTTTGAAAATAGCTTAAGAAAAGACAGATGGCACACCGATCTTTTAGCTAAGATGACATTAGAAATTTCAGGTATAAGAAAAAAGGTTATATCAAATAAAACTCATTTAATTCTTTTAGAGCTTATGAAATTTAGACATTTCACAAGATATTATTTTGAGTTTGAGCATGATTGGGATAAATTGGATTTTTTGGAAAAAAAATACAATCAACTTTTTCCTTTATTAGATAAAAATATTTTAGAATTTAAACAATTTTTAGATGAACTAATAAAATAATAACAGGGCGTATCCAATGGATGGGGGAAATACTTTTGAATTAAGAATTGGAGTCCCAAATCATTAGATTTGGGCTTGAAATAATAACAAGAAAATATGTATTTATATATTAATTTGTATTATGCACGCCCAAATCTAAAGATTTGGGACTCCAATTCATTAAATTAATTTAAGAGCATTGTGCCCTCCCCCATCCACAATGCTGTTGAATTAAGGATAAATATTGGAATATTAATAAGATCGTGAGAAGTTTCGGTTGAATTCCCCCCTTGAGGGGGGTTAGGGGGGGGGCGTATTAATGGTACAAACTCAAAAACACCCCCCTAACCCCCCTCAAGGGGGGGAATTCGATCTTGGCTTTTTGAATAAATTTCAAAAATATTCAATAATTTATCCTTAATTCAACAGTATTGTCCCCCATCCATCCCCCATCCATTGGAATACGCCCATAATAATATGTAAAAATATGCAAAATAATAATATTCAATGGTATTATGTAAAAAATGGCATTAAACAAGGCCCAATAAATAGTGAAGAATTTCAAAACCTTGTTATAAATAAAATTATTGAAGATGATACTCTTGTATGGAATCAAAAAATGGACAACTGGAAAGAGTATAAACTTTGCAATAATGAACCATCAGTTATTACTGAAATTATAGCTGAAGAAATTGATAACAATGAAATGTATTGTTTTCAATGTGGAAAAGTATTTCAAAAAGAAAAAATGTTCAGATATAATAATGACTGGATTTGTGAAGAATGTAACCCCAAATTTGTTAAAAATCTTAGTAAATCAATAATAAAAACACATAATTCAGAATATGGAGGTTTTTGGGTAAGATATTTTGCTAAAATGATTGATATATTTTTTATTTGTTTAATTATTTTTGCCTATAAAGCAATAATCTGGTCTATTTCATTATTATATCCAGTAAGTTCATTTTCATATATTATTTTAGATAATTTATATAATTATTCAAATATTTTTATATCTGCATGTTATTCAATAATATTTGTTGGAAAATATGGTGCTACTCCAGGAAAAATGTTTTATAGATTAAAAATTGTTAATTCTGACAAAACTGAAGTCTCATATTTGACAGCAGCAGGAAGGCATTTTTCAGAATATTTAAGCAGTTTAATACTATGTATTGGATATATTATAGCTGTTTTTGATTTAAAAAGACGTACTTTGCATGATAGAATTTGCAATACATTAGTAATTAGAAACTAAATTAAATAAATACAGATTTTGTAAAAAAGATTTATTTATTATCATTCATTCTTATTTAATTTCAAAATAATCTTTTTATTAAATTATTTTTAAAATTTTATTATTTGGAGGTTTAAATGATTCAAAAAAGTTTTTTTATAGTATTTTTTGTCATTTTTATTAATAATGTATTTGCTTTTGAGGACCTTTTAACAACAGATCCATTAATCAAACAGGATGGTTTTACTCAAGCTCTTCCAGTTGCAATGATAAAGAATAATGAATTTATCTTTAATAATGTATTAGATGGAACTATTATAAAACATGATTTTATAATCCAAAATAATGGAGATGTTTTACTTCAAATACTAAATGTAAAAACTGGATGCGGCTGTTCAAAAGCAAATTTTGATGAACAAATCTTGCCAGGAAAAAGTGGACAGATAGAAATAGTAATTGATACTCAAGGTTATGGAGGAAAATTATTTAATGAAAATATAAAAGTCCATACCAATGATCCAAATAACAATATAATAATTTTACATATCTCTGGAAAAGTAGAAACATTTGCAAATATCAATCCTGATAAAATTCAATTCTTTGGAGAAGCTGAACAGGAATATGAGGCTAATATTGTTATTACCCCTAATAAAAATCATAGCTTTAAAATTATTGATACTCAATTAGAAAAATTAGAAAATAAAATTAGTTTTTTTCTTATAAAAAAATCAGATTCGTATATATTAAATGTCAAAAATACTCAAAAAAATCCAGGTTCATATTGGGGGAAAATTATACTTAAAACTGACAGTAATATAAAATCTACAATTAGTATTTATGTTGTAGCAAAATTGTCATAATTATTATTTTATGGCAGTAGGCGCTGTGGACGAAGTGGATACAGTGGACGAATGGACACAGTGGATTGGAAAAATATTGCTGGACATACCTTGTCAAAGGAGACGAAGTGGATACAGTGTACGAATGGACACAGAGGACGCAAAGGAGTTATTCTTTATGTTAAATGATAATTCAGAAATATTGGATAGTATTTATCAAACCAATAAAATGAATAATTTATATAGATATTTTTTAAAGGATTATATTAGAAAAGAAATTGACTTCTCTCTTACACATCAGAATAAAGGCTATCCTGTTCCAGCAATTGAAAAGCCATACATTGCAGATGCTAAAAAAATAAGTCTTGCAAAGCCGGATGAATTTGAAAATATTTCTAAAATTGATTTATTAACAGCAATCAAGAATAGAAAAAGTCATAGAGTATATAAAAACAAACCTTTGACAATAAACGAAGTATCATATTTGCTATGGTGTACTCAAGGAATCAGAAGTGGAGTACATAGTGGACACGCATATAGAAATGTACCTTCAGCAGGGGCGCGTCATAGTTTTGAAACATATCTGGTTATTTTAAATGTTGAAATGCCGGAAAATAATAAACTTATGCCTGGAATTTATCGCTATCTTCCTTTAACACATGAATTGCTTTTTGAATTTACTGAAGACAATCTTGAAACAAATATTGTAAAAGCGGTATTAGGACAACCTTATCCTGGCAAAGCAGCATTAACTTTTATATGGTCAACTATTCCTTACAGAATGGAATGGCGATATAGTCTTGCTGCTCATAAAGTAATAGCAATAGATGCAGGCCATGTTTGTCAAAATTTGTACCTGGCATGTGAAGCAATTGGTGCTGGAACTTGTGCAATTGCAGCATATGACCAAAGTCTTTTAGATAAGCTTTTAAGATTAAATGGAGATGATGAATTTTCCATTTATCTTGCTCCGGTTGGAAAAATAAGGTGATTTCCGGAAATGAATTTACCAAAGTCTTAATTCCCCCCTTGAGGGGGGTAAGGGGGGTGTTCTTACCACAAAGACGAAACACCCCCCTTACCCCCCTCAAGGGGGAATTCGATCTTGGTAAATTCTTTTTCGGAAATCACCTAAAATAGTTTTTTCCCAATGAATATTTAAAAAATATTTTCTTCTTTACAAAAGATTGATGGTCTCGTAAAAAGTCAATTTTTCAAAAATCGGTATTTATAATTTCAAATGGTTACACAGATAAAAGTCTCATTTTCTGACTTTTTATGAGACTATCAAGATTTAACTATAAAAAAATATTTCTAAAAATGTATCCTCTCCATATTTCATGGTTGAAAGGAAAAATATCTAATTATTTAAGGTTCCTCATCATATTGAGTGGGTAGAATATTTATGGTATAATATTTTGATGATGATTAATGTTCAACTATTTTAACTTATAAAAGGAGATAAAATGGATAAGCATACTTTATTCGAAACTGCATTATCAATATCAAAACCATGGTATATAAAGAAAATTGAGTTTGATTCTGAAAAAAAAGTTATTGATATTTATATTGATTTTGAAAGGCTATTATAGTAATTTTTTTTTTTTATTTTAAACAAATAATTAGTTCTACTTTGGCAGATTATGAAACACCGAATTTTAGGGAGGGGCTTGCCCCACTAATTTCAGGGATAAATTTTGTATCATGAAAATTTTTCATTAGTGCTATTAATTTGGTGGGGCAAGCCCC
>Ga0272440_1004172_pt1 | contig 10473 bp, 6 predicted proteins | sample SSMMMBAug17_FD_192440 | JGI IMG/M metagenome (GOLD analysis project Ga0272440, IMG submission 192440) | Marine sediment archaeal communities from Little Sippewissett salt marsh, Falmouth, MA, United States - SSM-MMB-Aug17 | ecosystem: Environmental > Aquatic > Marine > Wetlands > Sediment ... | reverse complement strand
TTCGTGTGTTTCGTGGTTACCAAAAACACGAAATACCCGAAATTATTAACCACGAAATACACGAAATACACGAAAAAATATATAAACCAATATTCATAGATTTGACAGGCAAAGATGGAATACTATTTATTAGTGTCTTTTTTTCGTGTGTTTCGTGTGTTTCGTGGTTACCACTTTTTCGTGTTTTTCGTGTGTTTCGTGGTTACCAAAAACACGAAATACCCGAAATTATTAACCACGAAATACACGAAATACACGAAAAAATATATAAACCAATATTCATAGATTTGACAGGCAAAGATGGAATTTTGTTTTTTTTGGGTGTAAATCTTTTCTGCCAGTTTTAGAAAAAACAAACTTTCAATGTTGATATTCTGATAATCTACAGATGGATCAAATAATAATTCACCAAAAGAAATGCTCCAAGACAAATTCAGTGAATTATAAAAGGATTCTTTTGATGGTGACATCCGCGAATCATCACTGATCGTACCAGTCACTTCCAGGTAAACATAGTCATCCCTGTCCAGAAACATGGGAATCGAATTTCGAACCAACCAGGTTTTACCAACGCGACGTCGTCCATAAACAACAACAAATTCTGTTGATTCACTGGCCAGCCGGGTTTGAATCCGGCTGAGTTCAAGTTCTCTGCAAATAACTTTATTCATAATGCATAAATAATTATCGTAAAAAAGCAATTTTGTCAACATTTACGACATATTTTAAAGATAATTATAATCGTAAAAATTGAAAATTTTCCTGATTTACGATTTTTTATGTCGAGATATCTTTTCAACCAATTAATCTCCCCGGTACAATTGATTTTGATGACTTGTCTGATAGTGAAAAATCCAAACACATCAGAATACGAACCGGTCATACAAAGCATATTTTTCAGATTGATTTAATTGAAACAGATATATTGTTAATGGAAAATCAGCCTGAATCTGCATTACATATGTATCACAAAATTGAAAAACAAATTCCCCAACAAAAACACTTGTATATTCGTATGGGTCAATCCTATATACAAGTCAGGAAATATAAAGATGCGGAACGTGCTTTTATTCAGGCGATTGGTATTGATGGCGATAACCATCAGGCACATCATGGGCTGACGAAGCAGGTGGGGCGCAAGTTACCATTGATTTTGGTTTTGATGATCATTCATCAATCAACATTCATTTACATTTTAAAGGAAATATTTAAAAAAAAGGAGTCATTTATGAATCGATTATTCGTTTTGTTAAGCATTGCGCTTTTATTGGTGCAATCTAACACAGTATTTTCAGCTGGCTTTGATTGTAAAAAAGCGTCTACAAAAGTAGAGAAATTAATATGTGGTAATAGCGTATTAAATGCTTTAGATGAAATGCTGAATCAAACCTATTCAAAGGTAAAAAAACAATTACCAAAAAAGGAGGTTGATTCATTAAAAAATGAGCAGAAAAAATGGGTTACATCAAGAAATAAATCTTTATGTAAAGACACAAAATCCTGTATAAGTGCTTATTGTGCCAGATTAAGAATATTGCAAAATGTATTGGTCTCGCCTTTTTTTAATGAGGTAAATAAAAGCTTTACGTACAGGAAAAAAGTGATACACCCGGGCTTGATCAAAGAATTTGAAATATTGTCTTCAGATTATGACCCCCCAATGACAGTTGCTGTTGACATAGGGGCAGCATTCAAATCAAATGAATATTCAGAAGATATTGAAACCTCAAAAGATGGATGGCATTCTATAACAGTCCCCAATGAATACGAGGAAGGGGCATTTTATAAATACAAGTGGCTCGGAAAGATTAAGCCGGATATCCATATTCTAAAAACCTTGAATTGGGAAGGTGGATCTATGGTTGAATCTTCGGTGATTTGTGTCACCTTTTCAATAAGAAATGGATATGATGTTAATGGATTGCCTTCTCAGCGGTTAACAATGAATGTTGTAAAAAGAATTGGTGCCAACAGTGAGTCAGATATCAAATTATTGGATGACAGTATTATATGTGATGGTTCTGAATCAGTGTTCTATTAAGTAAGGAATGGGCGTATGTACAAGTTAAGGGAAAATGTTGCCTCGAAAAAATACCGAAATCCAACCAATGTCCAAAACCAATGTAGGGGCGAACCTTGTGTTCGCCCTCTGAACTAAAACCAAAAACGAACCTATATAATAAGGATCAACAAAATGGCCGGAATTGGTTTTGAATTAAAACGAATCATGCGTCACGAAACTTTTTTAAGTGAATTTACCGCATATTTGTATTCAGCCATGATTTCATCAGGCCCTTGGCTAATGTCGATCTTATGCCTTGCAGTTTTGGGGATCTTGGGTGGGAGTGAACATGCAAAGGCTCATGAACTATTTCGATCTACTGTAGTTTATACCTATGCATCGTCATTGATATTTAGCGGTATTTTTCAAATGGTATGCACACGTTATCTGGCAGATCAGCTTTATGAACAAAAAATTGATACTGTTTTAAGCACCTTTTACACCTGTACTGTATTCATACTGACAGTGGGGACACTGATTTCAGGTATCTGGCTTTCATTTTTTGACATTTCTCCACTGCATGTTTGTCTGGGTGTACTTCTGTTTTTGGTAATAAATATGATATGGTTGAGCATGATTTTCTTATCTGCGGTGAAAGATTATCATAGCGTGGTGTTGTCATTTGCAATGGGCGCGATTGTCAGTATTATTCTGGTTTTTCAACTGGGCCCTATTATGGGGGTTGAAGGGAATTTACTGGGCTATTTAATAGGGCAGGCAATTACGTTATTCTGGTTGATTGCCAGGCTTATGGCCGAGTTTCCAGCATCAGACTTTTGGGACAAGGGATTGATGACCTATTTTAAAAAATATTGGGATCTGGCTTGCATTGGCTTTTGTTTTAATCTAGGTATATGGATTGACAAGTTTGTATTTTGGACTGCGCCGGATTCCAGTGTCATTGTTCCATATTTCAGGACGCATGACTTGTATGATTCTCCTCTATTTTTTTCATATCTGACCATTGTTCCCACTCTGGCCATGTTTATGCTCAAAATTGAGACCAGTTTTTATGACCATTATCGAAAATACTATTCAAAAGTTATTGGAAAAAAAAATATGGCAAATATTCTCGAAGAAAAAAACATGATGATTGCCACCTTGAAAGAAAGCATTCGTGAAATATTTATCATACAGGGCTCTATTACAACCATATGCATTGTTTTTACACCAGAAATTATTCATGCCCTGGGTTTTTCAAACTTACAGGCCGCTATCTTTCGTATCACTCTGATTGGTGCGTTTCTAAATATTATGCTGGTCATTAATGTGATTATTCTTTTTTATTTTGATCAACGAAAAAGTGTCCTTTTGATAACAATGGTTTTTTTGTTAACCAATTTTAGTTTTAGTTATCTGTCGATCCTATGGGGGATTCAATATTATGGATATGGATATACCTATTGTTGTTTGATTTCGTTACTCACTGCATTTCATCAATTAAATTCAAATATGAAAAATCTGGAATATATTACCTTCACCAGTCAACCAGTTTGAATCCTCTTTTTTTTTATTATCTGCAATGATCAAAACCACCATACCGAAAATATTTATTATTGACAGATGCTCAATTTTCGTATTTAATTAAAAAATTTAGAAACAATAAATTTTCATTTAGAAAGGAATTAACCAACATGTTTCGTCAACTGGGTTTAGGTGCTAAAATGATGTTGGGTAGCAGCGCCCCTTTATTGCTGGTGGTCCTATTGGGGGTGATGTGCTTGATAAATATCAAGTCCTTACTTGAAACCAGTGCTCGGGTTGATTTCAGCCATCGTATTATGGGCAGTGCCAAAGATATTGATAAAATTATCAGTGACCTTGAAAGTGGTGAACGCGGTTTCTTAATTGCTGGAAAAGATGAATTTTTAAACCCCTATACCAATGGTAATAAAAATCTCCAGAATAAAATCAATAGCTCTATTAAACTGGTTGAAGACAACCCCCAGCAAGTATCACGCCTTCAAAAAATCGGCAAGTTAATTGAACAATGGAATGAACAGGCCGCACAACCTGAAATCGCTGAAAGGCGACAGGTTGCTGTAACAATAAAAAATGATCAATATACTAAGGATAGACTGGCAGCCGGGATTGGTAAGGAAAAGCTTGAAGAGGTTGCCATTGCTCTGGAAGGTCTGGATATTGATTTTCTCAATTCTGAAAATATGGCCGGTACTAACCTGGTGATGGCTATCACCACTGATATTGAAAATCTTAAATCCGGTATGCGCGGTTTTTTAATTACCGGTAAAGATGAATTTCTTGTCAAATACCAGCACGCCAAAGATGCCTTTTATCGCCACGAAAAATTTGTTCACCAGATTATTGATGCCACCTTTGATCGTCAGGAATCGGTGGAATTTTTCGAAGAAATGCAAAACTATCTCACACAGTGGCAAGATGAATTTGCCAATCCTCTCATTGAATTACGTGGAAGCATTTCACATGGTGATTCTGAGTTTAATGAAATAATTGAAAAAATTAATAGCAATGAAAGTTTCAAAATATTAGATGAAATAGAATTTTTTATTGAGGACTTACTGGATGCCTTTGATACTGATAAGAGCGAATGGGCCAGCCGAACAACACTGGCCGCCGGACGATGTATTGATCAAATGGAAAACAGTTTGCGCGGGTATTTAATTACCGGCAACGATAAATTTTTGGATATTTTTGAAAAACAAAAAGAAAAATTTGAAAGTAAAATTTTTGATTTATCTGATTTTATTGACAATGCATTTATTGTGGAAGATACTGCTTATAGTATTGACCAGGTTAGAGCCATTATCACCAAGTGGATTAAAGAAGATGCTGAACCCGAAATACAAAAACGAATGGCTGCTAACAAGAATCGTTCGGACATGTCTGATGTAACTGCATTAATTGAAGCTGGTACAGGTAACAGAATAATGGATTCAGTCCGAAATACACTGGCAGATTTTATTATGGATGAAAACATGCGCATGACCCAGCGACAGGATCAGGCATCACAATCTGCCCAACTTGCGCAACAAATGATTGTTCTGGGAACCATTGCCTGTATTTTTATATCCATACTCATTTCATTTTTTCTGACACGCGCAATTACCGGCCCAATTAAAGAAATTTTTCAAGGACTAAAAAAATTCAGCCAAAATGAATTTGGTGAAGTTCAAAACCAGTTTGGTGAAATAACCACCCATCTTTCCCAAAGCAGTGACGCCCTCAACAAAGCCAGTATTGAAATATCTGAAGGTGCCAATTTGCAGGCATCCAGTCTTGAGGAAACATCATCTTCCATGGAACAGATTTCTTCAATGGCCAGAATGAACAATGATAATGCCACAGAGGCTGACAGTTTAATGAACAAAGTCGATGATCTGATGAAAAAAACCAATGATGCCATGAGGGCACTGACTGACTCCATGAAAGAAATATCAAAAACCAGTGAAGAAACAGTGAAGGTTATTAAGACAATTGATGATATATCATTTCAAACCAATATTTTGTCATTAAATGCATCCATTGAGGCCGCAACTGCCGGGGAAGCCGGAAGTGGATTTGCTATTGTTGCGGATGAAGTTCGTGTATTGGCCCAACGATCGGCTGAAGCTGCAAAAACTACTGAACAGTTTATTGTTCAAAATGTCAGTAAAATCAAGCATGGTAATGAGTTAGTGGTGAAAACCAGTGATGCTTTCACTGAAGTAAATACCATAGCTACCCAGGTCTCACGATTGGTCAGTCAGATTGCTGAAGCTTCTGATATGCAGACTAAAGGCATTGAACAAATCAACTCTGCACTATCCCAGATGGAAGATGTCACCCAGCAAAATGCCGGTGCTTGTGACTCCCTTTCTGAACAAGCTTCGGACTTGAATGGACATGTCAATGTTATGCTTTCTATTTTAGAAGGCAGAGAGTCGTCTGATGATTATGAGGATGAAGATGAAGATCCCGATGAAAATGAAGCTCTGGATGAAGCCGATGAATATGTTGATATGGTATCTTATCATTAAACCAGGAGATAATCATGCCCATCAGAACCTGCGTATCCCCTGAAGGTCAATTTGTTTATGGGATACATTATCCATCATATACAGTTGATAACCTCAGACAAAGGGATGATATTCAATCATTAGGGACATTCTCCAATGGCGCTGTCAATGAAAATCACAGCAATTTTCCAGAGGCCAATGTCCATATCCATAATGCCGACATGATTTATGAAATTCCCAATGCCTTCCCTTTTAAAGGAACGACCTATATTCAAAAACGATGGGCAGATCAAAAAAAAAGCAGGCTATCTGATTTTACCCTGAAAAAAAAAATATCATTTTCATGGACAAAAACAGTTGACCATTGGGCAAAAGACTTATCAATTCCAGACAACATAAATGAACAGCTATTCACATATCTACCAGAACCTATCCTGCTGACCATAGCATCAACATCATCAGATCCAAATGATCTCATTCAACTGGCCAAACAGGTTTGTGAGTTGACCTTTGATACTCACAATCAACCGATAGGACTTAAATATCAGGAGTCAAACGGCCAGCCTGTTATCTATCAGCCAGTCGTGTTTGAAACCCTTGTGAACAATCCCCATTTGCCGGACAATTATAAAATTGCAATGGTGCTTCGCCCAGGGGTTCAAGGCAAAAGTCCTGTTGTGGGCGAATATTCCAGTGCAAATAGTCATGTATATGAATATTTGCGTGCCAACAGCTATATTCCCTGGGGACATTATGCCGCCAATATGGCTCATGATACCATCCGGTATGATATTGAATCCCTGAAAATGGATGATATCAAAGGCATGAGACATCTTTACTATCAACGCACTTATGTTCACCTGGCAAAACAACTTCAAATCCCAATCAATGCCCATCGTAAAACTATTTCATATGATGACCTGGAAAGCCTTAGAATTCTGATTTTGAAAGAATTAAAAGAATTGTCGGATCCCCTGGTATTTAACAGCAATCTTTGGGGGTGGAACTTTGGATTTGATTATGCGCCCAATCATTATCGCCTTCATGCCTCCCACCAGCAAATTCATCAACAATATGCAATGATTCCCAATAAAATCCAGACAAATGTCAATAATACTTGTATTAACAGTTATGCCTGTGGCGACCTTGTTACAGATTTTATTACAGACTACCATCAACAATATGGGTGTTCATTTTTTGATACCTATGAAAAGGCCATCCAAAACAATCGTCGCATTGATGATCCTGATCATGGTCCCAGGGAATTGATTATTTATTCAGATGAATATATCATGATTTATGTTCCCAAAGCCCAAACATCTCAGTGGGAAATCCAAATTATGCCAACATCAGCAGTGGGGAATATTCTCGAAGCAGATCAATCCATGCGGGATGCCCTGGATCGTGGCATTTATATCACTTCAAAAATTTTATCTGCACTAAATGCAAGGCTGATCACACATATTGAATATGCCAGTCGTTTTGGGGCCTCATCAGATCAACGACTGATTATCGTTTTTTTACCGCGAATGCCTGAATCACCCGGTGCATTCAGCGAATCACAACTGCGATGGATCAATGGGCATTATCCAGAGGATTTTGCCCAAGCCTGTCGCTTAAAGCTGCCAGACATTCTTGATAGGAGTTTCTCGTGATAAATACAATTAATAGCATTTCTTTCATTGCACGCGGGATAATTTATTTTGTTTTTATTCTGTTGAATGCATCAAGCTCAATCATGGCTGCGGATGTACTATCAACGCGCGTGACAGTTCAATCATTTGATATTCAAGGCAACACAGTCATCGCAACAGAGGTTTTAAATACAGTCCTTGAAGACTACGTGGACAAACATTTTCCAAATGCACGTCTAAATTTGTCAGACATGCAGCTTCTCACAGATCGCATTACATTGACATACAAAGAACAGGGGTATTTTCTGGCCCGATGTTACCTTCCCAAACAGGATATCAAGGATGGTGTTTTAAAACTAATGGTGGCAGAAGGCATTTTGGACAAAGTCAAGGTCTCCGGCAATACCTATTATTCTGACAGTCTCCTCAAAGGCTTCTTTAAAGAAAAACAACCGGATTATGTTATCAATGAAAGTCGCCTGGAAAAAGGGTTGATTTTAATAAACGACCTTCCCAAAAACAAAACTGAAATACTGTTGACAAAAGGTGAAAAACAAGGCGCTGTGGATATTCTCCTAAAGACTGACGATCAAGCGGCTCGTCAGTTTCAGGTATCCTACAACAATTATGGTTCAGAGAATATCAGCAAGAATCGTTTCAGTCTGTCAGGACAAATTACTGATCCTTATGGCGGAATGACATTATATGTAAAAGGCATCTCTGGTGATAACCCATCAGATATTTTTATTGGCTATGCCAATCTGGATGTACCAATTAATTATCATGGCACGCATGTGGCCTTTTCATTTATTAAAAGTAGTGCGCAACTGGGTCAGGAGCTTGATGTTTTAGCCATTGAAGGACAGACTGAGATGTATGGTGCAGATATCAAACATCCCATTGTGTTGAAACGTGGCTTGAGGATCAACACGAACCTGGGTTTTTCCCATATTTTTAGTGAAACAACTGCCTATAAATCGGTTTCAATAGGCACTTATCAACTGAATGCAGTTAAAGCAGGCATGGATTTTGACATGGTCGATCATTATTTTGGTAAAACCAGGGGGCAATTTACCTATCAAGTTAGCTTTGTGGACAAAGGCCTTGTGAGTGTAAAGTCTAACAAAGCCCTTCAAAAAATATCAGTGTCCGGTTCCAGAATACAGCAAATCAAGCGCAATAATCAGCTCACTTTTCGACTCAATGGCCAATGGTCATCAGATGATTTAATCCCAGTGGATCAAAAGGCAATTGGCGGTTATGAAGCCGTGCGCGGCCATCAACCATCAGCTTATCTGGGGGACATGGGATATAACATTTCTTTGGAATGGATGATGTCTCCAACTTCAGAAAAGCATTATTGGGGACAGCCCCTTTCAACACTATTGCAGGGAGGCATTTTTGTGGACCATGGTTGGATTCGCCTGAACAATGAGCCGGAGATTGGGCCGCAATCGAAATCATTGGGAAGCTTTGGTGTGGGCCTGCGTTTGTTTTATAAAGATTATCTGGCTTGCTTTACTGACCTGGCATTACCCTTTAGTGCTGAAGACGACCAGGATGATGTTGTTTTTTACATGTCTGTGCAAGGGCATTTTTAAGATATGTGTTGCCCTTTCCGGGCTGGGTCATGGAGTCCATGCGACCCCAATACTCCTTTACATTTTATATACCGAAATGTTTTTACGACTAATTTTTAGTCGTAAAAACTATTTTTGAGCCGAAATATTAGTCGTAAAATTTGATTTTATGATTCATATATAGTAATAATCTTCAAATCTTTTATTTTATTTGAGTGTAACCAAGATTGCCGGTGAATAAAAAACGCTTCTCATAAAGTCGGATATTGTTTTTCTTAGGAATGCTCTGAAAATAACTTCCCCATTATTGATATTGTTCGTTTTGAGGTAATTGTACTGTAGAGACGTAGCATGCTACGTCTCTACACGACCTTATTTTTTTGTACGATCATGAAAAATGAGCATGTTATTTTCCGAGCATTCCTTAGCCCTGAAAGGGCGGCAACATACCAGCCCTGGGTAAAAATCAAGCAAGTTTTTTAGCCCTGAAAGAACGTTAAATGTTTTATCTGACTTTTTATGTAGCGGGCTTTCAGGGCTAAAAACAAGCCTACCATTTACCCCATAGCCGTCAGGCTAAGGCAAACTCGCTCTGATGCTCGTTCCCAGGCAGAGCCTGGGAACGAGCATCAGAGCGAGTTTGCCTTAGCCTGACGGCTATGAAATTTACCCAGGGCGTTGCCCTGGGCTTTTATGTTTCTCGTTCCCAGGCTCTGCCTGGGAATGCATGCCAGGCGGCTCTGCCGCCTAGATCAATGCATAGGCGGCAGAGCCGCCAAGTATGCATTCCCAGGCAGAGCCTGGGAACGAGAAAAAGTGTTAACTACTTTTCAGCAAATATGAAGGATGCCCAATTTTGGTTACACTCATTTTATTTTATTTTATTTTATTATTTCGAATGAATATTTAAAAAAATAAATACATTAACTATATGATGATAGAAAACGAAATACAAAGAAAAATTGAGGATTTCAGGGAACTTGGGCTTCAAAAGTACATTCCGCGTGAATCAAATGTGTATATTGTTGACAACATGGTAACAACAATCATTGGCGCCAGGCGATCTGGAAAAAGTTTTCGAACAGTTCAGATAGCAGATGAATACATAAATAAGAAAGCAATCCAATCCATTCATCAAATATGCCTGCTTGATTTTGACAACCCTATTTTATCAAGTATAAAATCAGTTGATTTAAGGTTAATACAAAATACATTCCTTA
>Ga0272440_1004171_pt1 | contig 10477 bp, 6 predicted proteins | sample SSMMMBAug17_FD_192440 | JGI IMG/M metagenome (GOLD analysis project Ga0272440, IMG submission 192440) | Marine sediment archaeal communities from Little Sippewissett salt marsh, Falmouth, MA, United States - SSM-MMB-Aug17 | ecosystem: Environmental > Aquatic > Marine > Wetlands > Sediment ... | reverse complement strand
TTGCCAGCACCTTTACAACCTTTAAACAGAATACGCCGATTTGTTCCAATTCAACCAGTGCAACGACTACGACCATTGCTGCAAACTGGACAGATTTAATTACTGGCGCTCAGCGGGATTTGTTTACCTTATCTGCTGCCATGCCAACAAATGCGCTCTGGTGGTCTGGAACCTATGGCACCGATTCTCCTGACGCGGATTATGGAAATTATGTAACTTCTTGCGAGGGCTTTACAACGACATCGTCAACAGGTGTTGTTAAATCAATGGGACCTTCAGGCGATACCAGTGATTGGTTAAAAAACAATACGCTATCAAATTGTTCAAATTTTTACTATATTATGTGTATTGCATGGTAATTGGCTGGCCTGTAGAGACGCAGCATGCTGCGTCTCTACAGTACATTTATCTCAAAATGAACAATATCATTAAATGAGCATGTGGCATTCTAGATCTTTTTTCCACTTGATTAATATTTCAGATTTTATGATCTCACACAGCCACTTGAGATCGATCCAGGCTTCGATATTGAATCGCTTCTGCAATATGCTGCGGCTGGATACCATCCATTTGATCCAGATCGGCAATGGTTCGTGCAATTTTTATGATCCGATGAAATGCTCGGGCCGATAGTCCAAGTTTATCTGATGCAGTTTCAAGCAGTCTGTACGAAGGCTCGTCTAATTGACAGTTCTTTTGCAGTAGTTTTTGCGACATTTGTGCATTGCAATGAATTTTTTCGCCCTTGAATCGTTCGGCCTGAATGGATCTGGCATCTGCGACACGCTTGCGAATCACTTTTGAGGATTCACTTGGCGCCTCATTTTTCAATTCTTTGTAGGAAACCGCAGGCACATCAACATGGATATCAATCCGATCCATCAAAGGGCCGGATATTTTACTTCGATAACGATGAATTTGCTGCGATGAGCATCGACAATCATGATTTGGATCTCCCAGATAGCCGCAAGGACAGGGATTCATTGCAGCAACCAGAGTAAAAATACTGGGATAGGTCACACTGATAGCTGCACGCGAGATTGTCACTGATTGATCTTCAATGGGCTGACGAAGCACTTCTAAAACGTTTTTTTTGAACTCAGCCAATTCATCCAGAAATAAAACGCCATTGTGCGCCAGACTGACTTCACCTGGCTTTGGAGAATGCCCGCCGCCAATCAATCCAGCATCAGAAATGGTATGATGGGGAGATCGGAAAGGACGCTGTGTAACCAGGGCATCGCTTTTTCGCAACATGCCAGATACACTATAAATTTGAGTTGTTTCAATGGCTTCGTCAAAGCAAATAGGCGGTAAAATTGTTGATAAACGTTTGGCCATCATTGTTTTTCCAGAACCAGGCGGGCCAATCATAATCACATTATGGCCACCTGATGCTGCAACTTCAAGGGCTCGTTTAACATTTTCCTGTCCTTTGACTTCTGAAAAATCATTTGCATTGTTTGTTTGCTGATTAAAAAGTTTTTGGATATTGACCTTTGTTGGCGCAATATCAATAACTCCTCTGCAATAATCCACAAGCTCTTTGAGATGATCAATCCCTATTACAGTAATATCCTCAATAACTGCGGCTTCATGCGCATTGGCCTTTGGCAGAATCACCCCTTTGAGTCCTGTACGTTTCGTGCTGATTGCCATTGGCAAAGCCCCATTGACAGGCTTGACCCGGCCATCCAGGGATAATTCACCCAAAAACAAAAATTGGTCCATCAATTCCCAGGATATCACATTGGTAGCCGCCAAAATGCCGGCTGCAATGGGAAGATCAAATCCTGTACCCTCTTTTCGAATATTTGCAGGCGCGAGATTGACAGTGATCCGCTCATAAGGAAAATAATAGCCAGAGTTTCCTATGGCTGATTTAACCCGATCCTTGCTTTCCTTAACAGTCGCTTCAGGTAGCCCCACCATTGTAAAAGCAGGTAATCCATTGGATATATCTACTTCCACTTCCACGACATGCGCTTCAATACCAATAATCGCACAAGATAGAATTTGAGATAACATGTTTAAAAGATCCTTTATTTTGAAATATATGAATTCAGTTATTTTTTTGGAATTCTCAAAACCTGACCATCATAAACCCTTATATCATCAGTCATATGGTTGATTGCGGCAATTTTTGCCAATGGAACATCAGCCTTTTCAGCAATGGATTTCAATGTATCACCCGGTTTAACTTTATAGTAATAATCAATATCTAACTGCTCATTCTGCAATTGATGTATTCGCTCAATTGCTTGTTGATGATCCTTTGTTTGCAAACTTGAAAAGACATTATTTTGCGATTCCGCTTGTGGCACAAATAATACTTGCCCGGGTTGAAGTCTTTGATTTTTCAAATGATTGATCTTTGTTAATTGATCAGTCGATACGCCCATTGCTTTTGCAATATCCCACAGACTGTCACCTGGTTTGACAGTATATTTTTTCCATAAGGTTGTGCCAAAACGACTGATTAAACTTTTTTCTGAATCTGGTTTTTCAGAAAATGTTTTTTCAGAAGATGCTTTTATTGTTTGTGGTTCAACCGATTTCTCAGTTGTTATCTGTCTGGTTTTCTTATGCTGATACAGTTTTATTGGAACACGTAAAACCTGACCTGGATAAATATAACTATGTGTTGAAAGACCATTTATTCGTCGAATTGTATGATCATCACTTCCAAATTTTTCTGCTATCTGCCAGACAGAATCCCCCTTTTTGACATGATATTTCATGTATTTCTTTTTAATTACTTGTTCTTTTTTCTCATATTGCGGTTTTTTAATTGAAATCAACTTGTTCAACGGCTTTTTTACTGGTTTCTGTACAACTGGCAAAACTCTTTTTGGGCGGGTGATAGGCAAATCAGCGATATTATCCATTGAGATACTAAGCGGCAAAAACAGGGTGTAATATTTTGGGATAAGTGCTTTTTGTTCAAATAATGATTGCATAAAAGCAGGATTCAAGGCTCTGAATTCAGACAGTGAAATGTTTAAACGTTCACAAAGGTCAATAGGTCGGGTGGGTGATTGCAGTACAAATCTTTTGCGAAGTAAGGGTGTGGCTATATTCACCAATTTGAAATATCGCTTATAGTTTTCATCAATTTCACAGGCTGCTAAAAAACAGCTATAAAAATTTTTTGATGCAAATTGAAAGGAGCTGCTTTTATGTTTTTGAATAATAACCGAAATATCTTTTGATCCAGTTGTCTGTACCGCACGCTTGATTCCTGCCAGGCCATAATTGTAAGCAGTAATCGCCAATGGCCAGGAGTTCAGTTCGTTGTAGTTTTGTTTCAATAGCTGCAAAGCCGCTTCTGTGCTGAGTATGGGATCAAGACGTTCATCAATGTAGCGGTCGATATCCAGATATCTTTTCCCGGTTGCTGCCATAAATTGCCAGAGCCCTACAGCACCGGCTTTGGATACTGCCTTGATATTGAATGATGACTCTACATGGGGCAAATAGGCCAATCGTATGGGAAGATTTTGTTGCTTTAGCATTGCAAAGATTTCGTCAATATACATGCCCGACTGTTCAAGGCCTTTAAGAAAACTTTCCCGCAACCCCTTTTGAAACCGAATTCGGCCAATGGCCTGTGGAATGTCTTTTATTGATGAATACGTCCGAAACATTGCAACAATATGTTTTTCTTCAGATGTACGTTGTCTGGCAGGTTTTGTTGGTAAATGTCTGAGAACATTTTCAATCCTTTTTTTGTAGCCTTCAACATAATTATCAAGATTTTTCCCCCACCGATCTCCAACATTAATACGTTGATAAATAATCAAAGGATATTTTCGATCATGAATCAAGCCCTCCTCAACTGCTACATCAGTATAGATTTTTTTCCAAAACAACACATTGTCTGATAAAAAGGGCGGAATTGGAAAATATGCATCCTGAGCAGACCAAAGGGATACAGGAAAAAAACATGTCAAATTAACAAGTAAACAAAAAAAAAGGAAATACTTTCCTTTTTTTCGTTCAGAAAAGATCATTACATTACCTCATTATCTGCTATTTTAATTTTGAATGAATCTGCAAGTAAAAGCAGTGATTTTTGCGCACTATCAAACTGGTAGGAATTGATTTCACGTACCATTTTATTAAGATATCTTCTGGCTGCAAGTGGTATTGCAATATGATTCAATACATTTTCAAAGTCCTGTATCATGTCTTTTATTTCAGAATCAGACTCAGTTAGCAATTTATTCAGCACAGCAAATTTTTTTATAATGGTTTTTGGGAGTTGCGTAATCGTATCCGAGGATTCTTCAAGTGTTTCGTTTTGAATAACTCGCCGAATACCTTTAACGATTCGGGCAATGATGTCTTCAATGGTATATATAACTGCTTGAATCTGCTCGTATCGTTTTTCAGTTGCATAAATTTCCAATTTTTTTGCCGCATCAAGCAATGAATCAGCCGCAAGATAACTTGCGACACCTTTTAGTGTATGTGCCTCTTGTTTTAGTTTTTCCAAATTCTTTGATATAAAGGCATCTCGAATTTTTGCTGAAAAATCCTGATAGTCTTGATAAAACTTTTTTAGCACTTTGATAAATAGATCCACATTCCCTGCCAGTCGTGAAAGCGCAGTCTTGGCATCAATTTCAGAAATTGTTAGAACAGAATTTGCAGCATCAGGCGTATCCATTTCATTTTTAGGATGAATAGACGCATTCATCTCTTTGTTAGGATGAATAATAGATATGATTGTTTCATTCATTCGTCTGGTTTCAATCTGAAACGCATTGAATGCGGAATCAATAGTTTCAAAATTATTATCTTTAATTGCTTTTTCAAGTGTCAGGGCACCACTTTTTAAAGGTTTGGCAGAAAGGCTGCTGGCAAGCCCTTTTATGGTATGAGACAGGCGATGGGCTTCCTTATAATCTTTTTGATCCAGTGCAGTTTTTATTTTCTGATCAACATGTTCATATTCATCCAAATAACGTTTCAGAAGCTGTAAATAGAGATCTTTTTGCCCGGACAATCGCCTGACAGCATCATCCATGTCAAGAACATCCTGATTGTCTAAGCCCTTTGACTCTTCCTTAATTTTTTTCCTTTTGGGAAACACCCAATGATCAATTTTTTCTAAAAGAGGATCAAGCGAAAGCGGCTTAGGAATGTAGTCATCCATACCTGCGGCAATACATTTTTCTTTATCCCCATCCATCGCATTTGCTGTCATGGCAATTATGGGAAGTTTGGATTTTGTCTGGTCAGTCATGGCTAAAAAAGATGACTCAAATGTTCTGATCGCCTGTGTGGCTTCCAAGCCATCCATTTCAGGCATTTGAACATCCATTAACACAAAATCGAATAACTGATTGGCATGAAAGGACTTTTTAACCTTATCAATCGCTTCAATGCCAGTTTTTGCAATATCCACTTTATGGATGTCTGCCATTTTTAATATGCCCAAAACAACATCAATATTAATTTCGTTATCCTCAACCAATAAAGTACGAATATCATCATATTGACGAATATCTAAAGATTGATCAGATAGGGTAATATCCATCAATTCCGGTTGAATGGCCCTGACAATTGAATTGGCCAGAGTTTGACGAGTTAATGGTCTGCTGACAACTGCGTCAATACCCGATCTCTGGATAAGTTCATCGGGTACTTCAATGCCTAGCCCGCACATGAGAATAATTCTGGGTTGTGAGATTGCGAGATTGGTACGTATTTCCTGGGCAAGCGCAAGACCATCAGTGTTTTTCAAAAAGTTGTTAATTAAAAGCAGATCAATACTGTTTTGATGGTTGAGATACTGAATTAACGTTGATGCGTTTTTCGCCTGGACTGCACTTATCCCAATTGAAAAAAGACTGGCAACCGCAGCTTCACCCGCACTGATACTATGATCAAATACAATCGCTTTGAGACTGGAAAATGACGCATTGGGAAACCAGTTTGTTTTTTCAGGCTGTTTGTTGGGAAGAAAAAATCTGGGTGTAAAATAAAATGTGCTGCCTTCATGTAATTGGCTTTCTATCCAGATTTCGCCATCCATCTTTTCTACCAGTTTTTTACAAATGGTCAATCCTAAACCCGTGCCGCCATAATTTCTTGTGGTTGAGCTATCTGCCTGTGTAAATACCTCAAATATTTTATTGTGATGCGTTGGATCAATGCCGACACCCGTATCTTTAACTGAAAATTTCAACTGTAAATGACGAACATTTTGTTTTAATAATTGCGCACTGACAATGATTGATCCCTCAGATGTAAATTTGATCGCATTTGAGATTAAATTGTTAAAAATCTGGGTCAGGCGATATGGATCGCCAATGACTTTTTCTGGAATGGCATTGTCAAAATTAAGAATCAACTCAATTTCTTTTTCATACGCTTTTTTGGCAAAAAGGGTGACAGACTGTTCCAACGTTTCTCGAATACTGAATTCAAGAAGTTCCATATTCATTTTTTCAGATTCAATGGATGATAAATCTAAAATATCATTGAGCAAATTCAAAAGAAGCTGTGCAGAGCTTTGAACTGATTTCAGATAATTTTCGACCACAGGCGATTGATTATTGGCAAGAGCCAGGCTTGCCATACCAATAATACCATTCATGGGTGTTCGTATTTCGTGGCTCATATTGGCCAGAAACTGAGATTTTGAACGATTGGCCATTTCAGCTTCATGGGCTTTTTTCTTGAATTTTTCAGTCAGCAATTTCAGTTCATTTTCGTGGGCAATGCGATGCGCCATTTCACGCTGAAGGCGCAAGACCGATTCAACCCGGGCAATTAATTCGGTTTCCTCGGCTGATTTTCGAATAAAGTCCATTGCACCTGCTCTAAAGGCATTGCTTAATCGCTCAATGTCGTCATCACCCGACACCATGACAACAGGTATATCACGAAATTTGGGCTGACGTTTCAACCATTTTGTTGCCTCAATGCCATCCATTTCTGGCATACAGATATCCATCAATATCAGATTGCAAGGATTATCTGGTGGTTGTGACTTTAAAAAATCGAATGCCCCTTGTGCGGAGTATTCAATAAACACCTCGTCATAACCATTTCCCAGCAATTGCATTTGAAGGGCTAACGCGCCATTTTGGGAGTCATCAACAATTAGTATGTTCATTAGATATTTACTCTTTCATTTACTTTTCTGATAATTTTTAGATATCCATATCAGATGGCTTTAGATTTTATGTGGTAACTGTTTTATTGATTAAACTGGTCATCTCTCTGGTATCATTTATAATATTGTCGATAATATCGCCCACACCAAATATTTTTTCATAAATATTTGAAGGCAGCTCATCTGTGGCATGTTTTTTGATAATAGGTTCTATGGATGACCAAAACAATTTAATTATCTGGGCGTTGCTGCTGACTGATGATAACAAGTCGTTCAATTTTTGAACAAAAATATTGGGTTGCGAATAATCAGCGTCGTTTTTCTCCAGCTCTTTAACTCGTTTCGCCAGCTTAATCACATTTAAATGTGTCTCAATACAGGTAAGCACATCAGACATTTCAAAGGGTTTGGTAATATAATCTGATCCACCCATTTCATAACCAACGCTTTTGTCTTCAACTTCATTTAAAGCTGTCACAAAAACAATTGGGATATGGTTTGTTTCCGGATTTTCCTTGATTTTTTCGCAGGCTTCAAAACCATCCATACCGGGCATCATGACGTCCATGAGGATCAGATCAGGCTTTTTGGATACAGCCAGGCTATATGCCTGTTCACCGCGAGTGGCAATTATCAGCCGATATTTTGATTTCAGGGTCTCTCTTAACAAATCAATGTTTATTGGTTCATCGTCTACAATGAGTATTGTGGAAGGTGTTGATGTCATAACTATTCTCCATAATTAGTAATAAAGTTTGGTTACTGTCAAACAACGTTATTGTTGCTACATTTAATATTTTATACCCTATAACAAAATATAAAAAAAATATCAATAATGAGTTTTAATTGATAATTAATGATTGACAAAAAAAAATGAATATAATAAATATCCTTTATTAAATTTATGAAGGAAATTCATTGTATAAATTCGTTTGATTTTAAGAATGGAGATGTGTAACATGAGTAGCAAAACAAAAATATGTCAAATTATATTTGTAGTTCTTGTTCTTTTTATGGGAACAACGCCAGACATTTGGGGCAATACACTCAGATACAAATTGAAAATGAGTGGCTACAGTGATCAACAAATCGAAGATATCCTGCGTGGTCAAAAAACCCTTCAGCAGGTACAACGCGAAAACATAACATCCATTACAGCACAACGATCAGGAACCAACCCGCTTACCCATAGCAATCGCAAAAGGCATCATCCGCTGGTGTCGCGCTATATGCAAGCGTATGTTGAAAAATACCACAAGCCATTTAATAAATCGGATGACAGGCCGACGAGTGATTCTATCATGCAAAGTATTAAAGAACGATATTTGTACAATAAAAAACCGCCCAAATATGAACTAATTGCGCAAATCAAACGTCAGGAAAAGCATAACAATTCTCAAAATGAAAGACGCGTCAATCCGCCCATTGTTGCAAAAGCCCGGCCATATTTAAACTATATCGAAGATGCTTCTTTTCAAAACAATATCAAAAAAAGTCTGATAATGGCAATCATTAAAGTTGAATCTGGTTTTAATCATCGTGCAGTATCTCCCAAAGGCGCACTTGGTTTGATGCAATTAATGCCTTTTACAGCAAAGAGTCTGGGTGTAACCAATCCCTTTGATCCCATGCAAAACATTCATGGGGGAACCCGATATTTTTCACATTGTTTAAAAAAATTGCGAAGTATCAAACTTGCTCTTGCAGCATATAATGCAGGCATTACCCGCGTGGAAAAAATGGCTAAAATTCCGCCATTTCGTGAGACACAAGAATTTGTTAAAGATGTACTTCGTTATGAAAAACTCTATGATCGCATGATTCGGAATCTATAATATGACGCCCTGGGCTGGTATCACCCTTTCAGGGCTAAGAAAATGTGCCCCCTTTTTTGAAACGTGCCCATAGCATGCTACGTTTCTACACGACCTTTTTTTTATACGATCAAGAAAAATGAGTATGTTATTTTTAGCACATCACTTAATAATTAAGGAGAAATATCATGAAAACAGGCCGCAATGACCCATGTCCATGTGGAAGTGGAAAAAAGTTCAAAAAATGTTGTTTGAACAAAAGGCAGCAAAAAATAGACACCCCACAAATCATTGATACGCAGGCAGGTATGAGTCCTAAAAAGAATAAGCCGACTCAAGCTGTCCATAATCAAATAAGACCATATGTTATCGCAAAAATGTGTGAACCTGATGATAGCAATGTTGTTTTGAATCAAATGCCGATGTTGAGAAAGATGATAAAAAATCAGCATTTACCATCAACCATTCGTAAACTATCTACACAAAAGATTATTCAAGGTTTATCTGAGAGGGGCATTAATTTTGACCCGGATTACTTCATAGAAAAGTCGCAGGAATATGATTCTGCATGGAATCTTGCAGAAGCATTATGGCCAAAACAATCAAAATCAGCGAAGGATATTTCTGATTTCTGCTGTCTGGCAGCATGTATCCTGTGGGAACGTTATTATGATGAAAAGAAAATTCAGAAACTTTCTTTTGAAATGTTAGATGATTTCATTGAATTTGGATATAAGGCAAAAAATGAAAATGACCAATATAATTTTTGGATGAAAGCCTGGGATGGACTAAAATCTATATTTGACTTTTCAAAGCTTTCTTTTGAACATATGGATAATCTTTTTAATGGTACACAATGCTTGTATAATTGGGTTTCCGATTATGAATTATTTTTCATTAATTCATCAATAGATAATAAAGAATATGCAAAAAAAGGTATTGAATTTCTTAATGAATACATGTCCTTTTTTGGTGATGAGGATGAACATCTTACGAGATCTTTTCAAAGAAACCTTGCTGAAATCTATTGCAATGCAGGTGATTTTGAAAAGGGAGAGCAGCTTTCGAAAAAAATATTGGCATCCTATCCTCAAGATGCCGCGAGTTATATTACAATGGAGACTGTTATCGCGTTGAAACCATCAGTTGATTTGAAATCAAAACTTAAAGAACGACTTCAAATTTTGATGGACGCCAAACAATATCCGGTTACGAATGGCCCTGATTACGATCTGGATTCACGAATAAAAGAGTTACAAGAAAAGTTACAAAATATAAATGATTAAATGTATCGGAAAAACAGCCTGATAAATATTTATCATTTAGGAATTCTCGGAAAAATAAGTTCCCCATTTAATATATTGAATTCCTATTTTTGAACCTGGATTACACTGAAGAAGATGAATAAGATGAAATAAAACACTTTTAATTCATCTTATTATCGTTCAACTATGGTTTTTCATGGCATGTTTATTGCCTCCTCATTCCCACGCTTTGCGTGGGAATGTATCTGGGCCACCTAAAAATAAGTTCA
>Ga0272440_1004170_pt1 | contig 10478 bp, 2 predicted proteins | sample SSMMMBAug17_FD_192440 | JGI IMG/M metagenome (GOLD analysis project Ga0272440, IMG submission 192440) | Marine sediment archaeal communities from Little Sippewissett salt marsh, Falmouth, MA, United States - SSM-MMB-Aug17 | ecosystem: Environmental > Aquatic > Marine > Wetlands > Sediment ... | reverse complement strand
ACAAGTGATTATAATCAAACATCGGTTTCAACAGAAAATATTGAAAAACAACTTGAAGCGGAAATGAATGATTCTATTTGGGTTGGTGTTGTTGCTCAAAATGTAAAAGATATAAAAACCTTCCAAGCAAAGCTCTCTTATGACAGGGAACTATTAAGACTTGAAAATGCTTATGAAAATTCACAAGATGCAAATAATCCAATCACAAATTTGATGAAAAGAAATAGCGGTACGACAATTTGGATGGATCCGCCAGACAATCCAGGTGAGATAGTCCTTTCAAGTACAATAACTGGAGAAATAAATGCCAGTCAAGCTCCTGATGGCAGTGGGGTTATTGCTTTCCTTAATTTTACGATACTAAAATCATCATCAAGTATAAATTTGACAATATCTGATGTCCATTATTTAGACATTGCAGGTTTTGATCAAAAAATTGAAAATGAACAACTTTATGGCGCTACAATATATGTAGAGCCTCCACCACCACAAATTATTAGCGGTTGTGCTATAGATCTTGATCTTTCAACGCATGATTATGAACAATATACAATTTCGAGCAAAGATATTGACAATCAAATTGAAAAAGAGGTAGGCGAAACGATATGGACGCAAGTCGTTGCCCAGAATGTAAAAAATATAAAATCTTTTCAATTCAGCTTAGAATACGATCAAGAATTATTGAGTTTTGTAGGTGCATATGAGGATTCTCAAGTTGCAAACAACCCAATGACTAATTTCTTGAAACAAAATGGTGGGACAACAAACTTTTCAACTGACTCAGGTAACTCTGGTAAAATCGATATTACAAGTACATTAGCTGGAGAAATTAATGCAGATATTGCACCTGATGGAACAGGCGTTATTGCATTTATTAAGTTTGAAATTCTAAAAGAATCACAGAATATCAATATATTACTATCAAATATTAATTTTACAAATGCTTCTGATGAAGGCCAAGACGTTGCATCTGAATATATTTCTAACGCGAAGATAATTGCTACAGATCCTGTTTTGATTAGCGGTTGTTCGCTGGATTTAAATATTTCAACAAGTGATTATAATCAAACATCGGTTTCAACAGAAAATATTGAAAAACAACTTGAAGCGGAAATGAATGATTCTATTTGGGTTGGTGTTGTTGCTCAAAATGTAAAAGATATAAAAACCTTCCAAGTAAAGGTCCTTTATGACAGTGAACTATTAAGGCTTGAAAATGCTTATGAAAATTCACAAGATGCAAATAATCCAATCACAAATTTGATGAAAAAAAACGTAGGAACGACAATTTGGATGGATCCGCCAGACAATCCAGGTGAGATAGTCCTTTCAAGTACAATAACTGGGGAAACAAATGCCAACCAAGCTCCTGATGGCAGTGGTGTTATTGCTTTCCTTAATTTTACGATTCTAAAATCATCTACAAGTATAAATTTGACGTTAACTGATGTTCATTATTTAGACATTACAGGTTTTGATCAGGAAATTGATAATGAACAGCTTCATGGCGCTACAATAATTGTGAGAATTCCAACACCAGAAATTATTAGTGCTTGTGCTATAGATCTTGACATTTCAACGCATGATTATGAACAATATACAATCACGAGCAAAGATATTGACAGTCAAATTGAAGAAAATGTAGGAAATAATGTTTGGACAAGTGTCGTTGCGCAAAATGTAAAAGATATGAAATCTTTTAATTTCAGCTTAGAATACGACCAGGAATTTTTAAGTTTTGTAGGTGCCTATGAGAATTCTCAGGATCCAAACAATCAAGTGACGAATTTGTTGAAGCAAAATGGTGGAACAACAACTTTTTCAAGTAACTCAGATAACTCTGGTAAAATTGATATAACAAGTGAACTAACAGGAGAAATAAATGAGGATATCGCACCTGATGGAACAGGGATAATTGCACTTATTAAATTTACAATTCTAAAAGAATCACAAAGTACAAACATAACACTTTCAAATGTAAGATATACAGACACCACTAATGTTTTGCAAACCATCAAATCTGAAAACCTTTCTCATGCGGTGATAAAATCTACACCTCTACCTGAAGTGAATGTAGAACATGAGTGTGTTGAAAGAGTCTATAAGCCTGGAGAAACAATTCAAATTACCAATAAAATTACATATAATATGGATATTTCAAACCCAAGATATCTAGTTAGTTTGCCTGAAGGATGGATAATAGGTAAAGATGACGTATATGGGGGTAATGAACCTGATGAAGTAACACCTCTAAATGATAGCGAAAACCAATATGAAATGAAATGGAATGTCATTCCAGCTAGTCCGATCTCGTTTGGATATACGATTACAATTCCAGATACTGCTATACCAGATGTTCAGTACATCGAATCTTCTTTCTCATACAAAGAGAACGGAAAAGAAAAAATAGCAAATCCAGAATCACCGATTGAATTAAATAAAGCGCTGTATTTAATAATGAATCATAATAGTAGTGAACCTTATACACCTGGGGAAGATTTAACTGTTCATAATAGAATTAAATATTCTGGAGATATCACAAAACTGGATTGTGAGATCACAATCCCAGAAAAATGGACTTTTAGTGCTGTTGATGGTGAATCTAAACCAACAACTCAAGTGAAAGGTTCGGGTCAACAAATTTTGTTTTCTTGGGATTCCATACCTGATAGTCCAATAGAATTTATGTATACCCTAATTGCTCCTTATACTAAAAACGATGGAACACCTTTAGATGAGACAGTTTTTATTGATGCCATAGTAACCTATCACAGAGAGGATGGTGAATATAGTACTTCTCCTGCAACACTTCCGGTACCTATTTCATCATACTTAACTGTGTATCATAGCAGTGGTAGTTTTACTCCGGGCGATAGTATTCGTATCAATAACCAGATTAAATTTTCAGATCAATTGACTGTATTAAAACACAGCGTAAACATCCCTGAAGGGTGGAAATATAGTAGAGTTGAAGGTGATGATTCTTCTTTCATAAAAACAACAACAAATGAATCTGGCAAACTACTTTTTGAATGGGAAATCATTCCAGAAACTCCTGTTGACTTCTATTATATTCTTTTTGTTCCAAAAGGTGTATCAGAAGAGACTCAAACAATTGATGCAACAACAATTTATAAACGAAATGAAGGGGAATTACGTATTTCCCCTGAGCCTCTGATCATACCTTTAGAAGCATATTTAACAATATCAAATAATTCAACGGAACATTATATTGCAAATGAAAAAATTACTATTAATACAGTAATTGATTATACTGGCGATATATCAATGTTAACTTATGAAATTGCAATGCCTGCCTTATGGAAATATTTACGTACGCAATATGACGAAATTACTGTGAATGATCAAAATCCAGAAAAAATAATTTTTACATGGGATTCTATTCCAGACAGTCCAATTAAATTTGATTATATTTTGCAAGCTCCAGATGTTATTGATTATTTGCCAAAAATGATTAATACCAGTGCAGAATATGAGAGAGATGGTGGAATTTTGAAGACTTCTCCAGCATCAATTGTTTTGAATGTAGCCCCATTTTTATCAGTAAACCATAATAGCAAGAAATTTTATAGTCCGAATTCTGCAATAGTCGTCGACATTGTTATTGATTATTTTGGAAATATGAGTAATATCGAGTTACAAGCTGACATTCCTGATGATTGGACTTATATTAGCCGAACAGGCACTTCAAGACCAGATCATGTGACTCAAACGAATGGAAATCTTACTTTTTCATGGTCTGAAATTCCAGATACCCCTGTTGAATTTTCCTATGAGTTATTTGTCCCGGAGCAGACAAGTAGTGAATCAATAGAAATCTCTTCAGTGGCTAATTACACACTAAGTGGTGAATCAAAGAAAAGTTGGGCAGACAATTACTTAACTTTTACTAAGGATTTGACTGCAAATCATTCCACGGATGCATTATACTATCCTGGACAAACCTTATCGATAGCAAACTATATTGAGTATAGTGGAGGAAGTAGTGTTACTCAACAATTATCAGAATTGAAGTTAAGAGTGAATCTGCCAACCAACTGGACATATAATTCCTACAGCCCTTTAAACGACTCAATCACAGTAAGGAAGAGTAATGCTGGTATAACAGAATTTGAGTGGACTGATATAAATCCTCAAGACAGTTCTTTTGATATAAACTATACAGTCAATATTCCGGATAACACTTCAGGTATTAAGGAAATAAGTTCATACGTTGTTTACCGTATTGGGGATGGAGAAAAGTATCAAAAAAATACTAATCCGAATCCGCTTCTCATAGATTCAATACCCATGATACCTCCTATAGTTGTACCACCGGAATCTACATACTTAACCTCTGCAACATTTAATTTTGATCAAAGTTCGGGCTTTGAAGCTTATATATATAAGGTAGATGATCAAGAACAATACAGCGATGAAAAACACATTGCAGAATCAATCCACTTACAAAATCTTGCTCCAGGAAAACACAGAATTTATATCATTGGAAAAAATTCATCAGGAGAATGGCAATCAGAAGGGTCTCCAACAATATATGAATGGGAAATATCAGATGAATATGGAGATATTGTTGGATCTGTCGTCAATATCCAAAAACAATTCATTAGTGATCCTACTCGTGATATCATAGTCGAATTGTTAGATACAAACTTCCAGCAAACTGTTATAAATCCTTTTGATGGCAACAAACTTGAATCATCTGTGGATGAAGATGGCAGATTCATATTTTCAAAAGTGCCATGGGATAGTTACATCATGAAAACAACTGCACAGGATAGTGATGAGAATCCAAAATATTTACCCATATCTATAAGTAAAGAAATGTTGATAAATGATCGAGTTTTTTATTGCAGTGTTGTATTACCAGAATTGACAGCGATTGAGCAAAGTTATCAGTTGAAAGTTCATTTGAGAATTGATGGTAATGATTTTCAAGAAGGTAATCTATACAACTATAAACTTATTGATGTTGAAACGAATCAAACGATCCTTGATAAATTATCAGCCAATTCTGTAATTACAGAGCTAGTTAAAGAGGGCGTATATCGTCTTTATATCAGCGGCATCGGTTTTACACCATATCAATATGAAGATGAATATAACCTGGGATCGTCATCAAAAATCATACTTTCTAATGATTTATCATTAACAGCAAATTTAACGAAGGACGACAGTTTTAATCCTCAAAAGCCAGATATTACTGTCTCACACACTGTAACAGAAAAAGGATTTACGTTAAGTGTTGTTAAACTGAATTTTGAATCATATGAGTTGAGAATAAATTGTGGAAATGATGATCTAATGCAAATGTCAGCGGAAAATGGCACGGGTGAACGATCAGATCCTTATATTTATAGCTGGACGACAGAAGGATGTACAACAAGCAAGGATGAGAATATACCTTACGAAGGCGATACTACATATGATATTCAATTCTTATTCTATGATCAATCTGAAGTTGTGGAAGAATATTCTGTAATTTTTGTTGATTATAAATCTTTTGATAATAAAGAATCAGATAAAACAGAAGAGCAAAAAAAGATTGAAGATTTGTATGGTGATGAGACAGTATACATGACATTAACCGAAAGAGAATTCTATCCCCAAATTGGTACTACTTTTAGTGTAATAATCAAAGATTCATCTGGAAATGATAGATTGGTTGCATTGACTATCCCACCGTTACCTCTGGAATACTTATATGTTGATGATTCAAAAGGTTTTGTGAAAGGTAACCTTGATTACGATTTATTGACTGATTACTATGATATAGATCCCGGAAAAAATGATTTTAAAACAGTTGAACCAGATAATGTGCTTATTGCAAATGTCGTATTATTTACAGTCGGAGGAAATGCCTTGGCAAGCGGTGCATCAATAAAACTCAAAATATCACGAGGAGAAAATGCAGGCGCTTTAGTCAGATATAATCCCATATGGAATGATAAAAATGAAGGTAGAGTTGAAAATGCGCCTTCAATTAGATTACCTTTGATAATAAACGATAAATCTAATTTTTATAAAAGATTTGATAGTATATCTGACTCTAAGCGGAGATTATGGATAAAAGTAGATGAAAAAGGTGATGGACGGATAGGTTTTAAAACAGAATTTCTAACTTATCATGTTCAAGATGATGGGCTAACTTTTATTGAAGTTAATCATTTGAGTTCATTAGGCTTGGAAGAAACATCTCGTCATTATCCTGATGTCCAAAAGACAACACGCTATTGCGCCTTGAGTGGTGATATTGAACTGGGTGAATTAGACATTGCAAATGGAGAAGATGAGATTGCTGCTTTTATTCAAGATGATTCATGTAAAGGTGATATTAGTTGCTTGAAATATGCTGGAACATCTGTTGTTGGGATTGAAAAACCTGGTTACTATAATATCGAAATATATGGTGACGATCTTCAAATTGAGGGGAATGAAATTGTATTTAAAATATGGAGGAAGGAAACTCAGACAGAATGGACAATTTCAGATTCATCACTCGAAATATTAGAAGATCCACTAGATAAATCTTTATTGGAGCCTTCCATTCCACCTCAATGGACAGGGACAGGAGAAAGTTATGGATTATTAAATATCAATATACCTGTTAATTGGAAACCCGAGTTAGCAACAATTGGTAATAAAACAGTAAAAGAGGGCACAAATCTGAGATTTACTTTATCAGCAAAGGATCCAGATGATAATAATCTCATTTTTTCCGCATCGGGATTACCAGAAAATGCAACGCTTGATTCCCATACAGGATTATTTTACTGGACACCTACTTACAAACAAATAGGTACGCACCGAATTAAATTTACTGTTACAGATGATGGCCAACCACAAGAAAGCGATGATGAAATCATTAGGATAACAGTCAATAAAGCTGTTAATGAAAAAAATGGGAGTTGTTTTATTAATACAGCAGCGACAAACTCATATTCGTTCAAAAATGCTTGTATACAACTACTTCATCGTATAATGGATTTTTTCATTACAATTCTTAAGTAGTCTCTGAATGAAACTACTCAATACCATTGAAAAAATAGTACTTTGGTGTTGGCAGTGGAAAAAACATTTCGCAAACTAAAAAAAGAAAGGGGAAAAGGTTAATGATCAAAAATATTAAGATAATAGCAGTTATAATCTTGGTATATTTATATTTAACACCAAACTTATTTTCAAATGAGATTAATAAAGAATCAGAAAAATATAAGAACAGCATCGGCTTTTATCCGTATATTGGTGGTTATTTATTTGAAGGCAACGAATCCATTGATGGAAATGTAATATTTGGAGTTAGTGCTGACTATCGCTATAATAAACATTTGAGTAATTCTTTTCGCATAGGCGCTGCAAAATTTGATGCTGGAAAATACTATCCATCATTATCAAAAGATATCAAAGAATCTTCTAACGCATATTTTTTTGAATATGATTTATTGTATCATCTTTTAATGTGGTCAGATAAACGTTTAATTCCATTTATATCAGGCGGCCTTGGTGCAATGATTATTGATCATGAACATATCGCCAATAATGACTATCCTCAAATAAACTATGGAGCTGGTTTAGATTGGTATATTTCAAAAAATCTTTCAATTAGAACAGATTTAAGACATATTTTGAGCATAGATGATTTTAACAATAATTTAAAAATAACATGTGGAATTGTTTATTCGTTCGACTTGTCAAAACCCGTTACCAAAATTAAACCCAAAGTAATTGATAATGACAATGATGGAGTAATCGATAAATATGATCAATGTCCAAATACCCCCAAAAACGTTATTGTTGATAAATGTGGGTGTACACCCGATAGAGATTGTGATGACGTTCCCGATTTCAAAGACAAATGCATAAAAAGAACCAGCATGTATTCTGTTAACCAATGGGGATGCCCAAAGGATAGTGATGAAGATGGTATACCTGATGAGAACGATAAATGCCCCCATACTAACGTTGGATTTGTGGTTGATAAATCCGGATGTCCTTATGATACCGACGATGATGGCGTTGCTGATGATAGAGATAAATGCCAAAACACCGAAAAAAATATGCAAGTTGACAGTAATGGTTGCCTGGTACCATTTCATCAAATAGCAGTAAAGTCTGTTACTATAGAATTTTCTATGGATAGTTATGAAATACTATTGGTCTATAGTGACAAACTTACATATATTGCTAAAATACTAAAGAATTATAAAGACAGCATTGCAACTATTGAAGCATACACTGATGATTTGGGACCTAAAGAATATAACTTAAAATTATCAGCCAAAAGAGCAGAAACGATGAAAGAGTATTTTATAGATAGTTATAATTTTGATCCAAATCGTATCAAAGTTATTCCTCATGGTGAGTTAAATCCAATTGCTGATAATGCAACTGATGAGGGCAGAAAGAAAAATAGAAGGGCAGTAATTACAGTGTCAAATTTAAGCAAGTAATTGATTTTACTTGATAGAAAATGGGTGCAACACAAAAGATCGTGAATGCCGTGAATGGGGTCGTTCCTTGATTAGTAACAGAAAATAAAGAGTAAGTATAGTTAATAAAAAGATATAAATATTTGTAATCATTAAATATGCAATACCTGGATCGAGGTGACCCAAAAAGCTGATTGTTTTTACTATCTATATCTGTTTGTTATTGGTTATAGTAAGTATTTGTTTTTTTGAAATTCCTTTTTGCTTTTTGGGCTCCTCATCCTTGTTCATTGTATTTCATCCTTGAATTAATTTAGTAATGGTAAGATCATTGCAAAAAAAAATAGAAAATATGGACATCTTAATTCAAAACCCGTATGGATGTCTCTTAAAGTTAATTCGTGATTTCATTAAATTTTAACTTTTATATCAAAAGTTAGAGTTAAATTAAACAATTCAATCTTTTTGCTTAAAGGAGGGTATTATGTTTTTTCGATTCAAACATACGTCTAATGCAAAGTTGTTTTTTTACTTATTCTTAATTATCTATGCTTTGCCTACCGAGTTTATCGTTTTCAGAAAATATTACATTTAAATACGAAGGCTTTATAGAAGATAAATCTGGAGTTCCTGTTAATCAGACTGTTAAAATGAAATTTTCTATAATTGATAATTATGGGAAACCAGTGTGGACACGTGAAAGATTCGTATCAATACAGGAAGGTAAACTTTCAATTATATTAGGAAAAGTATTTCCTCTAAAAAAATCTTTCTTTAATGGAGATTATTATATTTCTACAAAAATTATAGATAACAAAAAAGATCAACTATTTATAAGACCAAAGCTTACCTTATCACAATTGGTTTCAAATTTTCAAACGTCATCTGCTAACGACACATCAAATAATTATAATGAAATAATTGAAAATACTATTCATAACAATAATCAAAATATTAAAGATTTAAATGAAACAGAATTTGCAATCCCTTTATCTTATAATCCAAATGAGGTAAGCTTTACAATTTATGATGATGGAGAAAATGTCGGAATAGGAACAAATAACCCTAAAACCAAACTGCATATTAAGGGCGAAATTCAAATTGAAAGTACTAATATAGATTGTAATGTTAATGTTGAAGGAAGTATGAGATATAATAAACACACAAAAGAAATGGAGTACTGTAATGGATCTGCTTGGAAATCCTTTTGCAACAAATGCAACGAAGATAAAGACCTTTTGAAAGGTTTAGTTGCTTATTATCCTTTGGATTCTGATGCAAAGGATCACAGTGTTAATAAAAAACATGGAGAACTAAAAAATGGTGTATCCTTTGAAAATGGCTATGCTAATAAAGCATTACTTTGCGATGGAAAAGATGATTATGTACAAATAAAAAAGAGTGTTGCTGTTGAAAGTCATAATATTTCAGTTCAAGCATGGGTTAAGAGTTCTAACCCAGGTGGAAACTATAAATATATCATTTCTAAAGGAGCACATACTTGTTCCGCTGCTTCCTATGCACTTTATTCTGGTAGTAGTGGTGGGCTATACTTTTATATTTTTAATGGATACACTGCCATTTTTTCTAATAATGCTGGCAAAAAAATATGGGATAATAACTGGCATCATATCATAGGTACATATGATGGTAAAACAGTAAGGCTTTTTGTTGATGGCAAAGAAGTTGGTCAAGGTGTGAGCACATCTACAGCTGGAGCTGGGGTCAAACCTTGAATTGTGAATTACACAGTAACACTGCAATTGGTTAACTCTCGAAGTACTTGGCATTTATCACGTTAAACAAAATTTGCGCCATTATGTTGCGAGTTCTCTTATGTTGCAAGTTTTTTTTGCTGAGTTTATCAGTTTTGAATTTAACAAGAACATATTTACAGTATAATATATACAAAGGTTCTATTCTGACATCACAGAAATAAGGTAAATAGCTAATGCTAAAAAGTAATCGTTTTAATTTAGACATACACATTACAAAGCATGCATCACAAAGAATGTCTGAACGAAATATATC
>Ga0272440_1004169_pt1 | contig 10482 bp, 3 predicted proteins | sample SSMMMBAug17_FD_192440 | JGI IMG/M metagenome (GOLD analysis project Ga0272440, IMG submission 192440) | Marine sediment archaeal communities from Little Sippewissett salt marsh, Falmouth, MA, United States - SSM-MMB-Aug17 | ecosystem: Environmental > Aquatic > Marine > Wetlands > Sediment ... | reverse complement strand
TTCATCAATAAAAAGGTATAATTGATGAGGTGTTTTAGCAATGCTGGTCAATAAGCTTTCAAAACTACTGATTCCAGAGGTTGGATGAATCTTTATTTGTGATAACTGCATATGAGAATAATCAGAAGCAAATCTTTCTATTCTGTCATTGACATGTCTATATAAGGATTGTTCAATCTCCTCATTACTACCCGAACAATTTACACAAGAAAAATCCCATTTTAAAACAAAATATTGATTGGCCATTGGCGTGGGATTTTTTCCAATCCATAAGTCTGAAAAGAGCCGGTCAAAAACATCTTTTTTATTCAGATCATAATAATTTTTAAGCGTTGACAACCATAAAGATTTGCCAAATCGACGCGGGCGTAAGAATAACAGATACTGCCCCACATTCTCAGTCTGTGGAATTCGATCTGTTCGATCAATATATTCAAAGCCATTCAGACGAATTTTTTCAAAATCACTGATTGCATATGGATTTTTCATGATATTTCTTTCCTTTTGGAAATGTTAAAAAGTTAGACGATTTTTCAGCGCATATTTTATAGAAGATAGCGATATAATGATCTATCTGAGGATAAAATTATAATAAATATCCCACACTGTGCTTCTATTGTCAAATAAGATATGAAATAATCAGATGAACGAATTCAAAAAAAAAGAAATAAGACTTGTCTTTTGGCTTGAATGGGGTCAAAGCGTCCAGTATGCATTCCCACGCAGAGCGTTGGAACGAGAGGGCAAAAAATTATGCTACGTTAAAGTTTTAATTCAGAGGGCGAACACAAGGTTCGCCCCTACATAGGTTTCGGACATTGGTTGGATTTCGGTATTTTTTCGAGGCAACATTTTCCCCTAACTTGTACATACGCCCGTTCCCACGCTGCCACATGGGAACGCGGGCGTTTTTGTTTGAACAAATACAGAGTGAGTTAGTTAAGTTGGTTCAGTTATTCTCGATTGTATTTACTCAACTTCTTCCAGGGAGTAATCCTCCACAAACCAGGTGTCTTCATCATCATAATCTGTTTCCAACCATTCTTCCTCACCATCAGTAATGCCAATATTGGCAATTACTTGTGTTGATTCCTTGGCGGGTACATGGGTATCCTGAACCACTGTATGATAAAACATGGATTCAGGAATAACCTGTTTACTTATGAAATCACTGCTGTAGGACAAAATCAGTCCCGCCCAGCCAGTTCTTTCAAAATATTCAATTCTTATATGATGATACCCCTGACTCAATTCAATCATGGAAGCACGTTCTCGCATGGCGTGAAGGCCTTTGTTATCAATAACTTCCTCTCCATTGATCCACATTTTGGAACCATCATCTGAATTCAGGTATAAGGTATAGATTCCTGGTGCGTCAATATACAAATATCCAGTATGTCGGCTCACAAAATTGGATTTATATTCTGATGGCAAACCTGTCCATGATTGACTGGATTTTTTGTAATTGATTTGTTGATCTGTTCTTACAATATCTGCTGTTCTGTCAGTTAAATCCGGTAATTGATTGATTCTTTTGCTTTCATTGAAAAATTCCGACTGAACGCCTGGTAAATAATCATTTGCTCTGTAAACTGTGACTGTCAATGCTGCCATATCAGATATCGCCGGCTCACCGCTGTCTGTGGCACTGATTATCAGTAGAAAATAGGGATGGACGGCCTTATCTATTGCCACAGGATTCAAAATACTAACCTCACCGGTGGCAGCATTGATTTCAAATGCGCTGTTAAGGTTGCCATCATTGATTGCATAAGTAATCTCATCGCCATAATTGGGATCAAATGCTGTCATTTTGCCCACGACTGAACCCATATCCTGACCTTCAATTGCAACGCCAGTCTGATCAAAGAGAGTGGGTCCAAGATTTTTTGTGCTTTGATACAGTATTGATGCCGGCACGATACGTTTGTTAAAATCCGGCCCTTTGTAGGAAAGGATTAATCCGGCCCCACCTCTGTTTTCAAAGAATTCAATGCGGATAGGGTGAAATCCTTCTTCCAGGCTCACAGTGGATTTTTTCTCACGCATACCATGAAGGCCATCGTTATTGATCAATAATTGATTATTCATCCACATTTTAGACCCATCGTCAGATTTTAAATAAAATGTGTATTCTCCAGCAGTGTCAATGTAGATAAAACCTGTATGCCTTGACGCAAATGTATCTTTAAAATCAACAGACAATCCATCCCAGGCATCTCGAATAGATTCATAGTCTAGCCGATCATCTGTTCGAATCACATCCGGGAGTAACCACTGCAAGTCTGGTAAACTGCTTAATTTTTCATTAAAATCAAAGAATTCTGCACGTAATCCTGGGGCATAGTCAGTCAGGGATTCAATTGAAATCCAAGCTGTGGCAGTATCTGTTAATGCGGGCTCGCCATTGTCAGAAATTTGGATGGTTAATTCCAGCGTTTTGCCTGAATTCTGAGCAACTAGCGCTGGATTACTCACATAGAGTTCACCAGTTTCTGCCTTGATTGCTATTGTATCATCATCCTGCCCCAGAATGGCATAAGTCAATTGATCCATCAGGTTGGGATCACTGCCCATCATCTGGCCAATAAATGCGCCCTGGGTTTGTTGGTCAAAAATTTGAAATGATTTACTGGTGATTAAGGGTTGCTTATTGTCTGTACAATGAAACAGTATTTCTGATGGAACCACCTGTTTGCTCATGTCTTCGCTTTTAAAGGAAAGAATCAAGCCGGTGTGGCCATAGTTTTCAAAGAAATGAATGCGGAAATGATGATAACCCGAGTCCAGGGATACTTTGCCAGATTTTTCTCGCATACCATGAAGTCCATCATTTTCAATTATTGACAGCCCATTGATCCATAATCGTGAACCATCGTCTGATTTCAGGTAAAATGTGTATTCACCTGCATTTTCAATATAAATATAGCCATCATGAATGGATCCATAAGTATCTGTGTAGATTCGATCCAGTTCTGGCCATACATTTCTGGATTTTTTGTAATTGATATCACTTTCAATGCGCACCAAATCAGGGATCCTATCAAAATCTGGCAGTGATGCCAGTCGCGTCTGGAAATCATAATAGGCCACTGTAATTCCTGGGGCATAATGATCATTTTCAGTATCTTTGACAGTGATCACAAGTGTCGCAGTATCAAAGGCACCCGACTGATCAATTACCTTGATTTCAAAGCTGTCATTGCCAGCTTCAGAAGGTGTGCCGACAATTGTTCCATTTTGTGAAAGAACAAGCCATTGGGGGCCCGATTCTTTTGAAAAGGTGAGTGTGTCATTGATATCAGGATCACTGGCAAGGTGTGCAACTGAAAATTGATAGGCCTGATCTTTTGTTGCAGGTTCAGCTGTCAACGTTTGGGATATAAATGATGGCGCATCATTGACATTGTTTACGACAATTTCAACAATGGCTTCATCCATTGCCTGCATGTTATCCAGTACGCGGATAACAAAGGTGTTTTGTCCGACATTGTCATTTGTTGGTGTCCCATGAAGCACATTGTTCGGACTCATTGTCAACCATTGGGGACCACTGATTTTATAAAATGTAAGGACATCGTTTTCATCGGCATCACTGGCAAAGCCAGTTAAGTCTATAGACACATTCTCATCTTCTGAAACAGGTTCCAGAGTATAATGGTCTTGATTAAATTCTGGGGGCTGATTGATTTGAATGAAATGTGCAGTGACAATATGAACAATATCTGTCCCCTGCAATGTGACTGTCGTGGAATCGGCATTGGGATCCCCCAAAACTGCGTGATCTGTCGCACTCCATTTTTCAAAGGCATAACCCAGATCAGGCATTGCATAAATTGGATGATCAATTTCAGTTGTCAATGAATGGACACCTGCTTGTGGCGATGTACTTCCCATGCCTTGAATGTTAAATCGAACAATAGCGCCTGGGTAAGTTGCTGGTAAAGTTACATTATCGATCCAGGCAGTATCGTCTCCAGATGAACCTGAATAGTCTTTTGAATAAATCCATGCAATGGTGTGATCGCCCTCAGTGATTTGAAATGAAACAGTTTCCCATTGATCCTGTATTCCTGACCATGTCTTCATTTCCTGGTTATCAATGAAAAAAGTTAATTTGTCAAAACGAGCTTCACACGATACCAGTACGTCAAACTGAATTGTTCCCTGTTTAAAATATGACTGATATTGAATACCAGCAGTAACCATATCATTTATATCTTCAGCTTTAAGGCTCATTTTGCCAGTACTTGAAACAGTATTACAAACCTGCCAGCCAAAGGATCCTTTTTTTCGCCAGGAATCAGGAATATTGCCATCAGGTGGAAATATTTCAGCGATTGTTTCAATGTCAACCATTTCACTGAACTCAGATGTATTACCAACTGGATCAACTGCCTGTACCTGATAGTGGTACACTGTTTTGGGGTCGAGATTGGTATCATTATAATTGGGATATACTGATGATGCCACTATTCTGTTATTTCTAAAAATATTGTATTCAGAGACTGCATTGTTATCAGTAGATGGTGTCCATTGAAGCAGAATACTTCCTTCGCCATTTGTCCTGGCAACCAGGTTTTGTGGGGGTGATGGCGGCTCAGTGTCACTGGATTGAATTGTAATAGAGACAGTTGCTACGCGAGAGGTATAAGCACCATCGCTGACCTGGTAGGTAAAAGAATCATGCCCCATGTATCCTGTTTCTGGAGTATAGGTCATATTCTTCCCAAAGAGCGAACTGTTGCTCCCTGATCTATCAGCCCAATTTAGATTGATTGCCTGTTCATCAAGACGCCCATGTTCGGGTTGGGTGAGAAGTTCAAAATTGAGAGATTGATTTTCAGGATCCCTGGCATCAAGTGTAATAAATGTGGGTGTATCCATATTGACCACAACACTTTGATCATTGGCTTCTGGTGGTTTATTTTCAATAATTCCTTTAATTTCAATGGCTGGATCGCCTTGCAAGTTCATCCCAAACTGGACCCATCGATAGGAACCATTGTAGGATGATGATGGGCTGTAGGCTGCTTTATGGGCATTGAATGCTTCACCCACCTGAGTGATTTTACTTTTGAATACTTTTTCGTAGAATTTTCGTTGATACATAAGAGAGGTCCCACCATGATATGAACCCGGTGATCCCCAACCATAGCGGCTGCATCCCATGTAGACAATTGCACCGCCATCTGGATTTCGGATAAACCCCTCAGAAAGGGCCCGCTCTCTATCGAATGCGCCGGTAATACAGGCGATTGTATAAACAAAGGCAGTCAAGTTGTTCAATTGCATTGCATGGCTATCCTTAAAATGACCACTCTCTGTTGCCCAGATATTGGTATTGCCATGAGTATTGTACGTCATAAAATTCCATCCTTCATTGAATCTGTCGATCATATTATCTCTGCTGCTGGCGTAACTGCCGGCATTGCCATTATCCCATGATGACAGGGTATCCAAAAGATAGGATAGTTGATTGGCATTAAAATAATTTTCCACTGTATCCCGATACATCCGACGACTCCAGATTTCAGCATCACTGACAGTCGTGTGATTACTGTCACGAAATTGCATATGGCCATCAGTCATTTCTTCATCCGGTCGCTGATTATCTGAATACCTGTTCCAAAGCTTCATACCGGCAATGAGTATTTTTTTCTGAATATCTGTTTGCGGTTCAGTTTCATAAGAAATGACTTTGTTGATATAAGCGGTTGCCTGTTCTGCGGTTTGAATAGGAATACGTCCCAACAAAACATCCGCAGACAGATCTCCCTCATGTTGATTCCATTGGCCACCAACATAGGCTTCACCATAAACACCATCCATATCCCATTCATCCCAGGAACCATCAAGACCTGCATAATAAAGATCTGTGGGCATCCGGCTTTCTTTATAGCTGCCAACTGAAACATAGGTGTCACGATCCGGGACAATGGTGTTATCACCTCCCAAAACAACATGGGTTGTCCCATGGTTCTGGACATAATCGGCAATGGCATTGCGGATTTTGGTTTGTAAATCTTCCTTGCCATCCGGGCGGGTGCCATCATATTGGGCATTAATCTCCTCAATTGTTAAAATTCTCGTTGAAAATGAATTATTGCTCTGCCGATGTATGGCCAGGGGCTGGAAGGCATCGACGAGATCATTGCTGGTAACGATCAAATAATTATAATTCATGGTAACTGTGGTTTGCAGTGAGACTTGTACAGATGACGCTTTCAGGGCACTAAGATTAGACTCATCCAGATTTTGAATGGATACATGTGAAAAGCCCAGGGGAGAATTGAGATTATTTTCATTTTCAGATGTTGATGAGGCCGGAGGAATCGCAGGAGTCAAATAGTCGATAATTACTTTGATTGACTTCGCAAAATACAGTTCCCGAGCTTTAGGGATGTATCGCAATGGGTTGAGCCGAACAGTGACATAGGTTTTACCGCGCACACGCCGGGTGCCATCGTGAATGGCAACACTGTCTGGAAATTTGTTCATACTGTCATAAATAGCTGGATTGGGTTGAACAAATTCAGCTGCTTCTCCCTGACTGGTGGGTGTCTGTGGCTGGGCAGGGAATATCTCCAGACCGGCCTTGAAAATAAACTCATTCCCTCGGGCAGATACATTGAGAACATTGGCACCCGCTGGAATTTCTATAGATGCCAGTCGTGTTGGCAGGGATGGACTTCCCGGGCTGCTCTCCCCTGGAATACTGTCGATCATCCGAACAACATCAAAATCCTGCTTGCGGTCAAACTTGACCTCATCAGGATGAAAATAAAACGTATGTGTGATTTGAACCTTCTTGGGTTCTTGAACCTTTATTGTTTGTTCGCTTTGAATGGTGTCATCAGCAACAGCCATTAAACTTCCCAAAGCGATACCTTCAATAGGTTCTTGCGAGAAAACCGCCTGATCTAAGCGATTGCCATACACAAATGCATGGAATGTTTGACCTTTAACCATCAGGGTACGAAGATTATCCTGGTGACTTTGATCTCCTCCGGCTGAAAACATACTGTTGCTTGCATTGCTATGAATCTGTCGCTCAATATGTCTTCTGATCTCCTCTGGAAGATTCTCACGAACAGAAGTTTCAATGCCCCACTTTATTGCTTGTTCTGGATCATTTCGAATGGCATGCGCCATCTTTTGTTTTCGGATTTTTGCAATCTTTATAATTGATGCATGATCTTCGTTGTTTTCAATTGCAGCAAGGAGGGTACGGGTCAACTCGCCCAGGGTTTGAGTTTCTAGATCCTTTGTTTGAGAAACCGCCTGGGCCTGTTGATTGTTTATTGCGTTTAAAATGTCCTTATAAGAACTTGTATTGATTCCTGTAACAGGACAGTCTTTTTCGATAAAAATGGGTTCCTGAGTGAAATCATTTTGCACATTGGCTGTATTCTGGATTAAGAACGTTGATCCCAAAACAGCCAGGAAAATGATAATTGATGCGCCTGATAAAAAAAATTTTTTCATGATTTGCCTCCTTTTTATTGTTTGTAAAAACAAATGAACGTTATTTAAGTTTAGAGCAAAGGAGGTGCCAAAAGGCATAAATATGTAATCAATTGAAAATACTGACAAAAGCTATTACCCAAGATGCGCCTAGTGTAAAATTACAGTATATTTTTTACATATAAATGGCGTAGTGTGTAAAATTCAACACTCTGTTTGTCAATAATCCAATATCAAAAGGGGCGTTTTTTTCTTGGATTCACATGGAACGATTCGGGGGCGTATTCAGCTGGATACGCCCACGTTCGGCTATAATTTTAAACATCAAGTACTTTCCAGTGGCCTCTCGTACCATTCATTCTTTGAACCTTATCAACCTCACGCAATTGTTTAATATGCTTTTCTACCGCTGTTGTACTTATTTTTAAAATATTTGCCAATTGTTTAGCAGATATTTGAGGATTCTTTTTCATTTCAGTCATAATCCTGATTTTGGTATTACCCAACTCATTACCCAACTCATTACCCAACTCATTACCCAACCGATTACCCAACTTTTCATCCAGTTTCTTTGAATGCGTCTCCGCACTTTTCTCTTGAGTTTCTTGTATGTTGTTCAAGTTAAATACCTTCCAGTGGCCTCTTGTACCATCCATTCTTTGAATCTTATCAGACTCACGCAATTGTTTAATATGCTTTTCCACCGCTGTTGTACTTATTTTTAAAATATTTGCCAATTGTTTAGCAGATATTTGAGGATTTTTTTTCATTTCAGTTATGATCCTGGTATGGGTATTACCCAACTCATTACCCAACCGATTACCCAACTCATTACCCAACCGATTACCCAACTCATTACCTAACTCATTACCCAACTCATTACCTAACTTTTTATCCAGCTTATTTGAATTCGCCTCGGCGCTTTTGTCCTGTATTTCTTGTATATTGTTTAAGACATTTTGTTTGAAAGGAAATTCCAACCACAAATCATTACCTGAAAGGCGAATAAGAGGTTCAGGTGTTGATGATTCACGGCAGGCTTGAAATATTCGCTGAATACCTCGTCCCCATGACTCAATTTCACCCGCTCTAAAAAAACAGTTGGCTACCCCTGGATTATAAGGGTGAGATGAATGTTCACCCAATAATTTTTCAAGAGACCATCCCTCAGGTAAAACAATGGGATTCCATATTTTTAATCTATCTTCATAGACCCTGATCTGAACCGGAGCAGAAACTGCATAATCCCTGTGTACCAAAGCATTAAGAACCGCTTCACGTAAAGCAACACGAGGGACAGGATAGCGCTCAATTCGTTGTATGTCTTTATAGGTAATAGCGGCATTCATATATTTGGTTTGTAACAGATCAATCGTTCGAGAAGACTGTGTGAAAAGATCCCCATGAATTTCGTCGTGATAGACGATTTCTGATTCAGAACGAAAAAAACCAATTTTAACAAACGCTCCTGTAATAAATCGTTCGGGTGTGTCATGAAAAAGCAGTATCGCAGACCTTCGCAAATAATGTCCTTCGGTCAGCATCAGTTTTTCAAAAAGTTCTGCTTCTGAAATGGACAAATCAGAATCATCTAATCTGCCACTTGTGGCGGCCAGTTTACGAAACTGATTAATGGCTGTAATGGATAAATGACTATTTTCAACACCTGGTACAGGCACACTATCCCAAGTACGACCTTGACTACGAAGTAAAAATCGGTCTAAGGAAGCCCCTTTAAGTTCCTGTAAGGTACTACCGCTGCGTTGATAGTAATGGCCACGATAACTGATAGGATTGGGATAGGCTGAAACATGTATTTCCAGAAGTTCTTTACCCTTTACTGTCAGTAAGTTGACTTCAACAATGATTCCCAGAAGATCACGAATTTTATTGGGTAGATCTTCAAGCAGTTTTCTGGCGTTGTTAATTCCGACTGGTTTTCCTTGATCGTCTTTGCCAATTTCCAGAACACCACCCTGGGCATTTGCAAATCCACAGATCCATTTCAAGTAATCATCGCGCCATGTTTCTTTCCATTCAATATGTTGAGATTCGAAAAGTTTATTCATTTTTTTTCCTCAAACTTTTACTGTTCCACTTAGGAATTCTCTGAAAATAACTTCCCCATTATTGATATTGTTCGTTTTGAGGTAAATGTACTGTAGAGACGTAGCATGCTACGTCTCTACACGACCTTATTTTTTTTGTACGTTCAAGAGAAATGAGTATGTTATTTTCAGAGCATTCCTTAGGAGGTCTTGCATTACTCTCAAATACCATAAGGCATCTTTTAAATCAATCATATCATGCCATCATTATTCATATCCCCTGTTTTGTGGTGCTTTTTTTGTAAAATCAATTTTTGCAATGCTGTAATTTCCATCATCAAATGGAAAAATAGCATCAGTATAAGTAAGCGATCATAAATTTTTGGGTAGATCGTAGTAATCGAGATCCAACCAATGTCCGAAACCAATGTAGGGGCGAACCTTGTGTTCGCCCTCCGAACTACAATCGTTTGCAAACCTATGTCCGAGGCAGTTCATGCATACACTTGTAGACTTATCCGTGCAGGGTGTCTACCGGGCGTATTTACAGTTTAGGGGCAGAGAAAGGGGACGCCCTTAACTTATTAACTTTATAAAATGATAAATTGATAAATTGATTTCAAGTTAATAAGTTAAGGGCGTCCCCATTTTACACCTTTTTGGTCAGGCCCCATTTTCATTTCAATAACCATGTCCAAATGGATTGGTGTTTCAGGTCATCTGGAAGAGACACTGATGGATCTAACTCCTGATATAATAACAATGTTTCGCATACGCTTAAACGTTTTTTAGCCGCATCCAACCCTTTTAATTCCCTTTTTAGATTCATATGGTTCAGTTTTCTCGTTACCTGTATTGCTGTTATTTTTTCGGGATTTTGATGAAATATAACAAAATCACATTCCCAGGCGTTTTTGATAAAATAAACCTGGGCATTCATTCTCAGGATATGCGAGAAAACAATGTT
>Ga0272440_1004168_pt1 | contig 10490 bp, 12 predicted proteins | sample SSMMMBAug17_FD_192440 | JGI IMG/M metagenome (GOLD analysis project Ga0272440, IMG submission 192440) | Marine sediment archaeal communities from Little Sippewissett salt marsh, Falmouth, MA, United States - SSM-MMB-Aug17 | ecosystem: Environmental > Aquatic > Marine > Wetlands > Sediment ... | reverse complement strand
GTCTTGTTGGTATATCTTTAATAATATTTGTCATCTTTTTTGCCTATCAGAGTGTTTTAGATAGTCTTACTTTAAATCTTTGGTTAATTCTCAATCTTAGCGTTGTCGCTCTTCGTGTTTGGAGCATAATAAAATTTAAAAAGGTAAAACTCTCGCAAGAGAACATTACTTATTATGAGTATATTTTTATAGGTTTAGCACTGCTTAGTGCAACGATGTTTGGTGTGAGTATTTTTTTTATATTTCCTGATGATATTCAAAACCAGATGATTTTAGTTCTAATGATGTTCGCTTTAGTAGCAGGAGCTACAATAAGCTTTGCTTCTTATGTGAAACTTTTTTACGTCTATATCGCAATAATCATATTGCCGCTTTCGTATAAGTTTTACTTTGGCCATAACGATATCTCTATGGTTTTTTCAATTTCGATGTTATTTTACATTTTGTCTATTGTCATCTTAGCCTCAAAAGTATCCCCTATGGTTTTACACAATATAGAACTCGCTTCTGAAAATATTGCTCTTGTAGACTCTTTGGAAAAAGAGGTGAAACTTGCAAACGCAGCAAACCATGCAAAGTCAGAGTTTCTCTCTGTAATGTCACATGAGATAAGAACACCACTTAACGCTATTATGGGATTTGTACAACTTTTACTCTATCAGGAAAAAGATGAAAAGAAGAAAAAACATCTTGATACGATTAATAAATCTTCAAAAGTTTTAGCAAATATTATTGATGATGTCTTAGATCTCTCTAAGATTGAGGCGGGGAAATTTGAGCTGAGTGCTGAGGGTTTTAATCCTCACGAAGAGTTTAATGCTGTTTATGCTCTTTATGAGCATATTGCCAATGAGAAAAATATTTTACTTCAAAAAGAGATTGACCCAAAGATACCAGAATGGCTATATTTTGACTATTTACGACTCAAGCAGATTGTAAGTAACTTACTCTCAAACGCTCTAAAGTTTACTCCTCAAAATAAAAAAGTCCTCTTTCGTATCTCTTACGTAAGAGAAAAATCACTTCTATGTTTTAGTATAGAGGATGAGGGTATTGGAATGAAAGAGGAGATTATAGAGCGTATTGTCAAGCCTTTTGAGCAGGCTGACTCTTCTACTGTAAGGAAGTATGGAGGCACTGGTCTTGGTCTCTCTATTGTGACAAAACTCTTAGCATTGATGGACTCTAAACTCTCTATTGAGAGTAAAGTAGATAAAGGGAGTAATTTTAGTTTTTGTGTAAAAGTGATGCAACACTCTGGCGATGACTCCCTTAGGATATAATTACGCCTATGAACAATAAAATAATTTTTACAGATTTAGACGGGACACTCACTCTCAAAGATACATACACCAAGTTTGTACTTAAAAACCTCAAACTCTCTACACTTTTATGCAATCTGCCTACATTTGTTTGGATGGGCATAAGACATACACTCAAGATGATTAATGATGATGATGTAAAGAAAATTACCTTTCATCTTCTCTTTAAAGGCTATGATACCAAGCAGTCTTTAGGAGATTTTGCACAGTCTATTTCTTGGAATCCTCTTGTTTTAGAAGCCATAGAGAAAAAACGCGAAGAGGGATATAGTGTAGTAATCGTTACAGCCTCTCCAGATGTTTACGTAAGACATATTTGTGAGCATTTAGGATATGACGCCTTCATCTCGACACAAACACTTGAGGAAAATGCAAAGCTTACAGGAGCCTTTTTAGGCAAGGTGTGTAACTTTGAAGAGAAGCCAAAACGCATAGAGGCTTTTTTAGACTCTAAAAAGCTTGAACACTCCATAGCATACGGAAACTCTAAAGGGGATTATGCAATGCTTCGTTACTGTGATGAGTCATACTTTGTAAAAAAATTAGACATAAAAAGGTTTGAAAACTAATGCAAAAAGAGAATATATTTAACATTGCCAACAACATTACATTTGTGAGAATTCTGCTCTCATTTGTCTCCCTAGCACTTGTCATGAGTGGAAATATAGAGCTTCTTTTAGTGGCTATTATTCTTATTGCTTACTCTGAACTTACAGATATGCTCGATGGTTATCTAGCACGTCGTGACAACATTGTGACAAGTCTTGGAAAGCTTCTTGATCCACTATCGGATAGCATCTCACGCTTTATTTACTTTTTTGCTTTTGGTTATATGGGACTTTTCCCTATATGGCTTGTTATTGTTTTGTTTGTACGAGATATTATAGTTGCTTACATCCGAACTTACATGTCATTAATGGGAATTGCCATGGGAGCTAGATGGAGTGGTAAAGCAAAGGCACTGGTACAGTTTGGTGGGCAGTACTTGCTGCTTTTTATGCTTCTTGTACTTTTGATGAATCAGGGACAGAGCTACTCGGAAAACTATCTTCTTCTCATGACAGCTATCGGGACACTTTCAACTTTTGCTATTTTACATTTTTTAAAAGTTCAAGGAGCTTACTACTGGTACTCACTTCTTGGTTACGTAGCGTTTTTGATTCCTTTTTACTCTATAAATAAGTTTGATATCACTTTAAATACAAGTTACTCAACAGCAGTTATGGTACTTGTTGTACTTGTAACACTCTGGTCACTAGTTGACTATTTATCGGCACTTTTTAGTGCTATGAAAGGGGAGAAGTAGTTATGGAGCAAAAACTTTTAGATCTTATCGCTACAATTGATGCTGATTACAAAAAACTCTATGAAGAGAGTAGTTACGTAAGCGTTGCCATAAAAGATAATGGTACCTCAGTGAGTCAGTTTGACTTAGATGCTACAGCTTTTTGTATAGAGCATATAGCAAAGAGTTATCCAAATGCAAATATTTGGATAGAAGAGGATAGCACCATACTCAAAAGTGATGCAGGTGAATACACATTCATTATAGACCCGCTTGATGGAACAGCCTCTTTTTTACGTGGATATCCTATTTGGGGAATTGGTATAGCAGTTCTTAAAGGTGAAGAGCCACTACTTTCGTACTTCTATGCTCCAGCCTGTAATCAAAAATACCTTGCCTATGAAGATAAACTCCTCTTTAATGGTGTAGAGCTTAACGAGAGTACAAATGTACTCAATGCAGATACAAAAACAGTTTTCATCAGCTCAAGACTGCACAAAAAGATAGACTTTAAAGCCCTCAGTGAGTTAAAGCTGAGAAACTTTGGCTCGACACTTTATCATGTAGTGATGGTAGCTCTTGGAAAAGCAGAAGCAACACTCATTGGCTCTTGCTATATTTGGGACGTTGCAGCAGCTTTTTTCTTGGCAAAGAAAAATGGATACGCTTTTTATGACTATAGTGAACAAAAAGAGCTTGCACTCTCAGAACTTCTTGCATACAAAAGCCAGAAGATAGATAGAGTTTTAGAGTTTAAAAAAGTATGAGTATTGACTTACGTAAGAAAAAATTTGTCTACCATAGAGCACTCAACACAGAGGCAGCATTTAAAGAGTTTTTAGCAAAAAATGAAGCTTCACCTTACACTCTAGCAGCTGAAGGTGATGTCTGTTGGGCATACATCAATGGAGCTTTTGTTATCTATATTCATCATCCAGATGTTCAGGGAAAATCACTCTCAAATGAGACAGTTGCAGAGCTACTCAAAGAAGATAAACTCTTAACGCTTGAGAAGCTCTTTAGCATCAACTCTGATGTCAACTTCATATTGGAGCTTAAAACTGGTAATGGAGATATAGTCGCTTTTTTTGAGGCATTTAAAGAGACACTACATCGTCATAATGTTGGCAATGTTATTGTAGATGCCTTTAGTGTAGAGCAGCTAAAAGCACTTAAGAGGGTTATGCCGGAGATTAAAACCTCCATGCACACAAAGTTTTTGCTAGGAAAGTATGTTCTAGAGACGACATATCAAAAGCCTTACGTAAGAGTACATAATATTTACAATATGGACTATATTGATTACTTTACGATTTCCTATAAAACAACCCATGTAAACTGGTTTAACCTTAATATAAACAGCGCATATAGCCATATTTTTCAAGCGAAAAAAAGTTTAAACCTTGGTGCTATTAAAACTATGGAGGCTTTTGAAAAAGCTGTGCACTCAAAAGTCGAGTACATCTACCTTAGAAGCAACAGTGTTCTTAAAAGCTACGAAAACTTCTTAAAAAAACTACTTACGTAAGATTAGCTTCACTCTCTTCAAAGCAGACATTTGTTGCAACATACCACGTCGCTATGCCTTTGTCATTATAGCTGTACTCTTGTTGCTTCAGAGGAATAGAGGAGTTTCTCAGCTTTGCTCTGACAATTCCCATGATAATAAAAGTAAGTAGAAAAATTGCTCCAGCAATAAAGTAGTCATAAAAGTACCAAATCAAAAGCGTTACCACATAAAGAGTGTATTTTAAAAAGTACTCTAAAGCCAAAGCGAGATATTTACACTTTTTGCTTCGTAGTTTAGGTGTTGGTTCTATCATCTCAATATAATCATTTTGCATAAAAAATTATAGCTAAAAAATATAAAAATAAATATAGACTAAATAAACCTTAGTCTAACTGACTAATATATATTGATATATATTGCATCTATTAACTTTTTTTTGCTAAGATTTTGAAAATTTAATACAAAAGGATTTATTTATGGCAAAACATCAGTTTCAGACAGAAGCAAACCAAATACTACACTTAATGATTCACTCACTCTATTCAAACAAAGAGATATTTATTCGTGAGTTGGTTTCAAATGCTTCGGATGCGCTTGATAAGCTTAATATGCTTGTTTTAAGAGATGAGAAATATAAAGATGTGACTTTTACACCACGTATTGACATTGTGGCAAACAAAGAGGCCAAAACTCTTACTATTAAAGACTCTGGTATTGGGATGAACGAGGAAGACCTCATGAACAACCTCGGGACAATTGCAAAATCAGGAACAAAAGCGTTTTTAGAAAACCTATCAGGAGACCAAAAGAAAGATTCTCAACTCATCGGTCAGTTTGGTGTTGGTTTTTATGCTGCATTTATGGTCGCGCACACTGTTGAGGTGACTACGAAAAAAGCGGGTGAAGACCAGGCTTACCTCTGGAGAAGTAAAGGTGATGGCGAGTTTGAAATAGAGAGTGCAACGATGGAAGGTCATGGAACTCAAATTGTAATGCACTTAAATGATGATGAAGATGAGTTTTTAGAGACATATAGAATTGAATCTATCATCAAAAAGTACTCAAACCACATTCCATTCCCAATTTTTATGGACAAAACAAAGTATATTCCAGCTGTCAAAGATGATGAGGGGAATGAGACAGAACCAGCAAGAGATGAGATAGAAAATGTACAAATTAACCGTGCAAATGCTCTGTGGACTATTGCTAAAAAAGATATTACGGACGATGAATACAAAGATTTTTACAGCTCAATTGCTCACTCAAGTGAAGAGCCACTTACATGGATGCACAACAAAGCTGAGGGTGCTCTAGAGTACACAACACTCTTTTACATTCCAAGTAAAGCACCGATGGATCTCTACAGAGTTGATTATCAAACAGGAATCAAGCTCTATATCAACCGCGTTTTCATTACAGATGATGAAAAAGAGCTTATGCCGACATACTTACGTTTCTTACGCGGGGTAATTGATTCAAAAGATTTACCTCTCAATGTCTCTCGTGAGATTTTACAATCAAACGCGATTATGGCAAAAATTAAAAACGCCTCTGTCAAAAAAGTGCTCTCAGAGCTCTCGAAAATGAGCAAAAAAGAGAAAGATAAATATGAAACTTTCTATAAAGAGTTTGGAAATGTTCTCAAAGAGGGACTTTATAATGACTTTGCAAATCGTGAGAAAATCTTAGAACTTTTACAATTTAATACACTCAACTCTGATACACCAGTGATGATTGAAGATTTTGTAAAAAACGTGGATGAAGAAAAGAAAGAGATTTACTATATCACTGCTAAATCTTCTCTTGCAATGCTTAAAAACTCTCCAGCGCTCGAGCGTTTTAAATCAAGAAATATAGATGTACTTGTGCTCAATGAAGAGGTAGATACTATCATATTCCCAATGGTAACAGAGTACAAAGAGTACAAACTTGTTTCAGTTCACGATGCTAAATTTGAGGAGAGTGAAGAGGAGAAAAAAGAGCAAGAGGAGATTGCAAAATCATATGAAGGGCTTGCAAAAGAGCTCAAAAATGCACTTGGAGAGTCTGTTAAATCAGTTGAGACAACCTCTGATCTTACTGATTCAGCAGTTGCAATTAAGGTTGACAAAGATGATCCATCATATATGATGGCGCAGATGATGAAACAGATGGGGCAGAGCAGTGATGCTCCAGAACCAGCGCCGATTTTACAAATAAACCCTAAGCATGAACTCATTGTAAAACTTAAAGAGTCAGCTGATCAAAATCTCATAAATGACGCGGCACATGTTCTTCTAGACCAAGCAAAACTTTTTGATGGTCAAGAGATAAAAGATACAGCAGATTTTATTGCACGTCTAAACAGAATAATGACAAAAGCACTTTAAAAAGGAGAAGCTTTGAAGAGTGGGGCTAAACGTATCACCCACTCTTTTTTTAAATTCCCTAACTTCTCTTATCTCTTTTGTAGCAAAATTATGTTAATTTACGGTCATGTTACAAAAATTCAGCTTTTTCAATCACTCATTATCACAAGATGCCATAGAACCTTTTAAGGCTAGAGCTCAAAAGCTTTATCAGGAGATTATCTCAAAGAATTTCGCACATCTAGATATTTTAGAGTATTCTTATGTTAACGATGAAGCGATGCAAGAGCTAGGCTTAGACGAAGAGCTTGTAAACGAGTTGGTTGAAGATTATGTAACACAAATTATTAAAGCTCTTTTACAGTTTGAAGAGGAATTAAAAAAAGTACAAGAGATAAAAGAGAAAGGTTTCATGCCTGACTTTACAACTTTCACAGAGCTAGTGCACAAAAATCTTGGAGTTGCACGAAATCTACGTATTAAAGATGCACAACTTATTTTATCGGAGATGATGCATAGTCAAGATTTGGAGTATTTATATCTCTGTTTATGTGCTCTTGAAGCCTCTGCTATTAGACTCAAACCAGTCTGTGCTTATAAGACTTATAAGCTTATTGAGATAAAGAGTAGTCTTTAAATAACTAGCGATTTTTAGCAGATTGCGAAACTTCTTGAAGCTTATTTTTTGGTTTAACTATAAGCTCCTCGCTTTTATCTTTTACAGGTATGGCAAATGCAAGTAATATAAAAACAAATGAGAATACAATACCTGCTAAGAGGCTCAAAACAAGTTTTAATTTGAAATTTTCCATGCTCTACCTGAGTGTTTATATTGTTGCATTATATCATGTTACAATAGTATATGAAAAAAATTCTACCTTTAACACTTATTTTATTTTTACAATATTTACTTGCAAATGAGCCAACACTTGCACTCTTACGTAATATCAATACAAATACTCAGCAACAACTCTCAATTGGGGAGTATCACTTCATATGCAATGCGTATGGAGTTTTAGGGACAACTCAAATATTAGAAAGAGAAAATCTCAATGAATCATGTAAAGAGCAGTTACTACTTTTTTATAAAAAAAATCCTCTTAGTAGCTATTATGCTAAAAGAACTCTTCATGCACAACAGCTTTACCACATTGATTTTAAAGAGCAACAATGTCTCATGTATGTACAAGGACAAAGGACACTTTCTGAGTTACTTTTAGAAGAAGGTCTTGTAGTGCTAAAACCGCATTTTAAAGATAAAGAGTTTTTTGCTCCTTTTACTCGAGCTTATGAAAGTGCTGTTTTTCAGAGAAAGGGAGTTCATAAAGATGGAGTTTTACGCGAGTGCTTCGCAGAGTTTTATAAGTAAAAATTAATCTTTTTGTTCATGTGTCATATATATCCAGAACTCTTTGTGTGTAAGGCCTTTGTTTAAAAAGAAAAGTTGCAAAATAGCGACTCTGTAGAGAGTTATAAGCATCTTTGCAAAAGGGATAAAGAGACTTATACTTACTAAAATGGATTGCTCTTTTTCACCTTTGGATTCAATCATCTCTTTCATACCTATATTGTTACTTAAATAGAGACCAAAGATAATAGAAAATGCAAAATTAAGAATAAGACCAAAAATCATGTAAGCAACAAAGTCTTGTTCGTACATACCAGCTATCATACTCTCCTCCTTATACTACTTCGTAGTGAGCTATTTTAGATTTTGTATAAAAGGTACCAAAAGGAATGAGTGCAGCAATAAAAAACAGAGTACTCTCTTTAAGGGACCATTTTGTCTCTTGAGAGGCAATTATGAGGTAGTATATAAATGCCATGAAGAGTATTCCATGTGCCATTCCAACTATTTTGGTTGCAATTGCAATACCTAGCATATACTTCATGGGCATTGCAACAAAAAGTAGTAGTAGATAAGAGTAACCCTCTATTGTATTTATAATTCCAAATATTTTAACGTTTTTTCTTGTTGACATAAATCTCTTTTGTATACTTTTTTTGAAAGTATATAATCAAAAAGTAACAAATGGGCTGTATTTGAAAAACAAGAACTTAAAGCACAACTTTGTTTAAACATCTTTATATTATACTTTCCCGACAAATTATGTATAAAGGTAATTTAATGGAAACAAACCTCGTAATAGAAGGGTTGAAGTTTATGGGACTAGGAATGGGGACGGTATTTGTTTTCCTAGGTATCATGATTGTTGCTATGAATATCATGTCAACAGTTATCCATAAATTTTTCCCAGAACCAAAGGCAAACCCTGCTCCAAGTGGTACTGCTAATAAACAACAAGATAACAAAAAAATAGTTGCCGCTATTACAGCAGCTATTAAACATCATAGAGAGGGTTAAAAAAAGACAATGGCTAAAAAATTTATAGATATAATGGACACAAGCTTTAGAGATGGTTTCCAGTCAGTATACGGTGGTCGTGTACTTATGGACGACTTTTTTCCAGCTGTAGAGGCTGCTAAAATGGCAGGAATTAATCATTTCGAATTTGGGGGTGGAGCAAGATTCCAATCTCTTTATTTCTATCTTAGAGAAGATGCATTCGAGATGATGGATAGATTTCGTGCTATCGTTGGTCCAGATGCAAACCTACAGACTCTAGCTCGTGGTGTCAACACTGTAATGTTAGATACGGGATCAAAAGAGCTTATAGATCTTCACGCTAAAATGTTTAAAAAACATGGAACAACTACAATTAGAAACTTCGATGCACTTAATGATGTTGAAAACTTAAAATACTCAGGGGAGAGAATTACACATCATGGACTAAAGCATGAAGTAGTTGTGGCAATGATGGATCTTCCTCCTGGATGTCATGGTGCACACGATGTGGAGTTTTATGAAAAAACACTTAGAAATATTTTAGATGCTGGAATCCCATACAATAGTGTATGTTTTAAAGATGCATCCGGAACTTCAAACCCTCAAAAAGTATTTGAAACAATACAGATGGCTCGTAAACTTCTTCCAGAGGGAACTCATCTTCGTCTACATACACATGAAACAGCTGGTGTTTCTGTAGCTGCATATATGGCTGCTTTAGAGGCTGGTGTTGATGGGATTGACCTTGCGGCATCTCCTGTGTCTGGAGGAACTTCTCAGCCAGATATTTTAACAATGCTTCATGCTACAAAAGGGATGAACTTTGACCTTGGTGGTTTAGAGATTGAGAAGATTCTTACTTATGAAAAAGAGCTTCAGAGATGTTTAGAAGACTACTTCATGCCACCAGAAGCTACAATGGTGTCTCCAGTAATTCCATTCTCACCAATGCCGGGTGGTGCTCTGACTGCAAATACACAAATGATGCGTGATAATGGAATAATGGATAAGTTTCCAGAAGTTATTGCAGCTATGCAAGAGGTAGTTGAGAAGGGTGGTTATGGAACTTCTGTTACACCAGTTTCACAGTTTTACTTCCAACAAGCGCTTAACAATGTAATGCAAGGTCCATGGAATGCTATTGCTCCTGGATATGGAAGAATGGTTCTTGGATATTTTGGAAAAACTCCGGTTGCTCCAGATCCTGAGATTGTAAGAATTGCTTCTGAGAAGTTAAATTTACATCCAACAACAGATAAAGCGCTTGATATTGCTGATGCAGATCCAAGCAAATCTTTAGAGTCTTGGATTAACAGACTTAAAGAAGAAGAGATTGAAATAACAGAAGAAAATATCTTTATCGCTGCAGCGTGTCAAGATAAAGGTATTGAGTTCCTTAAAGGAAAAGGGGAACTAAATGTACGTAAAATATCACAGATGAAAAAAGATTGTAATGAAACAAAAGGAGAATCAATGGGTAGCGGAAATTATACAGTAGTAGTAGATGGTCAAAAGTTTAGTGTTCAAGTAGCAGAAGGTGATGCTGATATTCAAGTAGTAGCAGTAGATGGTGAAGCAGTAACTGCTGCACCAAAACCAAATGCACCAGTATCTACAGGTGGTGGAGTTGATATTAAAGCACTCCTTCCAGGTAATGTATGGAAAATTGTTGCTAATC
>Ga0272440_1004167_pt1 | contig 10491 bp, 7 predicted proteins | sample SSMMMBAug17_FD_192440 | JGI IMG/M metagenome (GOLD analysis project Ga0272440, IMG submission 192440) | Marine sediment archaeal communities from Little Sippewissett salt marsh, Falmouth, MA, United States - SSM-MMB-Aug17 | ecosystem: Environmental > Aquatic > Marine > Wetlands > Sediment ... | reverse complement strand
ACCTGGAACTAAATGCATTTAAAGAAGCTAGAAAATTTGGTATTAATATTCCAATAGAATTAAAACGTGATATATATGCAAAAAGAAAAGTAGCAAAAGATTTCTATAATATTTCTTTAAATAACAAAAAATTAAAAAAAGATTTTGCAACTTTAACATTAAAACGCTTTGCATATCAATATATTCATAATAGTCATAAAGTTGAAAAAATGTTTTTTCCATCTAAAAAAGAGGAAAAATTAATTAGAAAACAATGGAAACGAGGTTATATTAAAGATAATAAGCAACAAAAATTTCCTTCACTTTATAATTTCTTAATAAATTAAGTTAAAAAAAATACTTTTAAATATAATATACCTAAATAAAAAATGTTTAAAGGTATATTATGACGGATACTCAAAATTCTATAACTATCCCATTAGAGCTATCTAGTAATGCTACATCATATTTTGAAGAAAATAATCTCATTCAATATGAAGCATATAGTAAAATAAAAAAAATAATTGAAAACAACCTTTTAAAAATCAATAGTCAAGAAAATATTCAATCTGATAAAACGCGCTATCATGAATCAATCACTGTTTTAGGTAATCGAGGAAGTGGTAAAACCAGTTTTTTGTTAAATTTAGAATCTTATATGCAAAATACAGAAATAGAATTTTTAGAAATACTAGATCCAACTCTTTTCGAGAATAAACAACATGTTTTACTAACTGTTATTACTAGAATAATTACAACAATAGAAAAAAATGAAAATCTAAACACTGATTATAAAAAACATTTTGAAGAGTCATTGGAAATATTGGCTGATGGAATTAATTTGTTAGATGGTATTGATGATGAAACAAGCCATAAATCTGTTTGGGAAGATGCTAGAATCAATTTTAAAATGGGTATAAAATGTTCAAAGAAAGGCCTTGATTTTGAAAAAGACTTTAGACAGTTTATTTTCTATGCATTAAAATATCTCAATAAAAAATTGTTTGTATTAATGTTTGATGATATAGATACAAATGTGGAAAAAGGCTGGCCAGTTTTAGAGGTAATTAGAAAGTATTTAACTATGTTAAATATACAAGTTATAGTATCTGGAGACTGGACTCTCTTTAGTAAACTTGTTAGAATAAATCAATTATCAAATCTACATGGACTTAAAGAAATTGAAGAAAAATGTAATGATTGTACTGATAGATATGATTATCTTGAAACTTTGGATACTTTAGAAGAACAGTACTTAACAAAAATTCTTAAACCAGAAAATAGAATTATTTTAAAAGATTTACATGAACTTATACATGTAAAACAATTTTTTATTCAATTTAATAATACAGAACAATCAATAGAATTAGAAGAAGCTTATAGAAAATTATTTAACTACTCTTTACTATTAAATAATAATGCTTCATTTGATAATTTTAAATCACTATTTTTAAGTCTACCGTTAAGGTCTAATATACAACTTTTAAATTCATTTTATCATACAAGTTCTTACGATGAATTTATTGAAAATTTAGGTAAGCAATTTTTAACTCAACTAAGTAGATATAATTTTTCAATGAAAGACTTATATGACTTAAAATCTGACTCATTAGTTTATAATTTTTTAAAGAAGGCGTTAGAACTTCAAACTAAAACAAATTTTAAACAGCTACTAAACTTAAGTTATTTTGAATTAGAAGAAAATCAAGAGAAGAATGTCTTGCATTATGTTTTAAAAAGCCATGTTACAGCTGCAATTAATCGTAACAAATCACTATTATTTGATTGGTTATTTAGAATAGAACTCTTTAAACTTTTTTTTGAAAAACCAATAGTGTCTATAGAACATGATTTAAAGTATTTAGGTTTTGGTGTACCTTCATCTGGAAGACAATTTCTACAAAGGTTAACAGGTTATACAACCAATTTAAAGGGATTTATAGGTGTATACAAAGATAAATCTAAAATGAAAGAAAAAAGTTATCAGCACCTTAGAAATGAATTATTAAAAAAAGATAGTAGTGCACTAATAATCATTAATTTAATGTTTAGTCAAGTTAGTAAACATAATAGTTCACAAATTGATTTATATGGGAGCATATATTATTTATTAGGTGCGATTGGCGAAATATTAGCATTACCAAATACTGAAGAGGCTTTAAGAAAATACTTCAGTGCACATGCTCGTATAGGAACTGTACATCCATATAATAATGAAAACTTAACTACATCTATATTTATAAATGAAGAAAACATTTCTCAAAATCTTATTAGCAAAAAGTTAATTTCTGATTTTCAAGATTGGTTAAATCAAAGACACAGTATTGAGAAGTTTCCATTAGATGTTTTAGCAAAGACAATGCAAGATTTTTGGGTATTTCACGATAAGATGCCAGATGTACATAATTTCGCAGACTATATCACTTTACAATCTATATATTTTTTAAGGGCCTTATTAAATGCTGATGCTTATCAAACATTTCCTGATGAACTGATTACTTTTCAACGTATTAGACAAATAGAAACAGCTAAACAACTTTTCAAAAATGCTTTAAACAAATATAATGATCATATAGACAGTAAAAATAATCAACAATTACGTTTGTTTAAATTTATATATGCATGTCCTATATGGAGTTATATATTAGATGATGAAACAATAGATAATACACATGAAGAAGAGGCACAAGAAGTTCCTTTATTTCAAAGAAACTTATTTGATACAATGGAAGAAGATATTTCAGAAAAAATTGATAAAGGACCAAATAAACAACAGCAACCTCTAATGAAGCTATTAGAAGGTCTAAAACTACACGGTTCAGAATCAAATAAACAAATAGAAGATAATGAAAATAAAAATCTAAAAGACAACGATAATAATAATAATGATGAAAACATAAAATATAACGATACTCATAACAATGAAAATACACAAGGCATTAATCAAGAAACAGCACCATATTCTAGAAAAGATTTCACATATGAATTACTAATGAAAATTTTCTCTGATCATAAAGAAGAACTAACTGATATTAGAATTAATAGACCTGAAGAATTAACGTACAATATGGTACAAAAATATAGAAACTTTTTAATACCACAATATTTTCCTTCAATAAAAAGATTAAGTGAAGAAAAGAATGATGAATTAAAAAAAGCAATATTAACTTTTAATAATATAGATACAGATGTATAAGTTACTTAGTGTCAAATCAATTATCCCTTCTATAAGTTTTCTCACATATGGAAAGTTATGGAAAAAATATTTAAATAATGAACAATTTGATCAAACAAATAAAGATTTAGAACTATATATAAGAAAAAATTTTTTATATTCTCCTGAATATGTATATGAAAAAACTTATCAAAAATTTCTCAGACAAAACAATATTCTAATACTGATTGAAGATATAGCTAACACTTTTTTAGAGTATCAAAATACAAAGATATTAGTCAAAAATCATAAAATGGAGGAATGGCAAGGTCTTATTAGCATAATTAGTCCTATTCCTTTTGTAGCATATTTTTATCATCAAAATTCTCTTTCAACTAAAAATATATATAGTATTTTACCTACCAATAACTACATTTCACAAACCAAAGATTCTCTACAAGAACTACATGATACACACATTCATATTAATGGAACATCTGAAACATTTTATGCATGGAACAAAGCTCTTTCTAATCCAAAAACTTTCATTGATACATATAATGACTCTCCACATCATAAAAATAGTCTAGAAGAATTACTTTTACAAGACTCATCTACTTCTATATATGATTTTTTTATCATGCTCGAAAGTGCTAAAAAAGTTAGAGACTTATTAGAAGATTATATTAAAACAGGTCTTACTCCTAATATTGATTTTTATAATTTTTACAAAAGTATTAATAGTTGTAAATGTCTTCCTAAAAAACCTATTAAAGAGAAAATAAATCCATATACAAAAGAAATAGAACTTTGGAAGCATTTATTTAGTGAATCTAACCTACCTATAGAAATTGCAAAATTATTACATTTTTATATTTTAGCTCAAGCTCAATTTGAACGGATCCAAATTCAACAAATAAAACAAAATGGATTCAGACAATTTCTATATATTAGTGAAAATAAAGTAAGAGATCACTATGAAGATGATGGATTTAAAGAACGATTTTTACAATTAAACAAAAATATAAAGAATAAAATCATAAATTTAGAAATTAGAGTAACACCAAAAAACTTTTGTAAAAAAATGGAAAAAATTGTCAACACTTACACAAAACTGATTGATGATTCTTTGATTGATAAAGACAGATTTAAAATATCTATTATTTGTCATTTTATTAAATTTGAAGAACCTAGTCCAGAAGGATGGATTTCAGTACAAAGATTTGCTCATTCAAAAGCTAAAGCCCTTGAAGAGACAAAATCACTTTTAGGATGTATAACTCCTTTACTAGATGCTCCTTTAGAAAGTAAGAAAAAATATGACTTGTTCGTTGGGTTAGATGCCGCAGGGAACGAATTATACTCACGTCCAGAAGCATTTTCACATTCATTTAGTCTTATACGAAAAACCTTAAAGAATAAAGATAAAAAGATTGGAATCACATTTCATGCTGGAGAAGACTTTATTCATATTCTGTCAGGTATCAGATATGTCTATGAAGTTTATACATTTTTAGAATATCAATCTGGAGATAGAATTGGACACGCTAATGCTTTAGGGTTAAATCCAAAAATATGGCGTGAAAAACTAAATAATAATATAACAATTAAAAAAGGAGAATGGCTGGATAACTTAATACTATTGGTTGTTAAAACAAAGTGTACTGATAGAGATATTCTTGATGATATTGTCCAATATTGGCAAGACATATATAGCAATAACTTTACTATTGAAGAAATTTTAGATATAGGATTTGAAGCATATCAACTTAGACAATATTTATATGATGCAGAGATTGAAAAGATAGCCAAACATCCACAAAAGGATATTATACTTGATATATATAAAAAGTATTTATTTCATACATATGATACTTATGATGAAGACTTAGAAATACAGTTAGATGAAAAATTTGATTCATATATTACTGGATTTCAGGATGTGATTTTATTAGAATTAGCACAGAAAGAAATCATTATCGAATCTATGATCTCTAGTAATGTAAGAATTAGCTTTTATGATAGATACAAAGAACACCATATAGTAAAATGGTTAGACAAACAGCACAATATGCCATTAGTTACATTAGCAAGTGATGATCCTGGTATTTTTAATACGAATATTTTTTGTGAATATTCTCACTTATATGACATGTTAGACCAAAATAATGATAAATTTAATAAATATAATAAAATTTTAACTGATAATGGCAAAAAAGCTAGTTTTGCAAATAGATACCTACATAAATGATAAATCTTACAAAATGTACTTTTTTTCAATAATTATCAAAAATTTTGCTATTATAAAATTATAATTTAAAAAGGAAAACAAAATGGATTGGAATGGGAGTATATTAATTGCATCTGCAGTCGCATTAGCTGGACTAATTGTTACTATGAGAAATCATAAAGTTGATTTTTTGAACCAAGAAGAACAAAACAAAAAAGACAAAATAAGTAAACAACTAACTGAATTTTATGTACCAATTATGACCTATTTACATACATCAAAAGCTATATCTAGAAAACTATTTCAAAATAAACCAAAAGATTTTAATATTTTAACTTATTTACTAGATACAAATCATTTATTTGAAGGCAATATACAAGTCACATTAACAGAAAATGAACTCAAACTTGTAGATGAAATACTTGCTCTTTCTGAAAAAATAGAGGATCTTATTATAAAAAAAGGTGGATTACTTGATGACAAGCAACTTACTATGCATTATGAACCTAATGATAAATTTACTGATGTTATTTTGGATGAAGAAAATCAAAAAATTGGACTTTTAGGTCTTTTATTAAGTCACTATAAAATATTGTCATATGCTCGTAAGGGAATCATTAGTGGTGATGTGGATTACTATGATCAATTTAAATTTCCGAGAGAAATTGTTAGTAAAATAGAAGAAAATTATAAGAGCTTGAAAAACGAATTAGATAAAAAAGTTACCACATATATAAGTCTATCAAACTTTGTATCTCAACTAATCAAATAAATGCTATTTAAGAAATAATTTTTTTCAAAACACTCTCACACCATCTCTCAATGCTATCATCATCAACATCACCCTTTTTATGCTCTTTCTGATCAAATGAAAGGGCATATTCTTTTGAAACATAATCTTCAAGTTTTTTATAGAGTAACTCTTCTTCAATGTAGTGCTCTATAATATCTCTCATGTCATCTTCATTATATTGCCTAGTCTCTTCACTTGTACTAAATATCCAAGTTGATGGTCCCCAGCTTTCATCTTGTTCTATTTCAACTATATATACAGCTTTTTGATTGTAGGCAAGCTCTCCAAATAGGAATCTTCTTGGTTTGTTTTCATCACCATGTAGAATCGATTTTGATTTTATAGACTTTCTCTTCTTGTTCTTTATTTTTCTTATCTCTATTGGCCCGATTAATTCAGCACCATCCACAAATGCAAAAGTGAGTAAAGCCTCATAGAACTGATAGAAGTTTTTCAGATTAAAAAGCTTCTTTTCTGAACTATTTTCTTCCGAATCATTTGAGTTTTTAATTTCTCCAAGATTTTTATCTCCATTAGCTGTCGGAGTTTCAAAACTGTTTCCAACTTTGTTTGGAGTAGGTTCAATTGAAGGCTCAGATTCATTTTCTAAATGAACTGTCTTTCCATACATAGATACCTTGTTTTTATAGTATTCATCTTCATTGGTGCGTAATGTGTAAGTTAAGTACTCACTGGACGGTGTTCCTGTATAAACCTTGTTATCTCTCTTAGGCTTCTTCTTTTTAAACTTCTTTTTTGGAGGTTTCGGAACATTATACTCTTTTGGATCAACACTTTTAGGATCAGTCTTTGCACTATACTGCTTATAATAAAGTTCCTCAAATCCTAATGCTGAATTGTCTGAGTGTATATTAAGTACTAAGTACTTAGGCTTTCCTCTTTCATCATCTCCAACATATATATATGAGGCATATATATCAAAAGGTCCTCTTATCGGAAATTGAGCTTTTACAGGTTGGTATTCAAAACTTGCACTCAATGATTTTTGATTAGCTATATATTCAAGCCTTGCTCTTGCAAAAGAGTTCCCTATAAAACGACATAAAAAAGGCAAATCTTTTTTCCCTGCTTTCTTTTTGATATGCAGTTTTACAATAGTTTCACCTTTTACATTTACATCACTATGAAAACTACCTTCGTAATAAAGTTCCCCTAATGTCTCAGTCATAATGGCATGTTTCATTGAAGAAGATAAAAAATAGAATCTGTTTGCTATTGTATAGCATAGCACTATAAGTGTACATTCGTCTTGTTCTTCTACATGAGCATATTGTCTCAAAAGGTATTTACTGACATCTTTATAATCTATAATATTTTTAGCTTCTTCTTCACTAAGAACTGATGATAATCGTTCAAGACTGATATCGCTATTTTCATTTACAGTAAACTCACTTTTTAGTAAAGTTTTGTTTTGTCCGACATGCTCACCATCAGTATATATATGACCGACTTTATATTTATATCGCATCATTTCAGGAGCTATAAGCTGTGAATGAAACCTATTTGTTCTTATATGTCTAAAGATTGCTTTATAGTAGTTTGGATGTTCTTTGATATTGATGTCAGTAACAGTGACAAATTCAAATGGCTGATTGGGAAATTTTGAAAAGAAGTCGAGGATTGTCTGATTGTTTGTTGACAATTTTCAATCCTCCAGTAACATTTATTCTTGTTGAGTAACTTTTGTTCTTGTAAATGACAATTATGTTCTGTAGTCTGCGTTTATTTTAACATACTCATAGCCTAAATCACATCCAAATGCAGTAAATGCACCAGAAGCGATTCCAAGGTCGCAGGAAATAGTAAACTCACTGAGTTTCATAATAGCAGCAGCTTCTTTTTCCATCTGAGCATCAAAAAGTAATTTTCCTCTCTCATAAACACACAGGTCATTAAACTTTATAGTAAGCGTAGCTTCATCAGCTTCTACGCCACTTGCTCCAACTGTTGAGGCAATTCTACCCCAGTTTGGGTCTTCACCATAGAGTGCAGTTTTAACTAAAAGTGAGTCCGAGAGTGCTTTTGCCACTTTCTCAGCTTCAGCATCATCTTTTGCACCAGTAACATTGTATGTCACGAGTTTTGTAGCACCTTCACCGTCTCTGACCATTTCACGTGCTAGGAAAAGCATTATCTTACGTAAGGCCTCACTAAATGCCTCTTTGTTATATATTCCACTCTTTTTATTTGCCAAAAGTAGGACTGTATCATTTGTAGAAGTGTCACCATCGACACTTGCTGCATTAAATGTCATACGTGTGGCATCATCTAAAATTTCCTGCATTTGTGCCTTGGTCACGTCTGCATCTGTAGTTATAAAACAGAGCATTGTAGCCATTGCAGGGTTTATCATTCCAGCACCTTTTGCCATAGCACCAATGTGAAATGCACTCCCATCTGCAAGTTCTACACGAAAAGCTTTCTCTTTAGAAAAAGAGTCCGTTGTCATAATCGCTTGTGCTGCAGAATGTGGATTTTTTGCTGTAAAGTCAAAAAGTTTTGCTCCAGCAATTATCTTCTCTTTAGGTAGTCTCACACCTATAACGCCAGTAGAGCTCATCACAGGGTTATGTATGTGCTGTGGCAGTGTAGCTAACACCTCGTCAATATCTGCAATACCCTCTTTACCAGTCATTGCATTTGCATTTTTAGCATTTATGAGCACAAAGTTTGTTTGAAACTCCCCTTTTGCTCTAAAATGCCTAATAGGTGCGGCACTCATCTTGTTCGTTGTAAAAACTGAAGCTACGTCACAAAGCGCATCTGAATAAATAAAGGCCATGTCCTTGCCGTTTTTTGCTTTAAGTCCTGCACTTATTCCATCTGCATAAAAACCCTCAGCGGCACATACTCCAGAATCCAATTCTATTAGCTTATACAAATCTCAACTCCTTAGGCTTAACTCTTTTACGCATTAAATCTCTTGTCATCTTTATGCCGTTACGCGTACCAATAATGAGTAGTTTACACTCGCTGGTTATCAGAACATCCCCACGCGGCATACTAATGAACTTTCCATCTTTTTTTGTAATACCGACTATAGAAGTGTTAGCGATTTCACGTATATGCGTCTCTTTAAGTTTTTTCAGTACCGCCCAACTGTAACGTGGTACTTCTATCTCTTGCATATTTAATGGATTATCATTCTTGTAGAGAAACTCCTCTAAAAGATTTTCCATGTCAGGACGTGCTGCCATTGCACTTATTCTCTGTGCCGTAAGCTTAGTTGGTGCTACTACAGTATCTGCTCCAAGTTTTTTTAACTTCTCAACATCACTCATACTCTCAGCAGAAGAGATGACATAGTATGGACGTGGCAAGTCATGCTCTTTTTCAAAGAGTCTTACAGAAGCGATAATCGCTATATTATCCGCCATTGAGTCCGAAAGTGATATAAGTCCTTTTGCTGAAGAGAGATGTGCTTTTAACATTGCTATTTCTGCATGAGGTTCAGCATTTAAGTAGTGGGGGTATTTATGTTCTAAAGCCCACTCATGAATTTTCGGATTTGGTTCTATTACAACAAATGGGACATGATTTTTTCGCAACTGCTTTGTAACTTCTACCGTATAATCATTATGGTAGCAGACTACAAAATGCTTTTTCAATCTCGCAATTTTATACAACATTCTTCTCTCCTTGAGTATCTTTGCTAGCTTTCCCTTCTGGACAACATCTACAACTATACCAACAGCTATTGTAAATACAGTAAAACCTAAAATGATTAGCGTAATTGTAAATATTTTTCCCCATGCAGAAAACTCTGCCTCTTTGAGAGATCCAAAACCAACGGTAGTAAATGTATATCCCGTCTGAAAAATGGCATCCATAATCTCATAATCTTCAATGTATATATATCCTAATGTACCAATAAGTATACAGAGCTGAATTAATATTATAGGAGTTCTGAAAGGGAGAAGTTGAGCGTAGAGCTCATCGTTTAGTGTAATTGCAGGTTTGGGAGATACCTCCCAATTTAGAAACTTACGAATCCTAACAAGAAGATTCATAATTTTTTGTCCTTACGGCTTAAGAGTTTTTCTTAAGAGTACGAAGCTCTCTTGCAGAGATCTTTACTTTTTTAGTCGTACCGTCTTCTAAAGTAATACGAACAGTTCTTAGGTTTAATAAAAAACGACGCTTTGTTCTGTTTTTTGCGTGAGAAACATTGTTCCCACTCATAGGGCTTTTGCCACTAATAGCACATCTTCTTGCCATCTGAGTATCCTTGCAATGATATTTAAAGTTGCGAATTGTACCTTAGAAAAGCAAAACTTCAACTTAAGCGAAGCATCTTTGTAAAGGTAGAGATAA
>Ga0272440_1004165_pt1 | contig 10494 bp, 3 predicted proteins | sample SSMMMBAug17_FD_192440 | JGI IMG/M metagenome (GOLD analysis project Ga0272440, IMG submission 192440) | Marine sediment archaeal communities from Little Sippewissett salt marsh, Falmouth, MA, United States - SSM-MMB-Aug17 | ecosystem: Environmental > Aquatic > Marine > Wetlands > Sediment ... | reverse complement strand
ACTATTTGAGAGGAAGTATTCACATAGCATCATTTTTGACGATAAAAAAATTCATTTTTTTATATATGGAAGACTCGAAAAAAATTTTTATACTAAGGAATGCTCTAAAAATAAGTTCCCCATTTTATAAAATGTTCATCGGGGTTTTTGTTCTGTAGAGACGTAGCATGCTACGTCTCTACGTGCCAAACAATTATATGTTCAAGATATATGGGTAACTTATTTTCATAGCATTCCTAAAAGGATTAATACAATGTTTCAATATTATAGAATATCAAAAAATTGTAATTTATTAATTCATTGTTTAATCATTTTATTGTTATTATTATATTTGGATACCACTCAAGTTTTTGCATCTACCCCAACTATTGGCAGTATTGAAACTCAGTCTACACACATTAATACTGCAACAAATCCAATAAGTTTTACTGTCTCAGATGGTGAATCAGGTCCATTAACAATAATATGCAGCACTTCAAATTCCTTATTTGTATCAAATACAGCTTTTAATCTGGAAAATTCAGGTCATTGGATTTATGTCGTTTCGATTACAGGAGGTGAAAACAAAGCTTTAACGCTTATTATTACACCAGAAAATGGAAGCTCCGGGACATGCGATATTACAATTACTGTCATAGATTCTGAAGATCTGTCAGGATCAACTCATTTTTTATTAATCGTTTCTCCCCCGGGAGCGGGTAACGCCTTAAATTTTAATGGAGAAGGAAAAGGGGTCAGTGCCACAATCGCGACAAAAAATACGAATTTTTGCATGGAATTATGGATTAAATGGAGTGGAAGTTTTGGTAATTATCCTTATTTTGTTAGTTTTATTGCCTGTAATGGCAGTACAGGCAGTAAAGGATTTGCCATTTACCTGACCCCTGATACAAGATATCTCGGCTACTTTTGCTCTTCGGGTTTTGGAATCGATAATATTGGAAGAACACCTTTGGTTGATGAATGGGAACATGTGGCGCTCGTAATCAATGAAGGAACTTTATCTTTTTACGCCAATGGTGTCTTGGAATTAACTGCTACTGGAACACCTTCTGAACTGGATGGCGTCTTAAATCTGGGTAACAGTGGAAATACACAAGAATATTATATTGGTCAGATTGATGAATTACGTATATGGGATGCGCCGAGATCAGAGACACAAATTCGTGATAATATGTGTAAACGACTGATAGGTAATGAAACAAATTTAGTGACATATTATCGGTTTGATCACTCATCAGGTACAGAACTGAAAGACCTTTCGAGAAATGGTAATCATGGAATACTCAATAACATGAATAATGGCAACTGGGTTCTATCTAGCGCTGCCATTGGTGATATGAGCACTTATGATTATAATGGAACAATCGCGTCTGATTTTGTCGTTAATCTGACATCTCCGAATGGAGATCAATTGACTGCAACCGGTGATGGCGGCTCATACTCATCTATGCATATTTACTTGATTAATGAATCCCCCAATGTCACAAGTCCACCAACCGGCTGGAATGCCATTGATACAGATCATTATTGGGGCATATTTCCAGTTGGCACAAATCCAACATATGAAATAACGTATGATTACAATGGCAATCCATTTGTAAGCGATGAAAATGCTATGAAATTGGCATATCGAAAAGATAATTCGATCAGTTCATGGTCTCGCTCTACTGCCACTATTAATACAGGCGCAAATACAATAACAAAAAACAATGAAACAAGAGCTGAATATATTCTTGCTGAAAATATGATTGAAATTTCAACTATTGAATCACAATCAACGTCATTATCTGAAATTCCATTTACCATTACGCATCAAACAGGTGACAATGTGAATGTCACAGTCACATCATTAAACGAATCGTTGATTGAAAATGCAAAAATTGATGTTGCTGGTTCAGGCTCTAATTCATATACACAATTGATGACCGCTGGTGTACCTGTGTCTTTAACCATTACTGTTATTGCGGCTGATAACATTAATGGTTTTGTCACCTTGACTGTTACTGCAACTGATTCAAATGGTGTAACAATCACAAATGATTGTCGTGTCATTATTTCTCCACCAGGAACCGGGCCAGGAGGTATAGGCAGAATTGATGGTTTATCTCACCTGGAACTGTGGTTAAGATCTGACATGGGAGTAAATTATTCAAGCACAGATCTTGTTTCATGGGAAAACCAGTCTGGATATACTGGCAGAGATGCCAATAATGTTGGCGGTGCACCGGATTATCTTGATAATCAAATTAATGGATATCCCATGATTTCCTTTGATGGGGTTAATGACTATTTAACCGGCAGCACACCCAGCTTGAATTTTTCTGATTCTAACTTAACCATTTTCCTGGTTTCAGCCATTCATCAAATACCATCAGATAATTATTATGGTATTTTTTCTCTGGCCGTTTCTGGTCTAAATGATTGGGATGATCCAGATGGTATGTGTTTTTCATTACATCCAACGAATAGTCTTCAATGTAACATGCTTCAATACTATGGAAGTAACAAAATGGAAGTTTTTAAAGATGTTGGATCGACAAGCTTTCAAATATTTACTCTGGAACGTAATAATGGCAATGCTTGTATAACAATCAATGCTTTGAATACAGATTCAGACACATACTCTGATAGTTCACCGATAAAACCAGACAAGTATATCATTTCAGCACGTTGGACAAGCGGTTCAGTTGATTCAAACATGAGAGGTGAAAACGACTATGCAGAAATCATTATTTATAATGGTGCGCTGGCAAATGTTGAACAAAATATTATTCATAACTACCTGAGTGCAAAATATAATATTGCCATTGCTTCTGCTGATAAATACTCCGGTGATACAACAGCCAATGGTGATTTTGATATGGATGTGGCTGGTATTGGAAAAGATACTGAAGGCATAAACAATATTGCAAATTCGGGTGGGCTGATCCTGAATGGCACAAATTTTCTGGTTGATAATGGTGATTATATCTTTGCCGGACATGCTGAAAACAGCAATGGATTTGTTGCCGAAAATACGTCTTCTGAAATTAATCGAAGAATGCTTCGAATCTGGTATATTGACCGAACCGATGGCGGAGGTGCTAATAATGGCAAGCTGACAATCAGTTTTGATTATTCTGATGCCGGTTTGTTGGACGCTCCTTCAGATGCCAATATGTATTCACTACTTTTCAGATCTGACAGAAACTCAGACTTTACGATTCTACCCGTATTATCAATGGAAATAAATGGTGACAAAATTATTTTCGAAATTTCGGATAATTACTTGTTGGATGGTTACTATACCCTGGGTACATTCGAAACAGAAATTTCAGACATTCAAGATCAAATTGAAAGCAGCATTCACTATATCAATCAGACAGCCGTGCTTTATTTTTCAATAACCAGTAATGATGCACCATGCAGCCTCACAATTACAATGATTTCCTCTGACACATCCATTTTACCCAATGAAAATCTATCAGTTGTCTGTGAAAACAATCACTATACGGCCACGCTACAGCCATTAACCAATATGTCAGGGTCAGTCAATATTACCCTTGTTGCAACAAGTGCAAATGGTTTAACCTCAAGCAGCACAATCGCATTAATGTTTTCAAGCAATCTTTCAGGCGCTGGCAGGGCATTGTCCTTTGATGGCATTGACGACTTAATTGATTTGTCACAGGTGCCCACAACAGGAAGCGGCGCATTTACCATTGAAGCATGGATCAAAACGAGTGAACAGGGAAGAAGAAAACAGATAGTCAATTATGGCGATCTTTCCACCAATAATGGCGCCTGGTTGTTAATCAATCCATCGGATCAACTGGAAATGGATTGGTCAAATACTGCTGGCCCGACATCAACATTGACAATAACCGATGGTATTTGGCATCACGTGGTGGGCGTATACGAATCTGGAAATATCACCCTTTATGTTGATGGTAATCCTGATGGGTCAGCTTCAATCGCAACGCCCAATATCGGCACATCAATGGCAAGGATTGGTTATCCCCTGCCTTCCAATGGCGCAGAATGGATTTACAAAGGCCAGATGGATGACATTCGCATCTGGAATATTGCAAGAACTGAAGCGCAAATTCAGACAAACATGAATAAAAAACTGATTGGCACTGAAAGCGGACTTGTGGCTTATTATCGCTTTGATCACACCAATGGCGATACATTACTGGATTTAACTGCCTATGAAAATCATGGTTTCTTAACCCAGACAATGGACACAGTTGCTTCATGGACTGTCTCCACTGCGCCTATTGGAGATTTTTCACATAGCGGGGCAGGTGTTTCCAATCTCACAGCAACTGAAACAGTACCAGTGACCATTACCTGGACAGACGATCCTGGTGCTGATGCTTTCTATTCAGCCATTCAAGTGAATGATTTTCCAGAAAAAACAACCGGTCTGTTGTTAAATTATCCGGCAACTTATTGGGAGATTTACCTCGCAAAGCCAGATATGGCAGTAACAGGGACAATTGCATTCAAATATGATGACGTTGGTATTGTCGAAGATGAAAATAATTTACAACTGTATGGCAGAGCCACTGCAATTGCAGACTGGGTGGCGTTGACTGGTATCACACTTGATGTTCAGGGGAATTCAAATGATGGTTTGGGCAGCATTATTATTTCTAACCATGATATACTATCGGGCGCAAAACAGTTCATTTTAACCAGTGATTCAACAGACAATTGCTTTTTCTCAGTCTCTTCAATTGAAGAACAAACCACAAATATAAATACAGCCATAAGTATTGTCCTGAGTGTCTCTCAAACTGAAGCACAACCATTGACATTGATCATACAATCGTCAGACATTGGACTTGTATTGGCAAATACTATTTCTATAACTGGTACTGGTGCGATAGACATTGGAAGTAATTATCTGTTGGATGTATCCGAAAATATTGAAAATTACACCGCAACAATTGTACCGGAAACAGATGCATCCGGAAGCTGTGAAATAACTTTTACAGTGATCAATCCAACAGGAGTAAAGGACCAATCCATATTGATCTTGAATATTACAAATGGCGCACCAGACATTTCTTTGCTTGATCCGCAAGTCACACTTGAAAACCTAAGTATCAGCCTTGCGCTTTCGATAACTGATACGATCAATGGCGTAATGTCATTAACAGGCCTATCATCAAATGAAGTACTCGTAACGTCCCAAGGCTTACAATTCACCCATGCATCTATGGGAGCAAATTCAAATGGTTATTTGTTGACAGTATTAAGAAACGAGCCTGAAACAATTACGCTGACAATTACTCCATCAATAGATGCATATGGAAATTCAGAAATTTCCATCACGATTATCAATGGCAACGGATTGACTGCCTCAGAATCTTTTATGTTAACAGTGGTTGATGCTGCCAGCAGGTCTATTTCATTTGATGGCATCAATGATCACATCATATATGATACACATTTTTCAGTAGATCCCACCAATGCAATTGCCATTGAATCCTGGATTTATTTGTATACCAATACGACAGATATGGCGATTCTATCTTATGGTAATGAATTACATGATAGTATTGTCCTGGAACATAAAAATTATAATTTAGAAATGCGATTGAAAAATATTTCGAAAACTGAATTCGTGAATTTTCGCAATCTTTCTGCAGATGGATTGCCAATAAAAAAATGGTATCATGTATGTGTAATGTGGAACAATTCATTGAACAAAGCATACTGTTTGATAAATGGTCAATTGCGTCATGGAGATACCTTTTCATCAGATGCCATTGGCTATTCCGGCAGCCGGCAATTAAACATCGGCAGCTTTTTCGGGCAAAACAAATGGTTTCAAGGCAGATTAGATGACATTCGATTGTGGAAAACAGCATTACCGATTACGACAATCAGGCAGTGGATGTATCAAGTCATAACCGAAGAGCACCCATATTACAGCGATCTGGTAGCCTGTTACCCAATCAGCGCAGTTGCGGGGAATCTGATTTTTGATAACCGCAATCATCATCATGCATATCTTTACGAAAATTCAATTATTGGCAGTGGTCCAACACGATCTCAATTCGTTGCAGTAAACAACTGGCTCAATACTCATACGAACGATTGGAACGATCCCATGAACTGGTCTGGCCATTTTGTGCCAACCGAAAATAATCCTGGATTTGTCATTATCAATGCAGGCATTCGAAAACCGGTTTTAAGTGTGGCATCGTCAGTCAATAATCTGGTATTACCTGTAGGCGCGAGTTATGTGGCATCAACGCCATATCCATTAACTGTTCATGGAAAAATATACAATCGCTTAAATGCATCAAATATTAATATTGGCCATTCGCTGACAATATTCAGCTCCATAGATTTTAAAACAGACCGCATTCCACCTGAATCCATTGACTATTCAATTACAGTAGCGCCTTCTGAGTCATCAATTCATTTGATTTTTATGATGGCGACAGATGATCAGTCGTTAACATCAAGCCTGCAATATGCAGTGGTGATGAGTGATTATTCGTTATCCTGTGTAGATACAATTTCACATATTGCAGGCAATATCACCCCTTGTGATGCGCAATTGGTGATACCTTTTCAAACTGTATCTGAATCGGGCAGTGGAGAAACGATTCGATCTGCTGGTGGGAATTCCGCTGAGGTTGATGTTGAAAGTTTGGATAGCAACAACAATTATTATTTTAATGTGCTGGTTATGGATGGGGATAATAACATCAGGGGGTATCAAGCAGTTCAGTTTGGGGGAATAGGGGAATAAGGACGCCCTTAACTTAGGAATGCTCGAAAAATAATTTCCCCTTTTATCTTTAACATATAATCCTTTGGCACGTAGAGACGTAGCATGCTACGTCTCTACAGAACAAAAACCCCGATGAACATTTTTTCAAATGGGGAACTTATTTTTCGAGCATTCCTTATTAACTTAAAACCAAGTTATTATATTTATAAAGTTAATAAGTTCAGTGCGTCCCATTTTGTCATAATTTTTGATCAAAAGGAGTCATAATGAAAAAACAATTATGCAATTTAACAATCAATTATCATATCAGAGTTTTAAACCTCGTTTTTTTGACAATACTTGTATATCCTGTCATTTATCAAACAACTTGCAAAGCATCAATGGGGACGATAACAGTAAAAGGTATAGAAGCAGAAATCGTAAGCAGTTCAGAAAGTATAAAACTATCAAGAACAACAATAAAGACATTAGCCAATCAGGAAAGAAACATAACAATAAACGATGTATCAGGAACAGTGATGGTGACAGGTTTTTCAAATATACTGACCTCAACGACATTAAATTCAAGTCATAATGGAATGATCCTGGTATCAGGAAATACAACATTGACCCTGCCTGTTCCTTCAAGTAATACTGGCATACAATATACAATCAAAAAAATAGATACATCCGCCAATACAGTAACGATATCAGGAAACATAGATGATGAAAGCAATCCCCAACTAACAGAGCAAAATAGTTACATAACAATAATCAGTAATGGTAATGCCTGGTATAAAGTAGCAGAGAATATGGCAACAGCAACAACTACAGAAAATCAAACCTATATAAGCAATTCCTTAGGAATGACTTTTCGATTAATACCAGCCGGAACTTTTGTAATGGGCAGTCCATCAGATGAACTTGGTCGAGAAAGTGACGAAACACAATATACAGTAACGATATCAGAATCCTATTATATGCAAACAGCAGAGGTAACACAGGGGCAGTGGAAAGCTGTTATGGGTAATAACCCATCCTGTTTCACCAGTTGTGGACTAAATTGTTCTGTAGAACATGTATCATGGGAAGATGCCCAAACATTTATAGCAACATTAAATGCAATGGGTGAAGGCTCTTATACCTTGCCCACTGAAGCACAATGGGAATATGCAGCAAGAGCAGGCAGTAATAAAGCATTTGCAAATGGGGACATTTCTAATACGACGACAGATTCAAACCTGGATATAATGGCTTGGTATTCAAGTAATTCAAACACAACACCTCATGCAGTCGCTCAAAAACAGGCCAATGCATGGGGCTTGTTTGATATGCATGGAAATGTATGTGAATGGTGTAATGATATGTATGGAACGTATCCAATAGGCTCTGTAACAGATCCGGGGGGAGCATCATCAGGCTCGTCCCGGGTGCTACGTGGCGGCAGCTGGTGCCATGTAGCTCGGTACTGTCGGTCGGATGATCGCGACAACACCAGCCCTGGCTACCACGGCTGCCATATCGGCCTGCGCCTGTTGAGGACGTTAGAGCCTTGATTCACAAGGCGTCTCCTTGTATTCTTGTTGAAATGCTTACGTTTTATTTCTAAAAAACGTAAGAAAAATTTACGTTTTTTTGGAGGTAACTTTTCTCGCAAATCTTTAATTTATAAGTTTTTACTTACTTTTTACGATTGTATTTGTTTTTAATTTTGCATGTTTGTGCGAATTTTTTCATTGACGTTTTTTTATTAAACGGATTTTACTAAATATTCTTTTTAAAATTGAAAAATGGGAACTTGAGTGAAAAAAACAAACTGAAAAATGCTTAATTTATTAATATCATTTGCGATATTTATCTGAAGCCATTAACAAAAATTCAATATACGTATAACAAAATGATATCCGTGCTTATGTGACATCTATGATTGATTACAACCATAAAGCGCCATCAGAAAATCATCCTTCAACGATGAATCAGCTGGTTTCTGATATTTAGAACTTTTTTCGACGCAAAATAAGCACAGAACTAAACAAAAGCATACCCATCAACAAAATCAGTCCCCATTCACTGAGTGTTGGAATGGTGGCAATTTTTACAGTTGTTTGTTCTGGAGTAAAATCAACAGGTGCATCATTGATGTTAGAATTGTTATTTTTTTTTGAAACATTTGTTTTACTCCTGTGTATTTACTGTCTTATGGTTTGTTCTTTATTTGATTAAACATTGATAAAAAATGATCCTCATCAGTACATGTACATGACAGTTTAAAAAGTTCAGTGATTGTATCAGTATCAGAAATAGAATAAATCTGTTTTTCGATACTTTCAGATAGTTGCCCCAAACGTGTTTTGAGATTCAAAAGAAGCATTTGAATCATTCCCTTTATTTCGCCTTTTACCAATCCCTCATCCCGCGCAGTCTGAATCATGTCAATGTCACGAACAGCGTTGATTACATATTTTTCATAGGCCTTTCTTTGGGACTCACTCATTTGGGCAAGCTTTAATTTTTCTCGGGCTTTATCTATGTTTTTCGATTTAAAACTGTTTGGAATGGTTTCATTTTTTAACATGTAAATCCATTCGTCAATATCGGAAAGGATTTCATCTTTAAATCGTTCGACATTGATCAGATAATATTCTGGAAATATTTCTTTTTCAATATTTCGATCTTTGAAAATGAATTTTTTATCTGTGAGTGAATATCTTTTCTTGATAATCAGTGGTTTCTTGGTATGAACACCTTGAAAATGTGTTGATCCATAATAGATATAGTCCTCACCTCGTCCTACATTAAAATATTGGATACAGATTGATATCACTTTTTTGACTTCTGAAAAAGATTGTCCGATTTCAAGATTATCTATAATGACAACAAATGTTCCAAGCAGTAATCGTTCTAAAAAGTCAGCCTCGTGTTCATTTTGGATTTCAATAATCATATGTTTCTGATTGCTGTCCTGCACCATGATATCCACGCGATTAAATTTTTGTCTGGGGGTATCCTGGTTGGATTCACTTTCTAATAGTTGAACGACTTTAATGTCTTCTTTGAGAAGAGCACTTAAAAAGCCTTCTAAAACATCAAAATTCGCTTTATCTCTTAGAATTGTTTTGATTGCCCAGTCAAATCGAATGAGTTTTTGATCTTTCATTGTGAACCTCCTTGTATTTAATGTACAATCACTTACTCTGGCGAAAATTAAAACGTTTTCACAAATACAGTATATTATGGATTATTATTATCTAAATTATTGATCAATGATAGAATTTGAGTCTCATCATTACACGTACATGAGAGTTTAAAAAGGTCAGTTATTATATCAATATCAGAAATGGAATAAATCTGTTTTTCGATTTTTTCAGATAGTGGCCCCAGACGTGTTTTGAGATTCAAAAGGAGCATTTGAATCATTCCCTTTATCTCCCCTTCTTTCAACCCTTCTTTTCGCCCAATTTTTTCCCCTTCTTCACGCCCAATTTTTTCCCCATCTTTCAATCCTTTTTCCAGCCCCTCATCCCGTGCTGTCTGAATCATGTCAATATCACGAACAGTATTTATTATATATTTTTGATACGCCTTTCTTTCGGGCTCACTCATTTGTGCAAGCTTTAATTTTTCTCGGGCTTTATCTATGTTTTTCGACTTAAAATCATTTGGAATGGTCTCATTTTTTAACATGTAAATCCATTCGTCAATATCTGAAAGGATTTCATCTTTAAATCGTTCGACATTAATCAGATAATATTCTGGAAATATTTCTTTTTCAATAT
>Ga0272440_1004164_pt1 | contig 10495 bp, 2 predicted proteins | sample SSMMMBAug17_FD_192440 | JGI IMG/M metagenome (GOLD analysis project Ga0272440, IMG submission 192440) | Marine sediment archaeal communities from Little Sippewissett salt marsh, Falmouth, MA, United States - SSM-MMB-Aug17 | ecosystem: Environmental > Aquatic > Marine > Wetlands > Sediment ... | reverse complement strand
GTTGGAGAAGCTACCACTGATGTTCATGGATACTATACAGTCAATTATTTACCTGCAGATGATCATCTGATCGTCTCAGCATGGCCGCCTTATGGGGCAACATCATATTTTCATCAATACTATGATCACCAAGAAATAGCATCCAACGCAACACCTGTTTCAACGCTTTTGAATGATGCCAGCCAGATTAATTTTGTATTAACAAGAACGCCTCAAAATGGCATTACCGGAAAGGTGATCAATCAATCAGGAGTTATTGAAAACAAACCATATGTTGTAGAAATATGGTCTGAAAGTACTGAAATTTATCAATCTGTTACTGTTGATGCCAATGGACGTTATACGCTGACAGGTATTCGTGAAGCGTCTGATTATCGGGTTTATGTGTGGTCAGAATCGTTGCAGCAATTTTTCTATTATTATCTGCCTCAGGGAAAAATACCAGGATCGGATATTCCAACATCCAGCACAACTGCATGGCAGACAGCCACACCAATATCACCGCAAATGCCTGTGATTTCAAATATGAATATCATTATTAACCATGCCCCATTTATTCGGGGGAAAGTTATGGTTGATGGCACTCCCCTTGCCAATCAGTGGGTCAATGCCTGGTCTGGTGTATTGCAAACAGGTTTTGGTGCATTTACTGATGATCAGGGAGCTTATGAAATTGTTGGGCTTGTAACCACTCACAATGATTCCGCTGTCGATTATGTTATTGAAATTCAGGATAGTCCATATCCTTATCAAGTATATGATCATCAAACACAACGTGAACATGCGACACCTGTATTGGTTAACACAGATCATGTTGATTTTGACCTTGATGCCGGCGCTTCTCTTTCAGGAACAGTCAAAGATGTTAATGGATTTCCATTATATCAGGTAACAGTGTCAGCCAGCTCACAAAAGACAGGCAATCAGGCTTCGGCTGTCACAGATGAGAATGGTGATTATGAAATCAAAGGCCTAAAACCATCCAATGATTATATTGTTGCTGTATATCCCATTTATTATCCTGTGACGTTTTATTCTGGCAAACGAAATAAAAGTACAGCCAATTTTGTACCACTTACCGGACAAGGTGCTGAAAATATTGATTTTATTCTAACAAAAGGCGCTATTATTCGCGGCTATTTATTTCTTGAAACAACTGATCGAACAGCACCTTCGGGAATTTGGGTCAATATCTGGTCAGAATCCACACAAACCGGTGGTGATGTCCCCACTGATTCAACCGGACGATTTGAAATGACTGGCCTTGATCCATTGGCCTCAGATTATATTATCTCAGTAATCCATCCGGATTATGTGCCTTCATTTTATGCCCAGGACGCAGCCAATCAAACAGTTTATGCCTGGACAAATGCCAGTGGTGTAGCGCCATCATTAACAGCCCATAGAAATCTTCTGTTAACTCAAGGCGGGAAATTAACAGGCCTTGTAAGTAGTCATAATATCCCTGTTAATAATGTTTATATAGAAGCATGGTCAACAGAATTGCAATCCTGGAAATCTGCGTGGTCATCAGAGCAAAAAGATGCCACTGGTGCCAATTATAGCATTCCAGGATTACTGCCAGGTGCTTATCAGATCAGGTTCAGTCATTCATTATATTTGGATGTCAGTAAAGCCATGACCATTGATACAACAACCAACCAACTCAATATGGCTTTGGAAAAGCCAGAACGACAAATTTCTGGAAGTATCAGCGGACTTCAAATTGGAACCAAAATTACATTAATGGCCTGGTCGATATCAGCCAATACATCACAAATTATTCATTTCAGTGGTAATGGTTTACCTGTCAGTTTTCGGTTTGATGATTTAAAGCCAGCATCGGATTATCGCATTGAATTGCGATCTACAGATTATCCATCAATATTTTATCCGGATGCTGATTCCTGGGAAGATGCTCAACTGATTGATATCACCAATATGAATGCGGGTGACATTGATTTTGAATTACCGGAATTGGGTCAGGCGAAAATTTCGGGAACCATTACATTGCCAGAATTGCCTTCAGAAGAAAATTCTTTCTGGCTTGATGCTTATTCAAAAAATTTGAAAGTTGGCAAAGGTATAGAAATTAAATTATCTGAATTTTCTGGACAATCCTTGACCTATCAATTGGAACATCTTTTTCCTTCCACTGATTATATTGTTGGGATCTGGTCAACTGAATATCAGGATATTTTCTTTGATCAGGCCAATAATCGTAATCAGGCAACAGCAGTAGATACGTCTATTATTCTTCATCAAACAGGTATTGATTTTACGCTATCTACTGGCGGAGAGATATCCGGACAAATGAAAGATAGTCAAGGTTTGGGCATATATGGCATGATCGTTGAGATATCATCGGTTCAACAAGATGTGCATTATGGTACTGTTACTGATGAATTTGGTTATTTTAGCATCAATGGCCTGGTCAATGCTTCAGATTACATTCTTGCCTGCCATAATTCTGGAGAGGCAATTCAATATTATGCCGGAGAAACAATGACCACTGATAAAACTCATGCAACAAACATAAGCATTGATGCCACTCATTCTAATATTGTTCTAAATTTACAAAGCTTGCAAACCGGATGGATTCAGGGAAAGGTTACCGATGACACTGGCAAGCCTTTATCAGGCATTTGGGTATCTGCCTGGTCAGATAATGAACAGACTGGCAGCAGTGTGCATACAGATGAAAAAGGTTATTTTACCATTAGCGGATTACCACAGACCAATGATTATAAAGTCACTGCTCAATCAGTAAATGGCTTATATATTGATCAAACGCGCAATTCTGTAAAGATATATTCTGATACGATCATATTTGTGTTAAATAAAGGATTTGAGATGAGAGGAACTGTTTGTGACACAATGAACACATCGGTAGATAAAGCAAATGTGATGTTATGGTCCAGTAAGGCCAATCTATACCGATCGGTCAACAGCACATCTGATGGCAGTTTTCTTATTCAGGGCTTAAAAGCATCAGATGATTATATCTTGCAGGTGAAACCATTGTCCTCATCTGATCTTTCTATCTTTATTGAAAAAGGCATACAATTACAAAATGATTACAACAAAACCATTGTGTTAACCAGTGGTATCAAGGTTCAGGGGAATATCAGGGTAAAAAATAAAACCACAGGCGTTTGGGAAAATTACAACAACTGTCTGACCATATCAGTCTATTCATTGAACAACGATTTTCTCATTTCTGGTCAAAGCTCAATCGATGGAACCTATATGATCAGTAATATTCCTTCAGAATCATCCATAATAATTCGCGTGGCCGAAGAAGGCTATGCATTACTTGAGGAAACATTAGATGTCCAGATACCAACCAATGATTTGGATTTGCAACTGATATCTGCTGCCAATATTCAAGGTTGTATCAAAGATGAAGCCGGCATTCAGGTGGTTGATGCACAAATTATAATTCAATCAGATGATGCAGAACTGGCTATCAGTGGAATCAGCGATGATCAGGGATGTTATGATATTTCCGGACTTTTGGAAACAATACAGGGAAGAACAATATCAGATTATGAAATTACAGTAAATGCAGATGGCTACATTGCTCAGACCAAAGGAGGGAAAAGCGCATATGATAGTGTTCATTTTACATTACATCAAAGCAGTCCACATGCCATTACAGGTCGTATAAAAGATAAACACAATGATACATCACCGGAAAGTGTATCAGTCGTTGTTAAACTATTTGAAAAAGCTGAATCAGGCGGTTATCTCGGTAAGACTCTGCTGAATGAAAATGGATATTTTTCATTTGAAGGATTGGTATCTGATAAACAATATCATATACAATGCATTGCCCAAAAATTTGGAGAAGATGTATTGATTCAATGGGCTGCAGATAGTAATGGTGGTGCTGATCGTTCTGGTGCAAAAGATTATCAGGCTGGAAATTACGTTGAATTTATTATTGATACTGTTTGGAGTGAGTAGTGATTCCTGCCGCTTGATAAGATTTTTTATTTCTTGGTAGTTATTTATTTCAGTAAGTTACAAAATATCAACACTTGCATTAATTCTGCCTGTTTCAAAACAGTTTCAGTTGATAGTTTTTGCATATCAGGTGGATAGCTATATTTTGAACTATGGTTTTATCGACATGGATGAGATTGTCGCATGTATTCAAAATCGAAGGGAAGATCTCCATGTCATTGTTTCCGGCCGGGATGCGCCAAAAGCCATAATCGAAATCGCTGATTTGGTCACCGAGATGCGAGAGATCAAGCATCCTTTCAATCCATTTTTGTAATTTCTTCAGCTATTAATTCTGCCTGTTTCAAAACAGTTTCAGTTGCTATTTTTTGCATATCAGGTGGATAGCCATACTGCCTTAATATCCTTTTTACAATTACCTTTAATTTGGCTTTAACACTTTCTTTTATAGTCCAGTCAATGGAAGCGTTTTCTCTTACCTTTTCAAATAAGACAATTGCCAACTCTCGTAATTTATCTTTCTTCATCACTTCACGCGCACTGTCATTATTTGCAATGGCCGTGTAAAATGCATATTCATATTCAGATAAACCCATTTCCTTAGGTTCTTTGTCCATATTGTGTATTTCTTTACTTAATTGAATGAGCTCTTCAATGACTTCCGCTGCTGTCAATATTTTATTGTGATATTTTTTGATTGAGTTTTCAAGCATTTCCATTAATGATTTACTTTGTACCAAATTCTTTTTGGTACGAATTTTGATTTCATCATTCAGCAGCTTTTTTAATACTTCAAGAGCTAAATTTTTATGCGCCATGTTTTTGACTTCCAAAAGAAATTCTTCTGAAAGTATGGAAATATCAGGTTTTTTAATACCAGCCGCATCAAAAATATCGATAACATGATCTGTTACCAATGCCTTATCTATTACTTGTCGTATCGCTGTTTCAATTTCTTCATCAGACTGACCAGAACCAGTGCTGTTAAATTTGGATAAACGGGATTTAACTGCCTGAAAAAAAGAGATTTCATCTTTAACATCCATAGCCTGTTCATGAGGTATAGCAATTGAAAACACGCGAGACAAAGCTGTCACTTCATCAATATATCTTTTCTTACCATTTTCAAGTCCAAGAATATGTTCTTCAGCAGCAAGAATGAGAGAAAGTTTTTTTGAAGTGTCGGCCTGGAAGTAATCTTCATATGGGAATCCATGAAACATTTGTGATACGATTTCAATTTTTTCCAGCATCATTTGGACTGCTTTTTCCTGTGCTATTGTGGGATCTCCTTTCCCGCCGCTGTCAGAATAAAAAGATAACGCTTTTTTTAAATCAGAAGCAATACCCAAATAATCTACAATAAGGCCACCTTGCTTATCCTTGTATACTCTGTTTACCCTTGCAATGGCCTGCATAAGATTATGACCTCTCATGGGTTTATCAATATATAACGTATGCATACAAGGCACATCAAAGCCTGTAAGCCACATATCTCTGACAATCACCATTCGCAATTCATCATCTGGATCCTTCATTCGATCAGCCAAAATTCTGCGCTGTTCTTTGGTCGTGTGGTGCTTTGATATTTCGGGGCCATCAGAAGATGCTGACGTCATTACAACTTTTATATTCCCATTTGTTAAATCATCACTATGCCATTGTGGTTTAATATGAACCATTTCCATGTATAAATCAGCAGCAATACGGCGTGACATTGTAACGATCATTGCCTTTCCTTCAAATACCTCCCATCGTTTTTCAAAATGATCAATAATATCAAAGGCTACCTGCTTTATGCGATCTTTGCTTCCTATAAGCGCTTCAAGCTGTGTCCACTTTGCTTTTGATTTTTGGATCACAGATAGGTCACCCATTTCCAGCTCATCATCTAAATCACTCACCAGTTTTCTGCCTTCTTCATTCAGCTTGATTTTTGCCAAGCGACTTTCATAGTAAATACGCACTGTAGCGCAATCTTCAACTGCTTGGGAAATATCATAAACATCCACATAATGACCAAAGACTGCTGGCGTGTTGACATCGGTGCTTTCAATCGGTGTGCCTGTAAAACCAAGATATGTAGCATTGGGCAGGGCATCACGCATGTACTTTGCAAAACCATAAACGATTTTTTTACCAATGACATGACCATTCTCATCTTTATCATCAATGGTTTTTGCCTTAAAACCATACTGGGTTCTGTGGGCTTCATCTGCAATCACAATTATGTTCTTGCGATCAGATAGTTTTTCATACACATTACCTTCATTGGGTTGGAATTTCTGGATGGTAGTAAAAACAATGCCCCCTGATGCAACTTTTAAAAGCGCTTTTAAATGTCCTCTGTCCTCCGCCTGAACAGGTTCTTGCCTGAGTATTTGTCTTGATGAGGCAAAGGTATCAAATAATTGATCATCCAAATCATTTCTATCAGTAATGACTAAAATAGTTGGATTATTCAAAGCCAATACAATTTTACCCGCATAAAAAACCATTGAAAGAGATTTGCCGCTTCCCTGAGTATGCCAAACAACGCCTCCTTTTCGATCACCAATAGTCTGTGTTTCCACGCTGGGCAGACCATAACTTTCTGGTGTTTCTCGGATACATAGTGGTTCATCCATTTTGGGTTTTGATAAATAGCCAGTTGCTCTAATCGTTGATTCAACTGCTTTATTGACGGCATAATATTGATGATAAGCAGCGAGCTTTTTTACTGTTTGAATGGTAACAATACCTGATTTCTTATCCTCTTTTTTTGTTTTTTCATAAACCATAAAATGCCGAATAAGATCAATTAGGGTTTCTTTGTTCAGCATACCCTTAATGAGTGTCTCCATTGGATTGATAAAAGGTGATGCTACAACAATGCCATCTGATGATTTCCATGCCATAAAACGATTGAATCCTGAAGATATTGATCCAGCTCTGCATTCAAGCCCATCAGAAATAACCATAAAGCAATTGTATGTAAAAAGCGATGGAATCGTATGTTTATAGGTTTGCAATTGGTTAAAAGCTGATTTTACAGTCGCTTTTTCATCAACAGGGTTTTTAAGTTCAATCACAACCAGGGGTAAACCATTGACAAACAGAATGACATCAGGTCTTTTATTAATGCCATTTTCAATAACAGTAAATTGATTGGCAACAATAAAATCATTATTTTCAGGGTGTTTAAAATCGACTAACCACACCAAATCACCACGGCTATTGCCATTTTTTTGAATGTTCACAGTGATGCCTTCAGTAAGCATGCGATGGAACGTTTCATTGTTAGCTATCAGTTCAGGAGATTGTATTCTGAGGATTTGTTTTATGGCGTCATCCCTGGCATTTTCAGGAATAGTGGGGTTAATTCGACCCACTGCTGTTCTCAGTCGATCAATCAATAGAACATCTTCAAAGGTTTCTCTTTCTGAAGCGTCGCCATCGGGTGCTATTAAAGGGGCGTAAATATATTGGTAGCCTGTTTTTTCCAGAAGTGTAATGGCTAATTGTTCAATGTCTGATTCGGTAATTTTTATTTTATTCATTCAAAATTCCTTTAAAAATCTTGATATGCTTCTATGTTTATAATCACCCCAAGGCATTACCCTTTTTTCTGGCCATGTTATATAAAGAAATCGTTTTGATCGTGTTATGGCTACATATGCATTATTCTTTTCTTGTTCCATTTCAGCGCCTCCATTTCTGACAGCTCGATAATCTGGAAATGTTTCGTCATCCATGCCCATTATAAATACAATATCATACTCCTGTCCTTTCATCGTATGCACAGTGCTGAGTGTAACACCATTTTTTTGAGATATAGGATGTGTTTTTCCAAGAATCATTGAATTTTTAAATTGCTGTAATGATTTTTTATCAGTTCGTTTTGCATACTCATACCAATGATCTAATAATTCGTTAATATCATTTAAAATCATTGCCTTATCGTTATCATCCATGTCTTTAATTTTTTCGATATAGTGTGAAAAACGATCAAGAGATGATTTGAGATTGCTGCCATTATCAGTGAAATTTATTATAACATTTAACAATTCTTTATATTCTGGTTTAACTAAACAATCCGATAGTTCTGTTAAATCAGTCGGCTTTCCTGTATTATCGCATAATTCTAATAACTTATACCAGTGAAGCGTATCTTGAGGATTCAGTTTAACACGAAAAGCCATGTCAAATATCTTCATGATTTTTGATTCAAACTTAATTGCTCCAGGGGTTATTTTATAATAAAAAGGAACCTTTTGTATCTTGAAAATGTTTGTCAAATGCTTGAATATATATTTGTTGCGTGCAAGAACAGCCATTTTTTCGTGTGTTATATCATCCTCAATATCGTGATGTACACCAAGATTGATCAGGTCTTCAATTTTATCAACAACCCATTGCGCTTCAGCTTCTTCATCATCCATTTTATGGATTTCAAAATTGCCTTCAATAACTGTATTCATAATATCGCAGGAATCATGAATAATCTTTTCAGCAGCACGCAGAACTTGTTTTGAAGATCGGTAATTCTCTTTTAATTCTATAATTTCAGGATGATAATCTTCAACAAACATTTTGGTCATGTATTCTGGTGATGATCCATTAAAAGCAAATATTGACTGATTTGGGTCACCGACCATCATAACATTTTGATGTTCATTGATCGTTATTGCGCGTAGAAGTTGGTATTGTGCATAGTTCAAGTCTTGTGCTTCATCAATACAGATATATTCATAACTCCTTCTATATAAAGCAGAAATTTTTGTATTTTGAATAAAAAGATTATATGTTAATAAAATAAGGTCATCAAAATCTATAGCGTTTTGTGAATTGAGAATGTCTTGATAAGTTGTATAAAGTAATACTAAATTTTTATCATGGTTTTGATTTAAAAGTTCATCCTCTGATAAAAGATTTCTCTTTACTTCAGAAATAAAGCTTAAAGCTCTGTAACATAGTTCTTTTTGTTGTTTTGTATCCAGTTTTTCATAGCTCTGTTGAAAAGAAGGCGTTTGTTGAATAGTTTGTTCGATCAACTTAAGTCTGTCGGATTCTTCAAAAATATGTGGCATATTTTTATATCCAATAGTTTGACCATGGTTTTCCAATACCTGCTGGCAGAAGCTATGAAAGGTTCCAATAAAAAGACGATTTTTGATACGATCAAGACTTCCAAGTCTTTCATTCATTTCCTCGCCAGCTTTATTGGTAAATGTAATGGCAAGTATTTTACGCCTTGTTTTATGTATAAGCCTTTTTATCCGTTCAGTAAGAACACGTGTTTTGCCGCTCCCAGCACTGGCTTTCACAAGGATTGCTCCTGATCCAAAAGAAACGATCTCTTGCTGTTTTAGAGATAATGTTATTCTATTCATCTTGATCCTTCTTTTCAAACAGTGTCTTTACCTTTTCAAAAAGTTCAATAACTTTTGGTGGCAGTGGTTTATTATTTTTGATAATGGTTTCGGCTATAATGGGTCCAAATTGAGTCTTGGAATTAGTGATGATTTTACATAATTTAGTATCATCATAATTGCTTATTTCTTTTTTTTTGGCTTCAACATGTTGTGGATTATGGCACATTGGGATTTCTATTTTAATAAGTGATTCTCTTATTGCATCACTATAACCATCAGAAATCAATTGATTTTCAAAATTATCCTCATCAGATAAAAAAGTGACTACATCCATTTCCGATCTTTTTGAATAACTATCAGCAAACTGTTTTTTTACACTTGCTTTTACTTTTTGTTCCGCATCACTAAAAATAAACCATGGAATATTTAACGATTCTACAACTCTTATGAATGGCAAATAGTTACCATGACCACCGACGCCAATAAAATTAATACCCATTTCATCAGGTGTTCTCTTGAAATAGTGTTCAGCAAAAATTGGCAACGCTTGTTCCTCTGTTTCCCCTTCAAAAAAGATGATCGCTTTGGAAAAGAAAATTTCCCCTCTGGTATGGATAACCTGTCTTTTAATTTTTCTAATGTCTTCAGATGATAATTTTTTTATCTGAATTGCCCCACAGTAAACAGACACCTCATCTTTATAAAAATTTCTAATTTGGGATAATTCAGCAGAAGCGGCAATATATGGAGAATGGGTTGATATAATTTTTTGTCCTTTAACACCCGAAATTTGTTTATATAGTTTTTTTTGTGCATTAGGGTGTAAATGTGCTTCAGGTTCTTCTATTGCCAATATCGGAAAAAAAGGTGTCTGCTCATTTTCAGCGTTTTTATCCAACAGATTGATAAATGCCTTTAATGTAAGCAAGGAAGACCAACTGCGGGTACCCATTCCATGATATTCCATTGAAAAGCTGTCCTTATTATCACTATAATGAATGGATAGCCCCTTATTTAAATCTCGTATTTTTTTAGTGAATGGGGTCAATTCTACACCTTCACTTGATGTATCCATAGCTGAATCCAGCTCTTTCAAGGTATTTTTAATGTTTGAAAGTATAGTGCTGCTATTCACAGTCTGTTCATTTAATTCTTTAATTTGCTGTTCAATT
>Ga0272440_1004163_pt1 | contig 10496 bp, 11 predicted proteins | sample SSMMMBAug17_FD_192440 | JGI IMG/M metagenome (GOLD analysis project Ga0272440, IMG submission 192440) | Marine sediment archaeal communities from Little Sippewissett salt marsh, Falmouth, MA, United States - SSM-MMB-Aug17 | ecosystem: Environmental > Aquatic > Marine > Wetlands > Sediment ... | reverse complement strand
CCTTGGTTTTAGCCCTGAAAGGGCGCTACATATGCAAACAATTAAAGAAAAAAATGTAACGCCCTTTCAGGGCTACATCGTTGGTTAATTTTTACCCAGGGCGTTGCCCTGGGCTGGTATGTTGCCGCCCTTTCAGGGCTAAGAAAACAAATGTCCGACTTTTTGGGGATGCGCCCATTGTAGTTTGTTTTACAATATTTTTCAATTGAGACTTAAACTGAGTATCCTAGCACCGGTAATTGTATGTCATTACAATAAAGAAGGCCAAAGGCCAAGCAAGAATATAATCGGCTATTGAACGAGCGTAAAATAAACTTGACACTTTGAGCATTTTATTAGATTTATTTGCATTGTGCATAGTTGTTTAACAATATCTTTATATGAAAGTCTCAAAAAAGCTATGTAGAGTCAGTATCTTGAGAAACAGGCTTTCTTAATTTTTTGTGCCGCCAAGCATCTTAGTTTATGCATTCAAAATTCAAATGTGCTTGCCAATTCCTTTATTAAAGAAATAAATATTTGTAGGTATATTTCATTTATGATAATGAATATCCTTTTCAACTTGATTAATTAAGGAGTCTTAATTATGCTTACCCAAACAGATAAAGATGCCATAAGAAACACAGCTTCAAAGTATAGTGCAAACCGTGTTTTTTTATTTGATGCAGATAGAAAATCTTATGAGACAAATGATAACATTGATATTGCAGTTGAGGGGATTGATCCAAAACATTTTTTTAAATTTTATGGGGACCTATTGTTTAATGTTTCAAAACCCTTTGATATAGTTGATACTTTACATATTAACAAATATTTTCATACTGTATCTGAAAAAGGGATGGTTATATATGATAAATCTTCACCAGAAACTTTAAATTGAATTAGATAATAATGAAAAAACTATTAAAGAGTTACCTAATTCACACGCTTGTATAAAATGTTCAACCCTTGAATTGGGAGGTGTTGCCGCATTACTTCATAAATTATATAATGGAATCGAAAAAACGCTTAAATTTGTTATAAAAGATAGAAACATTTCTATACCAAAGGGGCCTTCTTGGCATAAAGATTTAATTAATGTAGCTGTTGAAAATAAAATAATTGAAAATAATACAGCTCAAATCATCAAACAATATTTAGCCTTCAGGCACTTTTTCATTAACTCTTATGTTGTAAATCTGGAGGCAGAACGTTTAAAACCATTGCTTGATGATGCTAACATCCTGTATAAATCTTTTAAGCATGATTTAAAATGCCAAATAGCATCATGAATGCCTAATAAAACACAGAAGGTTTGGTACAAATAGTGCATACCGCGTAACACCGAAAATATTATGTTATGAGAAAAAATCTCTTTTTCGAATATTATGCGAAAAAACAGTTGATCAACTGCTTATTCTCCCAATTTTGTACGTTTAGATAGTGTAAAAAAAAATGAATTGTATTAAAAGTATGATTGTAAACAAATTTTATAAGGACTATTTTGAAATCCACTGAGATTGGCTATTGAACTGAAATTCAACAAAACACATAACAAGGAGCAGAATCCACTGAGATCGGCAGTTGAGCAAAATGTGATGAACAAATGTCCACTGAAATCTAAACCTAACTTGAAGTCCACTAAATACAAAAGATAGTAGCTAAAAATTGGACTTCGTTTATTGTACTGTAACCAAACGAAGCAAGAAAAAATTAGAAATTTTAAATGTATATATATCGGAAAAACAAAAAATTATAGAAACAGCCTAATAAGTGTCAAAACACATTTAAAAGTTAGGCTACACTTAAATTTGCGCAAAGGGCATTATGTTCTTTGAGTATTCCTAATAAATAAATTTAAAAGGGAGAATTATAAAGTGTTTGGAATAGGTATGCCAGAACTGGTAATTATTTTAGTGATTATTTTGGTGGTGTTTGGCGCAGGAAAATTACCTGAAATTGGTTCAGGTATTGGTAAAGCCATTCGTAATTTTAAACAGGCCACAAATTCTGAAATCAACAATCCAGAAACAGAACGTATTGAAAATGCGCAGGTTGTTTCTTGATTTTACAACAGGAGGTTTTTATGAATATTCTAAAAATTGATCATTTGGGGATTGCAGTTAACAGTATTGATGAAGGCAAAAATTTTTGGGCAGATGTTTTGGGACTAAAATTTGAAGGCTCTGAAACAGTTGAAGCCCAAAAAGTAACGACTGCTTTTTTTCCGGTTGGAGAAAGTGAGGTAGAACTTCTGGAGTCAACATCACCCGATGGCCCGGTCGCAAAATTTATAGAAAAAAAAGGTCAGGGCATTCAACATGTCGCATTTCGTGTGGACAATATAGAAGCTGCACTTGAAGAACTTAAAGAAAAGGGCATTCGACTCATTGATGAAAAACCCCGCATGGGTGCCGGTGGTGCAAAAATTGCTTTCTTACACCCAAAAGCAACGCAAGGCGTTTTGGTTGAACTTTGTGAACGCTCATCCTGAGCCAACCATGTTGGAGGATTTATGCAAAAAGTATTACATTTAACCGATGATTTTCAACCACATACATACGAGCAATGGTGTGAGACTGTTGAGAAACAACTCAAAGGCGCACCATTTGCAAAACTTGTCAAAAAAACAATCGAAGGTATTGATATTTCTCCCATGTATTTTCAAAAAGATCTGGATCCTTTACCACATAAAAATGCTTTTCCGGGTTTTTCACCATATGTGCGCGGCGTTTCTCCGACAGGTACCATATGTCGTTCATGGCTTGTGGCACAAGAAATTGTTTACCCGGACCCTTTTGTTTCCAATGAATCTTTAAAAAATGATTTGAAACGCGGGCAAACAGCGATTAATCTGCCATTGGATTGGGCATCAAAAAATGCATTGGACCCGGATCAGAAATCGGTTGTTGGTGTGGGAACTGGTGGTCTTTCTGTTACCACTTATAATGATTGGCAAACTGCGCTGAAAGATGTACCCATAGATCAGATTCCCATCTTTATACAGGGGGGCGATTCAGGCATTGCCATTACATCCATGCTTATGGCTTATGCAAAATCATGTGATTATCAATTATCCAACATTTCTGGCTGGATCGGCATTGACCCATTGGGCATGCTAGCGCAAACCGGTTCGCTGACAACATCTTTGCCTGTCTTATATGATGAGATAGCGGAACTTTGCCGATGGGCACTCACAAACACACCAAAGTTGAAAACAATCAGTGTTTCAGGATTGCCCTATCATAACAGCGGCGGTACAGCAGTTTGCGAAACTGCATTTATGATCGCAACAGCAGTGGAATATATTAAAGCCATGTTATCACGTGGGTTGCACATTGATGATATCTGTCAATCAATGACATTTCAGTTTGCCATTGGCAGTAACTTTTTTATAGAAATTGCCAAACTCAGATCCGCCAGACTGGTGTGGGAAACAATTGTAAAAGCTTTTGGTGGCAATGAAATCTCTCAGAAAATGTTTGTTCACGCACGAACCTCTTCCTACAATAAAACCAAAACCGATCCATATGTGAATATGCTTCGCGTTACTACTGAAGCATTTTCTGCCATTAGTGGTGGATGTGATAGTCTTCACGTAGAACCTTTTGATGCCCTTTTGGGTCTTCCCACAGCATTTTCAAGACGCATTGCACGAAATGTTCAAATTGTTTTACGTGATGAAAGTCATTTTAAACATCCTGTGGATCCAGCAGGCGGGTCGTGGTATGTTGAACATGTGACCGCCCAATTGGCCAAAAAAATCTGGGAACAATTTCAAGATATTGAAAAAAATGGGGGCATGCTTGCCTCATTGAAAAAAGAACAGGTTCAAAATCACTTAAAAGCAAAGGCTGATGAGCGATTAAAAAATATTGCTTCCCGAAAAACAGTTTTTGTGGGAACCAACAAATATCCCAATCTCACTGAAAAAACACCAAAAGTCAATGTGCCGGACATGAAAGCTGTTGCTAAATCTCGGGCAATAAAAGTAGGACAATTTAAACAAACACGTAACTCTGATGAATTAATTGCATCATTGGAACAATTTCAAACAAAGCGAAAACAAAAAGAATCAGGTTGGTTTGAATCTGCCATTCAAACAGCCGCTTTAGGAGCATCACTTGCAGAAATGACACATGCCATGCGGGATAAATCAGAAATATCTGTTCAGGTTAAACCACTTCATTTACATCGATTGGCTGAGCCTTTTGAAACATTACGATATCGCACCCAAGAATATACACGCAAAACTGGCAAAACACCTGCTGTATTCCTGGCAAACATGGGGCCCATTCCGCAACATAAAGCACGTGCTGACTTTTCCACAAGTTTTATGCAATTGGCTGCTTTTAATATTTTGGAAAATAAAGGGTTTCAAGATATTGATGAAGCTGTTTCAGCATTTAAAGCGTCCAATGCCAGAATTGTCGTGATTTGTTCTACTGATGACACCTATCCTGACATCGTTCCTGAACTTACAAGACAAATCAAGGGGCTTTCTCCTGATAATATTATTATTGTAGCCGGGTATCCAAAAGATTATATTGATGCCTTTAAGGAAGCAGGTGTGAATGATTTTATCCATCTAAAATCAAATGCCCTTGCATTTCTAGAAAATCTGCAAAAACAAATGGGGGTGATATCATGACAATGCCTGATTTTACAACAATGGATTTCTCAATACCCAAACCTGTAGTGACTATCGATGAATGGAAGAAATCTGCGGAATCCGATGGATGCGGCACTATTGATGACATGGTTTGGCGAACCATGGAGCAAATTGATGTCAAACCATTATACACAGCAAATGATATTGAGAAACTTGAGCATATCAACTATGCAGCCGGCATGCCGCCTTTTTTGCGTGGGCCATATGCAACCATGTTTGTACAGCGCCCCTGGACAGTTCGGCAATATGCAGGTTTTTCAACCGCAGAAGAAAGCAACGCTTTTTACAGAAGAAATCTGGCTGCCGGCCAGCGAGGTCTTTCTATTGCCTTTGATTTAGCCACGCATCGCGGATATGATTCAGATCATCCACGTGTTGTTGGCGATGTTGGCAAAGCGGGGGTTGCTGTTGATTCCATATTGGATGCCAAAATTTTGTTTGATGGTATCCCTTTGGATAAAATGTCTGTATCCATGACCATGAATGGTGCTGTTTTACCAATTATGGCTTTTTATATTGTTTCGGCTGAAGAACAGGGCGTATCTCAAGAACGACTGACAGGAACCATTCAAAATGATATTCTGAAAGAATACATGGTTCGCAATACCTATATTTACCCGCCTGAACCCTCCATGCGGATAATTTCAGATATTTTTAGTCATACCTCTCAAAATATGAAAAAATTTAACAGTATCAGCATTTCCGGTTATCACATGGAAGAAGCCGGTGCAACATCCGATATTGAGCTTGCCTATACTCTGGCAGATGGACTTCAATATGTGCGTGCCGGTATTGATGCGGGTATGGATATTGATGCATTTGCGCCACGATTGTCCTTTTTCTGGGCAATTGGTATGAATTATTTTATGGAAATTGCCAAAATGCGCGCTGCACGGGTATTATGGGCAAAAATGATCAAACAATTCAATCCCAAAAATCCGAAATCTATGGCACTTCGGACCCATTGTCAAACATCTGGATGGAGCCTGACTGAAGGTGATCCTTTTAACAATGTCGCACGCACCTGTATTGAGGCAATGGCCGCAGCTTTAGGACATACACAATCCATGCATACCAATTCCTTGGATGAAGCCATTGCACTGCCCACAGATTTTTCTGCAAGAATTTCCAGAAATACCCAGCTGTATCTTCAGGAAGAAATCAATATTCTTTGTCCGGTTGATCCCTGGGCAGGATCATTTTACCTTGAATCTTTGACTGATTCCATTATCAAGCGTGCCTGGTCACATATTCAAGAAATTGAAGACCTGGGCGGAATGGCCAAAGCTATTGAAACTGGACTTCCAAAAATGCGTATTGAGGAAGCTGCTGCCAGGCGTCAGGCCAATATTGATTCTGGCAAGGAACGTATCGTTGGCGTAAATACTTATTGTCTTGATCGTGAAGATCCCATTGAAACACTTGAAGTTGATAATACTGCGGTGCGTAACAATCAACTGGAACGATTGGCCCAACTCAAACGAGACCGGGATGCCACTCGTGTCAAACAAGCTCTGAATGCAATTACAGAACATTCAGAAAAAGGAACTGGCAATTTGCTGGAATTATGTATTGAAGCTGCCAGGGCACGTGCAACCTTAGGGGAGATTTCTGAAGCTATGGAAAAAGTGTATGGCCGCCATAAAGCAGTCATTCGGGCAATATCTGGCATTTACAGTGCTGAATTTTCTGAAAAAGATGAAGTACAGAAAGTGCTTCAAACAACACGTGAATTTGAAGAGAAAGAAGGGCGTCGCCCCAGAATTCTGGTTGCTAAAATGGGACAGGATGGGCATGATCGGGGGGCAAAGGTTATTTCAACTGCCTTTGCAGATTTAGGTTTTGATGTGGATATTGGCCCATTGTTTCAAACCCCAGAGGAAACAGCGTTTCAAGCTGTTGAAAATGATGTTCATATTGTTGGATTTAGCTCATTGGCAGGGGGGCATAAAACATTACTACCACAACTTGTTGAAGAATTAACTAAATTGGGACGTCCTGACATAATGATTGTTGTTGGCGGGGTTATTCCAGCAGCGGATTACGATTTCTTATTGCAGAATGGTGCCAGCGCAATATTTGGCCCAGGAACTGTTATTCCTGTGGCTGCACAAAAAGTATTGAAAGAATTAATGCTGCGATTAAGTGAATAATTGGTTGGAAGAGGCCAAATTTTTTAGAAAGCTCTTAATAATGATAATTATTTTTCTCAATGTTCAAGTTTTTTAGCAAAATGATAGTATAGCTCGTTCCCAACTCTGCCTGGGAACGAGCTATAAGTGGCTCTGCCACCTGTTCAATGCATAAGTCGGCAGAGCCGCCCAAAGCCTGACAGCTATAGGCGGATAAATTTTGCCCTATAAAGCGATCATTATGCCATGAAAGGGCAAAACAAATTGTTTGCTTTTAATTGATTGGAGTTAAAAAAAATGTCAACAATTCTATGCATTATTACAGGTGTTTTCGTTTTAAATGCCGTTCCCCATATAGTCAAAGGGATCTGCGGAGAAAAGCATATGAGTCCTTTTGGAAGGCAATCTGCATCCTGGATTAATGTTCTTTGGGGATGGTTCAACCTGATACTTGGAGCTATGTTTGCTGTTTATACAGGTTTTCCAGAATGGCGTACATGTCACTGGATTGGATTCTCAATCGGCGGTATCATTACATCATTTGGGCTTGCCATTTTTTGGGCAAATCCTGATGCGAAACTACCATGGCATAAAGCCTAAAAATTAATAGGAGTTGCCAAAACGAAAAATTCCCTATGCTTAAAGCATGCTGACACATGCCTGGCAAAAGGGTTACTCTTGAACAAAAAAGGTTTGGCGAATTCAAGCGTATCCATTTATGGGTGAAAATGCTGATGGCTCTGGCATTATTTTGCTTGTTTACGTAAAACAGCACAGATTTTGATTAATCTGTTAAAATTCTAACAAAATGAATTCAGAAATGAAACAAACTAAATTAATAATCATGGGCTTGTTGTTCTGTTTTATGATGAACATAAAGGCTTTTTCAGCAGATAAGACATCCTTTACAATAGGATGGGAACCCTGGATGCCATATCAATATACGAATGATCAAAAACAACTGACCGGTCTGGATGTGGAATTGGTAAAGGCAATCATTCATGAAATGAACTGCACACTTACCTATACAAAACTTCCCTGGTTGCGTTCACTGGCTTTTGTCAAACAAGGTAGAATGGATTTGGTTGCCGGTGCTTCAAAAACATTAGAAAGACAGGAATATGCCTACTTTTCTAATCCCTATCGTAATGAATCCAATGTTATGTTTGTTTTAAAAGGAACAGCAAACATATATCCATTCAAACATTTATCAGATATTATCAATACCAGGTTCCAATTGGGGATAACCAATGGTTATTATTATGGGGAAACTTTTGCTGAATTATTGAAGAATCCAGCATTTAAAAAGCATATTCAGGGTGTCCCTTCTGATATGATAAATATAAAAAAAACCCTCAGAAATCGGGTAAATGGTTTTATTGGCGACATTTATGCAGGCATTGCATCCCTAAAAAAAGAAGATGTTAGAGATAAATTTGAAATTCACTCTGTTCCTGTTTCTTCTGCAAAAATTCACATCATGTTTAGTAAAAAATCCTGCAAACAAAATGATGTTGTTCGATTTAACAAGGCTTTAAATAGATTACAGAAGAATGGTCATTTAAAAAGTATTGTCAAAAAATATACAGAGTAATCAAAAAGATAAATTTTAAGAAAATTGCCTGAAATTGATGAAAAAAATGTGTATGTAATATGTTATAATTGCGCTGAAGTTTTAACTCGCGAAAAATTACAAGAAGGCTGTCTTAGTCTTAATAGATTAAAACTGAATAACATAAATATGATATGGGATATTGAATGATTGATAAAATACTGTCATTTGGCCAAATGATAAAATTTAGTCATACTGTTTTCGCATTACCATTTGCGCTATCAGCTGTAATACTCGCTTCAAAGCTACACTACACAATACATACTGTTGATATTGTATGGATTATTATGGCAATGATCGGCGCTAGATCAGCTGCAATGGGATTTAATCGCATTGTTGATGCCAACTTTGATGCCAAAAATCCAAGAACCGCCCTACGAGCCATACCATCCGGTGAGATATCCAAAACTCAATCCATTATATTTGTTATTTTTTTTTCATCCCTGTTTCTTTTTTCAGCCGCCCAATTGGCCATGATTTGTTTTTATTATGGTATCCCTGTTTTGTTGCTTCTGTTTTTATATTCCTATTCAAAACGTTTTACGAGTTTTTGTCATATTTTCCTGGGGTTTACTATTTCACTGGCACCATTGGGCGCATGGATTGCTATTACAAAGCATATGGACTGGCCCATTCTTTTTGTGAGCCTGGCATTGCTTACCCACATATCTGGCTTTGACATATTGTATGCCTGTCAGGATTATAATTTTGATAAGAATGAAGGTCTGTATTCAATACCTGCAAAATATGGAATTGAAGGAGCACTTTATATATCAGCTTTTTTACATATTCTTTGCTTCCTGGCCTTTTTGACAATTTTTTTCCTGTTTCATATGAATGTCATTTATATTTTGGCTGTTATTATTATAGGTGCTGTACTTATAATTGAACATTTAATTGTGAAACCGGATAATCTAAGCCAGATTCCAATTGCTTTTTTTCATATGAACAGTGCCATCAGCCTTATTTTTTTTATCGGTATTGCTGGAGACATATTGATATGCAACACTTAAAAAAAATTATTTTAGGAACCAGTGGTGCATCAGGAATTATTTACACCATCCGACTGATCAAAGCATTGCTCGTATCCAATGTAAACATTTACTGGATTGTCACATCAATGGGAAAAAAGGTACTTGCGCATGAAACGCAAAACACGCATCTATTTTCTCACCAATATACTGGTGGTAAATTAAAAAAATATCTTCATACCCTAAATATATTGAATGATACGAATATTGATTTGCTTGATGAAATCCAACCTGATAATTTTTTTGCCAGACCTGCCAGCGGTTCGTTTATTCATGATGGAATGGCTGTTGTACCATGTTCCATGAAGTCTTTGGCCGCTATAGCCAATGGTTTTTCGGATAATCTCATGCTGCGCTCGGCAGATGTCTGTTTAAAAGAAAGACGTCCATTGATTCTGATGCCCAGAGAAATGCCCTTTGGTCGTATTCATTTGAAAAATATGCTGACATTGACTGATCAAGGGGTTACGATTTTACCTGCATGTCCGGGATTTTATTTGAAACCATCATCTATCAATGAACTGGCTGATTTTGTAGCAGCACGTGTTATGGATCATTTGAAGATTGATCATAGTATATCCAGTCGATGGAATGACAATGCTTTTAGCAGGGTTATACATTGAAGCAGTAATAGAATCGGGGAAAGCGGAAAGTCAAATGGGCCGTATAGGAATCAAACCTATAACCTTCTGATTAAGAGCTAGCTGCTTCTTATTTGTAGAGCCTATGATTTTCAATGAACAGTCTGTTTTTCTACAATTCGTTACCATAACCAACTATTTCAGTAAAATAATCTGGTCTGACCCCAAAACAGGTCAAGGCTTGTTTTTGTTGGAGACGAATACCAAAAAAATGGACTACGATCTACCCAAAAAATTTATGACCGCTTACTTATATCATCAAAACCGGAATCAAACCTATGCTCGAAAACGAATGTAGGGGCTAAAATCAAGACAATCCAAATCGTTTTAATTTTCTCCAGAGTGAAACACGATCAATATCCATCATTTTTGCAGCCTGTGTTTTATTGCCATCGCATTTTTCCAGTATCCATTGAATATATTGTTTTT
>Ga0272440_1004162_pt1 | contig 10501 bp, 8 predicted proteins | sample SSMMMBAug17_FD_192440 | JGI IMG/M metagenome (GOLD analysis project Ga0272440, IMG submission 192440) | Marine sediment archaeal communities from Little Sippewissett salt marsh, Falmouth, MA, United States - SSM-MMB-Aug17 | ecosystem: Environmental > Aquatic > Marine > Wetlands > Sediment ... | reverse complement strand
ATTAACATTGAATGTACAGGAGGTTCTGTCTCAATAAATGCAAAAAAGGTTGATATCTCTGGTTCCTCTGGTGTTGATATCGAGTCTTCCTCACACATTTCTCTTTCTGCCCCCGATATTAAAATAAATGGATCAAACAAAGTTGAAATAGAAGCTGGTATGGATATTTCTGCAAAAGCAGGGAAAAATTTTACTGCTGATGGTGGAATGAATGCAAATATAAAAGCGGGAACGAATGCCAAAATTGAAGGTGCTATGACTGCTGCATTAAAAGGGGGCATGAGTGCAAAAATTGAAGGTGGAGCAATGACCGATATAAAAGGTGGATTAGTAAAAATTAATTAATAAGAAAAAGGTTTTTATATGGGAAAACCAGCTGCAAGAATTTCTGATATGCATCTATGTCCTATGGTAACACCTGGACTTCCACCAATTCCACATGTTGGCGGACCAATTAATGGACCTGGCTGTCCAACAGTATTGATTGGAGGAGTTCCTGCTGCTACAGTTGGAGATATGTGTATTTGTGTTGGCCCTCCTGATATCATTGCTATGGGCTCAAGCGGGGTTTTTATAGGTGGTAAACCTGCTGCAAGGATGGGTGATAACACTGCTCATGGCGGTGTTATTGTTTCTGGTTGTCCTAATGTTTTAATTGGAGAAGCTGCTGGTGGAGGTGGTGGCGGGGGCGCCGGTGCAGCTGGAAGTCCAGGAAGCGGAAATGCCTCACTGTATACAGGTAATGAAGGATTAAATGAACAGGATGAAACATCAGTTTTTGATAACAATCCAAAATATTCTGATGGAACTACTGGAATAATGACACAACTTCAAATTGAACCACTAAAGCTCGCTTTGATATCAGCTGCAAGTGATGGAAAACCTTTTTGTGAAATTTGTCAGGCAAAAAAAGATAAATTACATGCTGAAAAAAAAGCTCTGGCAGATGAATCTAAAGCTGTTATGAACAGAAATCTTGATAAAGAGAGATTTTTAAGAAAACTGGCCGCTGAAAATGCTGATGTTTTTATCGAAATGTCGTGTGAAATCCCAGAAAATGAAATTAGTGCTATCAGAGACTACAAAATTCAGACAGCTACAAATAATTTAAAATCAGAAGAAATTGAAAGTTTTTCTAAAGTCATTAAAGATATTACTGATGATAATAATTTAGACTTAGATGCTGAAAAAAAAGAAATTCTCATTGATTCTGCTCAGATGGTATTAACATTGACAGGAATTTTTGATCCTACACCTGTTTCTGATGGATTAGATGGTTTGATTTCACTTTCTCGTGGAGATTTATTGGGAGTTGGAATTTCTTTGGTAAGTATGATTCCTTATTTAGGAGATCTTTCAAAACTCGGCAAATTGCCAAAATTTGCAAAAACAATAGATAAAGCTATTGATATTGCAAAAGTTGATATTAAATTTGCGGATAAAATAAAACCCATTTTTAAACAATTAAAAAAACTTTTAGAAAAAATTCCTGATGGAAAACTTCCAAATTCTGCACAAGAAATAATTATAAAAATGAGAAAAAAACTGGATGATTTTTTTGAACCGGTTTTTAAAGGAAAGCTACGTGGGAAAATAATTGACTTACCTGGTATTAAAACAAACTCAATTCGATATACAAAAAGAGACGATATTTTAAGAGAAGCTTTACGAAAAGAGTTTAATAATAAATACCGTAAAGAATTTATTCAAAATCTTCTGGATGACCCTGCTAAAATTTCAAAATTGAAAGAAGCTGGCTTAACTGAAATTGACTTTATTAAATTGAGATCAGGAAAAGTTCCAAAAGGTTACCAGGTTCATCACAAATTGCCACTTGATGACAATGGAACTAATAGTTTTTCAAATCTTATATTAATTAAAAACGATCCTGCTCATAGTGTAATAACAAATTTTCAACGAAAATTAACAAATGGCTTGAAAGCTGGAGAAACCCGCATAATTGATTTTCCCGTTCCTGATGGTTTTATTTATCCACCAAAAGCAGGTTTATTAAAAACTCCTTAAAAAAGAGGTAAGGTTGTGTTTAAAAAAATACTCGAACAAATTAGAGAGGAAGAAGAAAAATTTGGTGATGAATTGCAACCTCCTTGTTCAAAAGAATCCATTTTATTGTTGAACAAAGAAGTTAATTCTAAATTAGACTACTCAATACCAGTTCAATATAATGAGTTCCTTTTAATTACAAATGGATTGGATTATAATGGGCTTGTCATTTATGCCTCTGAAAGGTCTACTCTTATTGGGTATGAAGATCGGATAATTGAAGGCTTTATTGATGCAAACCTGGTGTTTAGAGAGTCTGAACTATTTGAAAATATTATTGTATTTGGAGAATCAGATAATGTATTATATATTTTTGATAAAACAAAAAACAAATACAGAGTTGTGGATAAGATATCCTTGGATACAGTTGATACTATCAAATCATTTGATATACTTATAGTTCAAGCATTAGAGATGCACTTACAATAACATTTTAAAAAATTTAAATTACACAATCATGGAAAAACACATAGAAAACTTGATAAAATATTTAATTCATCAAATTGATTCAGGGATAAAAATTTATGCGCTTTTGGATGCAGCCAAAAATCCGGAAATAGCTTATAAGCCTTTTGAATTTTTTTCTGAATGGATTTCTTTATATAAAGGAGAGACTATAGAAGCTCTTGCAGATGTGGCTCCATATCTGGTTAATCTTTCAAAAGATAATTCGCCCAATAAAGACCTGATTCAATGGATTTGTCAAAATTGCTGGGGAGAGAGTTGCTGCATACTCGTTTATTCGGAAGAGTACTTAGACCAGTTATTTGAACATTTTAATCAATTTATTATAGTATCAGATGAATCAAAAAAATCCTTTTATTTTAGATTTTATGATCCAAGAGTTTTAAAAGTTTATCTTCCTACCTGTAATGAGGAAGAGCTTAAACTTTTTTTTGGAAATGTGCATCAGTTTGTAATGGAAGATGACTCAACGGATTCAATGTTTTCGTATTCTTTGTCAGAAGGAAATCTAATTTCAAAACAGAGTTCAATCATTTGTTAATCAATTTTTTTTAACAAAATTTAAACTGCTTAACTGGGTAGCTAAAAAATTAAATTTAAAGGAAAGAGTTTTGTTTATCATAAGAAAAGATCAAATCAAAAACATGCAACAATCAAAAGAAGATCAGTTTATTAAAAAATCCAGATTGTTTTTGCAGTTCAAATATCCAGAAAAATCAAAACAGTTTTCTGATAAACAATTAAATGAAGTCGTCAAAAATGGAATAAACAGAGCAAGTGCTTATGACATTAACTCTGAACAAAGTGTTATTGCTTTTCTGGAGTTAATGTTTTCACTTTCCTTTGACTTTGATGATCATCCCAGGACAATTTGGACAAAAACTATTTTGACTAATGATAACCTTAATGAATCTGACAAAATAATGAACATTTTAAAAAAAATTAATACCTGAAACCAAAAAATTATAAGATTAATATCATTAAGCTATGAGTAAATTTAATTATTCAGATGGATTTGACTATCCTATTGGTAAACCTGATGGAAAAGGTTATTATAATGCTCAGAAATTTTTATCGGTAGGTTATAAAAATACACCTCATCTCGGTGAGGATTGGAATGGCACTGGTGGTGGTAATACAGATTTAGGAGATCCTGTATTTGCAATATCTATTGGTAAAGTCTACTATAATGCAACTGCAAGTGGCTGGGGTCGCGTTGTGATTATCAGGCATGAATTACCTGATAAAACTGAAGTTGAATCCATGTATGCACATTTGGATTCTGTGTCAGTCTCAAAAAATGATATTGTTTCACGCGGGCAACAAATTGGTACAATTGGCACTGGAGGTGGATTATATATATCACATTTACATTTTGAAATGAGAAATAATAATTGTCATTATTATGGTTCTCCCGGGCCTGGATACAGTAATAATTCTGATGGATGGCTTCACCCTACACAGTTTATAGAAAAGAATCGAAAAATCTCATTGTTTGCTGCCAATTACAGCAGTCAGAGCAATTATCCTCAACTTATTGCTGGTGGCGAGCCAGAAGAATGGTGGATTAAATTTAAAAATACCGGATCTGCGACCTGGGAAAATCATAATAATAACAACTGTATTGTTAAATTAGCTTTAGGAACATATGCTAAACCAGATATTCAATTTGGTAGAGAATTTAAATCAGGATGGGAAAGTCCTACCCGATTGGCCATTTTAGAGGAAAAACTTGTATCACCTGGCCAGACAGGAACTTTTCGATGTAAAGTTCAGGCTCCATCATCAATGAAAGAAGGTGTTTACAGGTTACAGGTTACACCTAAATCTCCTGCAGGATGGTTGAAACAGGATGATAACCGGGAATTAAACTGTTATGCTGATATTACTGTAAAAAAAGATATCTGTGATAATAATATTAAAAATTTGTTTTCTGCTTCTCCTCCTGGAAATATTACAAGATTATGTTCTACATGTTCAGATCAAACTGAAACTGAATATATTAATTCTAAGGGTCTTCAGGATTTTGCTCAACCTAATGGTGATATTTTAAATGCATCATGGAATCAAAAACGTTGCTATCATGGAGATGAAGTTCAAATGATAATTAAATGTCATGCAGGAGTAACAGATGGGTCAATTATACATGTTAAAATATTTGAAGCTGATATCAATGATAATGATGATATTGTAAAGAAAAATATTACAGGTATTGTTCATGGATTAGAATGCACCATATCATATACTGTTAATTGGTTAGATCTATACGAGCCAGAAGGAAGCTCTTATGAGTTTTATTTTACTGCCCTTATAGAAAATGGCGATAAGGATCCGGCAAAATCAAAATTATTATACGTAGATTTGCCTATGTTTACTTTTATATAATCTTAGGTGATTTCCGAAAAAAAATATACCAGAATTCAAATCAGTTTGTAGTTCCGTCTTTAGACAAGAATGGGAAAGTAAAGTTATCAAATTCTGGCTCCTAAGATTATCTTATGAATAGAAAAGGTTATTTTATGAAAAAAAGTATTTTTTTCACTATTATTACTTTGTGCTATCTTTGTATTGTAGTAAATAGCAAAGCATCTGTTTTTAACTATTTTATTCAGCTTCATGCATCAAGCGATTACTCAAAGACAATAAATATGCAAAAAAAACTCGAAAAGAAAGGAATCCCTGCGTATTTACTGGAATCATCCTTTAATAAAAAAAAACGCTATCATTTAAGGATTGGTTTATTTCCAAATGTGGAAGCTGCGAATCAATTTGTTAAATTCCAGGAATATCGTTCTTTTTGGATTTCAAAAGCAAAGAGTTCTGATGATAATATGGCTACTGTTAATATAAAGAAACTAACCATTAGGTCATTCACATCCATTCCTACAACACCATACATTTATTTAAGCAAAAAAAAATCTATATTAGCTGTATATCAAAAACAGTTTGGAATAGAAGCTTCCGTGCTTCCTTCAAATTTATTTCTTTTTTTTCATGATTCAGAAGAAGTAGTCTTAAATGATATCACTGGGTTCAAAGAAGACGAAAATACTATCAAATATGGCAAATCGTTAAATGTCTTTTTTAGAAATGAAACCGCTTTAAGTAAATACTCAGGTCAAATAGAATTGATGTCAACCCAAACAAAAATCCCTGCAAATATTATTAAAGAAGAACTTTCCTTTTTTAATGATGGTTATGATGCCAGGTATACTGTCTTTATGGAGTATAATTATAAACAAAAAGCAAGTAAATCACACTCTAAAACAGGCTTTGACTATTGTGATCAAAGTAAATGCGTAAAATACAATAAAACTATTCGCTCAACTCAAAATCTTGGTAATCATTTAATGATAAAACTTGATAATAAAAAACAATTTTTTATCGGAAAGAATGTTACGGCATTTTCTAAACAGGATTCTTTAGACTCTCTTCTTTTATTAATAATTTTTTATTAAAATATTAATATGTTATTAAAGGAATAATTAAATACTATGCTTGCATCCAAAATAAAAAGCTATGAAGAAAAAAAACATAAATCCTTTTCCCTTGAAGAGCTATCTCTTAATGGTCTAAAGGTTTATAAAGTAAAAAAAAATTATTCAACATATTACTATAAAGAAAAAACTGAGAAAAAAAGAATTGTACTACATTTTACAGCAGGATACTTAGGGGGGGACATAGCTACATTAACTAAAAAAAATTATCATGTGAGTGTTCCTTACGTAATTGCAAGAAATGGAAATATATATCAACTACATGATCCTCAATACTGGTCTTATCACCTCGGCCCGAATGCAGTGGGTGGTAATACAAAGTGTTCAAAAGAATCTATTGGTATTGAAATATCAAATATCGGTCCCTTAGAAAAAAATAAAGACAGTCTGCATACCAGCTATACTGATAAATATTGCGATATTAGTGAATCCGGGTTTTATACAAAAAAAGATTTTAGAGGTAAAAAATACTATGCATCATTTACTGACGATCAATACAAATCTTTAAGAAAACTTCTATCTTATCTTTGTAAAACTTTTAAAATACCTAACAAACTATTACCTGAAAAAAAAATATTTAGCGTATTTTTAACTGCTTCGGAAGCTATTAATTATAAAGGTATATGCAGTCATGTTAATTACAGGAAAGATAAGTTTGATATTGGCCCGGCATTTAAGTGGTCTTCATTACGTTCCCTGTATTTTCCTCTTAAAGAATTTTCAGAGGGTGAAGCTCAAAAACTATATTCTGAAACAGAAAGTAGTCTAAATTATTTTCCAATAGCTGCTTATGGTTTATGGCATAATGGAGTACATATAAAAGGAAAAGAGAGTGTTCCACTCTATGCCCTTACAGATGGGCAAATCGTGTACGCAAGAGTCAGCCTCGAAGATAATCAAAGATTTGGTAGTTTAAATTTTATTGTCATTAAGCACGAGATGACTGTTAATGATAAAAATATTATTTTTTACTCAATGTATGTTCACTTAAAAAAATTGAATATCAAAAAAGAAATACTTAAAAAAGATGAGAGCAAAATACCTCCCTGGATTTTGAATAAATTCTATAATAACAAATTGGTAAAAAATGCAAAAGGTGAAGTTCAGAAAGTTTATAAAAACAAGGATGGATCATCAAGTCTCACATTATACAGCCTATCCGGTTTTAAAAGTATTGAGGAATTAAATATTGGTGATCAATTCACAGTACTCAGCGAATCTATAATAAACAACGATTACATCAAAGTAAAAACAAAAAAGAATAATGAAGGAAAAATCTATTTTAATAATAATTCTTTGTATATTTATTATACCTTAAATCACTGGGCAATGGAAAACGGTAAAATTAAGAAAAGGCTCTTTAATAATCCCATCTTATATGAGGTTCCTTGTCAGGTAAGTGCTGGAGAAATTATTGGTTACATGGGCAATGGCCTTGAACATGTGAAGATTATCAATCATTCCAGGGCTGAATTACATAAAGAAAATATCGTTCATTTTGAACTTTTTTCAAGAAAATGTGACAATGAAGGAAAAGATATTTATAAATTTTTGGATCGAAAACCAAAAAGTTATTTTATTTTAGAAGATAAAGATGATGACATTATCGCAGAACCTATTAAACTGAAAAAGAGTATTCTTAACCAACTTAACAAAAATATGCCTGAAAATTTTCAAAATTATTTGGAAACAATTCCTGATGCTTTTCAAACAAAAAAAAGAGGATTATTCTCAAGTCCCATTGTTTTAAAAGATGAAGAAATTAAATATTTCATGACAAAATATAAAGAAAATTTTCGAGATGTTGTAGCAAAACATATATCATACTGGCAGGCTCTTGGTAATAAGATATCCTATGATAATACAAAATTTAAGAATGACACTACCAACCAGGAACTTAAAGATTCTTTTTATCTTCGCTTTAAATCAGAAAAAAAAACCATGCTAAATGATAATGAACAATTGTTTTTTTATAATCCGATAAAGTTTATTCAAATTTTAAGTGATATTCAATCAAATAATAATGACAATTATGATATCTTTGACAAAACTTCAAATAACAGTTATTTAGCTAAAGGTAATCTGATAGTTTATGTTCGATGGGAAATTGAAAACGGCCAGTTAATTCTTGGTTCTTCAGTTGAGATAGAAGGCCCGGATATAAAAAAAAAGGTTAATGCCAAGGAGGGTAAAGTCGAATTCAACAATATTCCTTTGGGAAAATACAAAGTAACTGCAAAAAAACAATCATTGACCCCGGATGTTGCAACTAATTTCATCGAAATAGTTGATACAAATGATAAAATAATAAATTTAACACTGACGTGCATTATAAGCAAATCTGATAAATCATTTCTGATTGCAAAGGCCATTGATTCTAATATTCATCCAAAGAAAAGCCAATTAGTTGATGGTAATGAATTGATGTTAGGACAAGATATTCTTTTTTCAAATAACAGAACTTCACCTGGAAACAACTATTCTGTCAGCAATAGTGAAAAAACATTGAAAAAGAAAATGCTCGAACTTTTAAAAATTTTTGCAGATGGAGACAAGACTCAAATGGCCAAAAGGTTGTTTGATAGATTTTTAAGCAAAAACAAAACTATAGGAATTTTTGAAGATAAAGATTTAAACAAGTCAATTGAAAATCATGAAAATTTTAAAGCATTCTCTGACTTTACTATAGCTGCACCGGGAACAAAAGGGCTTAACCCAAACAAGATAAGAATTCATCAAGCCCTGCAAAGGAATAATTGGGACATCAATAGAGTTTCATTAATTAAAGATCTTGGTGTTCCAGCTTTTAATCTTGGACGAAAAGTTTTTTTAAGGAATAAGGATTTTGATAATGGCTTAGGACTTATGATAAATGGTGTTCAATACGTTTTTGTTTACGCTGAAAATTATAAGTATGATATCTGTTATAACCAATATGAAATAAAGCTAAAATTTATACTCTATGATGTTTTTGGCCTGGATGATGATGATTTATTAGAATTTGGAGCTAAAAGTGATTGGGGGACTAAAGCTGCTCAGGGAATTACCGCTTGGTGGCAATTGCAACATCAATTTAACTACGCACCTTTAATAACTAAGGCTGTCGTGTGTAAAAAATATTCTGTGTCCACAAAATAATTTTTGGTGATTTCCGGAAAAGTATTTACCAGGATCGAATTCCACACTCAAGGATTTTAAACTATGGAAAATTTTTTTTGGGGAAATAACTTACTAAATACTTAACTGATTACAATTATGGCAATTATGTTAAAAATATTTTTTATTAACTCTAATGAAAGAGACATATTATCTATAATATGTTCTTCTTTTCTTTTTGGAACTATTTTTTGTCCTTTCCTATATATTGCATTTGGAGTTTTGTCAGAATTTCCTAATAAATTCATAATCATAACTATTCCCATACTTATTTTATCAACAGGTTTTTTATTTTTGACATTTACTGTAGAATCAAAAATTGAGTGCTATCTCAAGCAGAAAAGTGGAATTTTTTTTCGGCCTTTTTTTGTTGTTACAATATTGTTGCTATTCTTTGTTAATCTTAAGATTCTTTCAATAATAGCCAATTTTACCTTGTTAACAGATCTTGAATATTGGTTTTATCTTTCGATTTTTTGGGGAATTTCCTGGACAATTAGTTTTTTTGTATTATTCTTGATGAGGCCGTTGAGACTTGAAGTTTTTATTTGCATGTATTTAACCAGATCAAATAATTATTATTTGCATTATCGAAAAATTTTAAATATAATCCTTTTATTAATATTAATGTTTGTTTTTTGGATTTTTTACAAATTTTATTTATTTGTTCAACGCCCAGTTTATTAGTTTTTAATGTTATTATATTGTTATTGATTTTTTTCTTCTTTGCAAAATGTGCTATGAATCAATAATAGAATGTATGATTAGGATAAAAAAAACAATGAATACTAATGATCCTATGACAGTAAAAGTTGAAACAGGAACAATAAAGTCTTTTGGGGTATCAGACCGTGGAAAAAAACGCCCGGCAAACGAAGATGCAATACATATAGACGCGGAAGGAAAATTTATGCTATTAGCTGACGGCATGGGAGGCCATGAGCGAGGGGCTGAAGCGAGTAGTTTTGCTATACAAGTTATCAGAGATGGTCTTGACCCTGGTATCATATCTAATGAACTTGAAGAAGTTACTGAAAGAGAAAATATTCCTTCAGAAATATTATGTTATTCTTCATTGCTTCATAAAGCAATTTCTAAAGCAAATACAATAATGTTTGAAAGAAATCAAAAACTAAAGCTTCAAAAAGATATGGGAACTACAATTGTAGGTATTATTCTTATTGAAAAATCAAATCAGGTCGTTTGGTTTCATATTGGAGATAGTAGACTTTATCGCTTTAGAAATTCCATGCTTCAGTGCCTGACTGAATATCATTCCGCATACATGGAATGGCTTAAAAATGGGAAAGAAGGACCCA
>Ga0272440_1004159_pt1 | contig 10507 bp, 10 predicted proteins | sample SSMMMBAug17_FD_192440 | JGI IMG/M metagenome (GOLD analysis project Ga0272440, IMG submission 192440) | Marine sediment archaeal communities from Little Sippewissett salt marsh, Falmouth, MA, United States - SSM-MMB-Aug17 | ecosystem: Environmental > Aquatic > Marine > Wetlands > Sediment ... | reverse complement strand
CTGGTATATGTCGCCCTTTCAGGGCTAAGAATAGTCTCCTACAAAATCTTTTCCAATCGTTTTTCATCTTTAAACTACTTGCTCCCCCACCTGTTGGATACGCCCGTTACCGACAGTTGCTCAAGAAAAGGTGGGTGGGATAATTACTTAAGGGATCAATCCAGTTTCAACCCCTTCCAGGGAATTCCAAAATTGTTACGCAACCTCCACCAACCCCTTAAAAATAAACACATTCGCACCGCATTTACGAGCGGTTCTCTCATGTGAATTACAATCTTGAATCTTAGTGAATAAGCAATGAGCCATTTCAAATATAACCCTTTGAATTAATAAAGTTTCAATGTTTTTCGAGACCTCCCCGAAAAATTGAAACTTTGCAACCGCTCGCAAAAGAATGTAAAAAATAATCACACAATGATTATCCCATGATGCGTCATGTCTTCCTTTATACCAATGCATTCTATTTCCTGCAATTGTTTTTTGGTGATGGGGATGATGATCACCTGATCTTCATCTGTGTTGACTATCTTCGATACACGTTCAATCAGCTTCTTTTTCTGACGATGACTGATCAGACAATGAAAAAAAACTGTATTGGACCCGGTATCCATATTCCTGCACCACCTGGGATGTTTTTCGAAGACGTTTGGCATCGGCGATGTCGTAACCTATGAGAAAATTTGTTTTCATCGAAAATAAAATCCTGTGTATGTATCTATGTCAGCTGTCAGGTATTTGGCCAGTAATCTGAATTGCAACTCTATTGTGCGGGCGTAACTCATCCGATAATGAAAACAAGGATGGGTCACGTGGTCTTTTTTTCTCATCTCATATTGGGCTAGAAATTTCTTTCTCCCTTTTTCGTTGAGATAACAGACGCCTTGATATTGAAAAAAATCCTTTGCACTGAATACACCATTGTTAATACAGGTCAATACCATTGAATCGACAATCGGCTGGCGAAACACCTCCATAATATCCAGTGCCAGGGAGGGACGGCCATATTTCATGGTATGGTAAAATCCACAAAAAGAATCAAACCCCACACGTATGCCGGTTGATGCACAATCCTTTGATAATAAACTATATCCAAATGACAATAGTGCATTGGTCGGATCTTTTGGAGGACGCCGGTTTCGGCCTTTAAAAATAAACAGCTCTTGATGGCTTTCCTTGATGAATCGTTGAAAATTTTCAAAATAACATTTTGCGCCAAGCCCCTCATAAGCACGGAGACTATCCTTGGCATTGGCTGATTCTGCCTGCTTTCTGAGATCAGTGAGTCTTTTGAAAATGGATTGATCTTTCGGGTCGTTTTTTTCACATTCTTCCTCAGGCAAACAGATGGCAATTGCTTGGGTTTCTTGCCTTTTTTGTATTCCACCGGATAGGGCGGCGGCTCATTGGCTGTTTCTTCCATCAAATCCAGCTTTCCGGTAATTCCCAATTGATCATCAGAAAAAACAACCGATCGCCGATGAATCCAGATATCCTTTTTTACTGCTTTTCCCTCTTTCCCTTTGGCATCAACTCGATGATGCTTTGCTCTGCCCTCAATTGTATGTTCATTGTCTTCAAACAAGCCGCGAACATACTCCAGATAAAACCTTCTGGGACAATACACATAGGCATTTAAATAAGAAACAGGGATCAATTGATATGTGTGATTACCAGACAATTCGACACATCCCCATACCTTGTGTGGTTTTTACACCAATTCCTGAGTAAAAAGAAAAGTGAAACAAAATATTCATTGCAATGACAATATCTGATGATGCCCGATTGTCTATTTGCCATCGCGTTTCTTTTTGGGAATGCAACTGGCAATTTTGCTTACACTCAAATGAATTTATAATAATTGTCCTATTATTGAATAAAATTTATTTATCAGACAATAAAAGTATTGATTTTTATTGTCCTGTTTTAAAAAAAAATAGCATTTCAGGACAATTCGATTTGACAATCAGTGAAGGGTTTACTAATAGATGATGCAGGAGGATGGAATGTTTTTAAATAGAGAATATGAATTGTCGAGACTTAAATCGTTATTTAATCTAAATAAAGCGTCAATCGTGGTGTGCATGGGCAGAAGAAGAATTGGAAAAAGTACGCTCATTGAAGAATTTGCAAAAGATGTAACACATTATATAGATATTCAGGGGCTTTCTCCAAAATATATTGATCAAGAGGGTCAAATAACAAAATCCAGGATATTATTAAATGAACAACTATCAAACTTTGACGAACTGTTATCTCAAAAAACCAGTACCCCGCTTATGAGACCTGTATCATGGACGCAAGCATTTTCTTTTTTAAACTCTGCTATTCAAGAAGAGCCTACAGTTGTTCTGCTGGATGAAATTTCCTGGATGTCTTCAGGGGATAAAAATTTTGCAGGCACGCTTAAAATTGCGTGGGATACGCAATTGAAACGTCACCCGAGACTTGTTCTGGTGTTATGCGGATCCGTTTCATCCTGGATAGAAGACAATATTTTAAAAAATACAGGGTTCAGAGGCCGCGTTTCTCTTGTGTTGAAAATTGAGGAATTAAGTCTTTATCATTCTAATCAATTCTGGGGCAATGCACCAGGAAAAATATCTTGTTTTGAAAAATTTAAATTGCTTTCAGTAACCGGTGGTGTTCCTAAGTACCTTGAAGAAATCGATAAAAATCAGTCAGCAGAGAAAAATATTCTTCATCTTTGCTTTCAAAAAGAAGGATATCTTTTTCGAGAATATGAGGAAATATTTTCAGACACATTTGGAAAACGCTCACCAACCTACAAAAAAATTATTGAAAAGCTCGCAGATGGTCATCAGGCTGTCAAAGATATCGCTTCATATCTTGGTTGGAAACAAGGCGGAACGATTAATCATTACCTTGAAGATTTAGAAAAATCAGGTTTTATTTCATCTTATACCTCGAAAAAACCTGGAAAAAAAGGGACCAGTAAAAATATGCGTTTCAGATTATGTGACAACTATCTCAGATTTTACTTAAAATATATTTACCCTCAAAAACCTGCTATCAATTCCAGACATATTGAACATTTAGAGCTGGATACGCTGCCTGGATGGGATACCATTATGGGATTACAATTTGAAAACCTGATTCTCAATAATTATAAATTGGTATGTTCGATTCTTGGTATTAATTTATCATCAATTATGGGAGCGGGACCCTATTATCAAAAAACAACGAAAAGCAAACCAGGTTACCAGATTGATTTATTAATTGAAACCCGGTATACAATTTATATTTGCGAAATTAAGTTTCGAAAACTTATTGATAAACAAGTGATTCAAGATGTGCAGAAAAAAATGATCAATCTGAACTGCCCCAAACATTTATCTATCAGGCCAGTTTTAATATATGTTGGAGAACTTGATAAAGCAATATTGGCTGAAGATTTCTTTGCACATTTGATTGCATTTGATCAGCTGCTGAATGTAAATAATATATGACAATCAAGCCCGCGAAAAAATATGAAAATATTCCATATAGACATAAAATTAAAACTCATAACATTCATCGTGTTGATCATTGCCTGGATCGTTTATGAACTTTATCATCAGTCATCAATGTTATTTTTGTTGAATGCGCCAATTAAAATTGGTGTTGCTGTTCCAATGACCGGCTCTGGAAGTCAATATGCCAGTGAAATGTTAAAAGGGATTCATATCAGTAGAGATGCAATCAACCAGAAAGGCGGTGTTCATGGCAGAAAAGTTGAGGTTGTGATTCATGATGACAAAAATGATAAAAGTGTTGCCATGAAAGTGGCATCAACCATTTCATTGGATAATCAAATTTTAATTGTGCTGGGGCATTATCTGAGTTCTACTTCAATCGTGGCAGGTAATATCTATAAAAAAAATGGGCTGCCAGCAATCACTGCGTCGGCAACATCAAGTCGCGTGACTTTCAATAACCCTGGTATTTTCGGGTGATTCCCAATAATGTGTATCAGGCCAAGTATATGGCATATATTCTCAAAACCACAATCGATTCAGACCGATGCATTTTAATCCATGATAAGGATGAATATGGCCAGGATTTAGCCCGATCCTTTTTAAATACGACACGGCATTCAGGCATTCATGTGGATAATATCTATGCATTTCATTCAAATGACCAGAATATTAATCAAACAATTGATGCAATCGCACTGAGAATTATAAAAAAAGAAAAGCCTTGCGCCATTGTAATGGCAGTCCATGCAAACGAAGCCATCCAATTAATATTTCGCCTGAAAGATTCTGGAAAAGATTTTATTATAATTGGGCCGGATTCATTTTCAAGCAGATCATTTATTAATAAATTTCAAGATTATCCAAAAGAACGCGCAAAAGTGGGGTATTATACAGACAATATATACAGTGTTCTCCCCTTTATGACCAATATTCCCAATTCAAAAGCATTACAATTTATCGACACATACAAAACAATGTATGCTGCTTCACCTACCTGGGTTGCTGCCGCTTATAATGATGCTTTTGGCATTGCTTTAAAGGCAATTGAACGGTCTGAAATCAAAACCAGTGATCCCATATACATCAATCGGCGACGGGTTAAAGATGCACTTTTTGAATTTTCCAATTCAGAACAGTCCTATCTCGGGGTAACCGGACGAATTTTTTTTAGTATACAAGGAGATACAGAGAAAAATCTCATCACCGCCTTTTATGAAAAACAGAATCTTGTCCCCTGCTATGCACAATATAATCCGCCCAATGAAATGGAAAATCAACAACTCTCTAAAAAAGAAAGCCAAACTCTTTTAAATAATGATCTGAAAGGAATAACCCATATCGTTTATTCAGGTATTCATTTAATATCGATTAATCGTGTCAATGTCAGGAAAAAGAAATTTCATGCCTCTTTTTATCTGTGGTTTAAGTATCAACACCAATTCAACGCCAGGGATATTGAATTTATCAATGCATGTCATCCAATTACCATTAGCACGCCCATATTTCACGAAAAGGATCACTTAGTCACCAACGAAGTCTACCATGTCAATGGCATGTTCACTATGGCACCGGTGAAACAGTTATCAGCGCAGAATCAATATTATCTGAATATTCAGTTTCGCCACAAACAGTTAACACGAGATCGGCTTATTTTTGTAGCTGATAATTCGAAAGTGTATCAAGAAAATGAAACCAGGCTGTTGGGTTGGTCGATTACAGAAACAGAATCCTACCAAAATGTAATATATGACCATGATTTGTCCGGCCTGATCGATATCCCCGAAAATCAAGCCTATTCTGTTTTTACGACCAAAGCGAAAATGTATCGCGCGAATCATTTATATTCAATCAGATATATTTTACCATTGCTCTTTTTGTTGATTCATATTTTTTTTATATACTTCATTCCCCCTGGGTATGCTTTAAAATCATTATTTCCCATGACAATATTTCTTTGCCTGATTGTCATATATCATTACAATATTTCGTATTTTCAGATATATATTGACGCACACCAGAATATTATCGGAATCATATTTCCAGTCTTTTATGCTTTATGCACGATATCATTTGTCTTTTTAGTAAGCTCTGGGTATTTATATTCAAGTAAGAAAATACAAAAATTTCCAATGCTGAAGTTTTCTTGCATCTTGTTTCAACTGTTTACGATTTTTTGGGGGGTAAAGCGCTATTTGGAAATGTTGAGTTAGGGCAATAGAGATATGTCAGACATCATACATTTATTTATCAAGCATTCTAAAGAAAAGAATCATCAATTATTTAAAATTGGTTTTATCGCAACACTCTGTGAAGTCATATTGATTTTTTCAATTATCCATGCCATCACTTGCTATCATGGGCCCACAGTATTTTCGCTTCAATCATATGCCATTTATTTTTCCAGCTATATCTTGTTTATTATTCTATCACAGTCTCTAAAACAGCATACCATTGAGTTAACTGAAAATATCGTGTCAAAAATACGCGAGCAGATCATTGACAAAGTCAGGCAGGTAGAATTACAAGAAATCGAAACAGTCGGTATCAATGAAATATACAATGCCATTACTATTGATACGCAAAATATTGCAGACCTGGTATATACCTTATGGTATATTATTAACTGTTTGATATTAATTGTTATCGGCATGATATACTTGGGATATATTTCTGGTCTTTCATTTATGTATATCCTCATCACAATCGGCCTGGGTGGATTATTTTACACGATCAATCTGAAACGCATTTCAAAAAAAGTAATGTTTGCTCGGGATCAGGAACAGTATTTGTTTCAGTCCATCAATGATCTGATTTATGGCATTCAAGAATTAAAAATCAATGAGAAAAAAAGTGATGCCTTTTATGAATCGAGTTATTTGTCCAATATGTCGCGGATTAAAGATCTTAGAATACAAGTGGGTTATGCTATCAGTGATGGTATTTTAATTCCTTTTGGCATATGGTATATTGCAATCTTTATCATTATCTTCCTGTTTCCATATGCCGGACTTTTATCCAAAAAAATACTCATTCAAGCTTTCCAGGTGATATTATATATTCCGATCACATTTATTCTGGAACAGTTGCCCTATGTGTTTCTGGCCGGGATTTCAGTGAAAAGAATTACGTTGCTGGAAAACAGATTAAGCCGCCTGATTCAAACATCTGATAAAGCACAAGCTGGTGATGATCTGGAGAAGCAAACCTTTTCAAACATTGACTTTCTAAATATTGGTTTTTTATATAAAGACTATACGCAAAACTTGCAATTCAAACTGGGTCCTTTAAATATGACAATCAACCATAATGAGATAATTTTTATTGTGGGTGGCAATGGCAGTGGCAAATCAACCTTACTTAAATTAATCATTGGTTTGTATTTCCCCCATGAAGGCAAAATCCGGATAGACAATGAAGAAACCACAATGGATCAATATCGGACACTATTTTCAGGAATTTTTACAGATGTTCACCTGTTCAAGCGCTTATATGGGATTGATCAATCGAAGCATGCAGAAGTAAAGCAGTATTTAAAAATGATGCAAATTGATCATGTGGTGACCTATGAAAATGATCGCTTTAACACATTGGATTTATCCAGTGGTCAAAAAAAACGACTGGCTATGGTCGTTGCATTAATGGAAGACAAACCCATTTATATATTTGATGAATGGGCTGCGGAACAATCCCCCCAGTTTAAATCCTTTTTTTATGATACACTGCTTCCAGATTTAAAATTAAAAGGAAAAACAATTATTTCTGTTAATCATGACCCACAGTTTGAAGGTGCTGCCGACAGGATATATTATTTAGCTGATGGAAAGATTGTTCATGTAAAAAATAATAATTAATTTTTCTCAATCAGGACAGGCGTATGGTTGAATTTCAACTGAATAAACAAGCATTTCATATTATTTTGGCAACTGTGATTGCATCAGTGGCATCAACCGGATTAATATTAATTATCAATGAAGCATTGGAAGATATTGTTATCCACAGCATGGATCATTATCATCTGTCCATCTATGGGATTTGTTTTATAATTCTTATTGCAGCCAAACGCACAGCACTTCGGACCGCACGAAGATATATTGAAAGTCAAATTTTATCCATTCGCGCTGCTATTGGGGATTTGATTCGAAATGCATCCATGCAATTTATCGATACTTTGGAAAAAGCAGATATTTATGTTAAAATGTCCACAGATGCCCGAAGGATTTCAAGGTCATCTGAAATAATGATTCATATCTGTCATTCCATTTTAACCATTCTGTTTTGTACGCTATATATTGGTCATATTTGTATTTATGGGCTGATCATTTTAGTCAGTTTTATTCTTATTGCATTGATTATTCGGCATGTGCATGTTCATTTTTTATATCAGGACTTAAATGCGGTAACCAATGAAGAAACAGATCTTTATGAGGCATTTGGTGATATTCTCTATGGATTTAAAGAGATAAAAATCAATCATAAGAAAAATGAAGATTTGTATGATAATTGTTTAAAACCAGGCATTCAATCAGTAAAAAACACCAGATCTCGGGTCGCCATAGAGATGGCAAAGTATCAAACCTTTTTGGAAGCAATCATTTTTTTGTATATGGCATGGATAATTTATGGCATGACGTTGGATTTCATGAGTAAAACAAAAATCATTACCATTTTCATATTTATGCTGCCATCATTATATGTCATTGATACCTTTTTACCCAATATGAATCGCACCATCATTTCAATTAAACGCATCAATGGGTTGTTCAAACAATTGTCTGAAACAAAACAGAGTCCGGTGTTTCAAGGAAAAATAACTACTTTTAAATCCATTCAGGTAGAGAATTTAGCGTTTAGTTATTATGATAAACAAGGCAATGTTTCATATTCCATTGGTCCCATTAGTCTGTCATTTTATTCTGGTGAAATTGTTTTTATTACCGGTGGCAATGGCAGTGGAAAATCGACTTTTTCTCAAGTATTAACCGGATTATACCCGCCTTCAAAAGGTGAGTTCATTGTGAATGACCAAAAGGTTTCAATGATAAATCACAGGTATTTATTTTCAGCAATTATGGCAGATTATCATCTGTTTGATCGTTTTTATGGTGTCGATACAGTAGATAACAGCAAAGTCAATGAATTATTATTTGAGATGAAACTGGATACCAAAGTCAAGTGGGAAAACAATCAATTTCGTCATTCCCCTTTGTCCACCGGGCAGCAGAAACGTTTGGCGATGATTATTGCATTAATTGAAGATAAACCGGTTTATGTATTTGATGAATGGGCTGCTGATCAGGATACGCATTTTAAAGATTATTTTTACAAGCATATTCTAGTCCAGTTAAAGCAAAAAGGAAAGCTGGTGATTGTGATTACCCATGATGATATGTTTTTTGACTGTGCAGATCGGGTTGTGACTATGGAGTATGGGCGAATTGTTTGAGATAATAGGAATGCTTGGAAGATAACATGCTTTTTTTTCTTGATCGTACAAATAAATTTTAGTTGAATATGAAATGAAAAGATACCTTAAAAACATAAGAAATCTGTCTTGAAATGGGGTCCACTATAGATTGATGAATTTGAAAATGGCCTTCATTGGACAGTTCTCCCCAAAATTTGGTATGCAATGATCAAATTATCAAAAGCATTAAATGTTCAGGTAATCGCGACAAAACATAGCAGGGATTGCATTAAAGGCTTTAATGAAAACTGGAAATCAAATGAAAACGATGCGTCTTTTTACAGGCTTGAAAATGAACCGGTAAATGTAGGAAGAATAATTCCCATAGGTAAACCTCTTAAAACAATTATTTCTCTGCAAATATAGTTATAATGAATAGAGGGTCAACAAAAATAATTACAATTACGTAATTGAAAAAACATGATTGGGGTTAAAAAGGGGACGTCTAGGGGTTAAAAAGGGGACGTCTATGATTTTATGCTTTTACCGGCAAGAGGTTGAGAATTTCAAAGAAAAGCATAAAATCATAGACGCTCCCTTATAGTCCAATCGTTTATACCTTCTACGAGCAAAACACGATTGCCTTCATATTTACAAATATCAGGCATTAGCGAACCTCAACTTCAGACTCAATTGCATCGGATAATATTTCATTTGTATAGGAAATAAATATTTTAGATAATCGACCGGTTGGTTACAAGTATCTTCTGGAAAAGTTTTCAATTGAAGGGATGTCAAATTGGCACAGGTCATCAATTTCTAGCACAGGGATGTAAGAGGACGTCTATGATTTTATGCTTTTCTTTGAAATTTTTATCCTCTTGCCGGTAAAAGCATAAAATCATAGACGTCCCCTTTTTACCCCCGTCCCCTTTTTACCCTATGACCGAAGGCAAACGTTTTTAATTCATTCTCGAACATAGGTTTGATAACGGTTTTTGTTCGGAGGGCGAACATAAGGTTCGCCCCTACAATGGTTTTTGCTCATAGGCTTGATTTCGGTTTGACCTGCAATTTTTTTTACACTCCAACGAATCAACAAACATGAAATAATGTGGCCTTTATTTTCAGAGCTTTCCTAAGCATTGTCATGTGAGTTGTTTTATTGTTTTTAACATTGAAAGTTTCGGCATCCTTAATACAGGTACTTTCCTAAAATTTGATTCATCGTCCCATCGAATTTCATATTCTTAATCTCTTTATTAATCATGGGGATGGTTTGACGGGCTTCTGATCGCTTAGAAAATCCCATATGATAGACATAACTGATATAAGGCTTTTCAGCTGCTTTGATTCTGTCGTGATACTTGGAATTGTTCCTCAGAAATTCAATTATCTCCGCCTGGTTGGCAAGCATCAGATCAATTCTTCCGGCGAGCAGTTTACTAAAGTTTTGTTCTATTCTAACAACTTCTTGTACAGACAATTTCTCTTTTGCCCTCGCGTTCTTAAATGCTTCACCATAGTTATAGCCCATCACGATTCCGATTTGATAGGGTTTCAGATCGGAAAAATGATTCCATTGAATGGGTTTCTCTCTATTGGTATCATAATAGATAAATCCAAC
>Ga0272440_1004157_pt1 | contig 10508 bp, 12 predicted proteins | sample SSMMMBAug17_FD_192440 | JGI IMG/M metagenome (GOLD analysis project Ga0272440, IMG submission 192440) | Marine sediment archaeal communities from Little Sippewissett salt marsh, Falmouth, MA, United States - SSM-MMB-Aug17 | ecosystem: Environmental > Aquatic > Marine > Wetlands > Sediment ... | reverse complement strand
TATGTTCGAGGAAAACGTTTCTAATTCATTCTCGAACATAGGTTTGATAGCGGTTTTTGTTCGGCGGGCGAACACAAGGTTCGCCCCTACATTGGTTCGCAAACGATTGTTGTTCGGCGGGCGAACATAAGGTTCGCCCCTACATTGGTTTTGCTCATAAGTTTGATTCTGTTTTTTGTTCGAGGCGAACATCGACATCAGCTATCCATAGATCATCAGAAAGGTCAAAATTACATTTTACTTTTGTGCCTCTGGTAACGAATTGTGCTGTTTCTTTGATAATGGCGTTAATGTCAGTGGCTTTTTTAATTGGTGTGCCGCCTTTAGCGAAAGTGAGAAGCTGTTGGGTCAATTGTGTGGATCTCTGTGTTCCTTCATTTATATCTGAAAGTACCTCAAAAAGATCCTCATCATCTTTATACCGATTTAACAGATAAGAGACATTGCCTGAAATGATCCCAAGCATATTGTTAAAATCGTGTGCAATCCCCCCCCCGCAAGGTTTCCTATCGACTCCATTTTTTGTGCCTGTTGTAAAGCTTGCTCAAGTCTTTGCCGTTCAGTTAAATCCATATTTGTACCGGATACACGTATTGGATCGGTGTTGACATCTCTCGTTATAAACCCACGAGAAAGGACTGGTACATAATGACCATATTTATGCTTCAAACGAAACTCAACTTCATAGGACTCAGTGCCGTCCTCTAAAGCATTTTGGAAAAAGCTGTTTACACGATCAGAATCTTCAGGATGCATCAGTCGCTGCCAAAGGGTTGAATCATTCGGGAGTTCATCTGTTTCATAACCAATTTGTTTCCACCACTGAGGGGAATAATACAGTTCATTATTGATTAAATCCCAGTCCCAAGGAGCATCATTGGAACCTTTGATGGCCAGGCGCAATCTTTCTTCGCTCCGTTTCAGTGATTCCTCAGCTTGCTTAAGTTTAGTTATGTCCTGCGCCATTGTAAGCAAAAAGGAATCTCCTTTTATTTCAATAATTTCGGCCGACATCAGAGTCTCGAAAAGTTCGCCTGACTTTTTGAATCCCCGGACTTCATCTTGAAAAACGCCTTCATTGGTTATTTTTTTGATTATTTTTTTCCGCTGAGAAGGGTCTGCCCAAAGGTTAAGATCAGTAATTGATCGACCAATGACCTCTGCTGCCGAATATTCAGTTAAATTCACCCAAGCTTGATTGACTTCCAACAGATGATTGTTTGAGAGCTGGGTAAGTACTATAGCTGCAGGATTGTTTTTAAAAATAGTGGAAAAACGATGTTCAGATGCACGAAGCAGTTCCTCCAGTTTTTTACGCCTTTCTTGATTCTGAAGCAATTCGTCATTTGCCAATTTTAATTTGTATGTAGTCTTTTGAGATTCAACAAGTTTCTTTTCAAGTACGCTAACCAAAGCAGCCAAAGAAATAGTAAGCACGGAATTTAAAAAAATAAATGTGGAACCTGTTAAAATATATACTTTCATAACTACAGTACTGCCCTCAATCCATGCTATATCGCCACTTGCCACGAAGTATCCCACAACCAAAAGAATAATTACATTTATCAAAATCGTAAAAATGCCAAACTTAATCCCAAGTAGTAAAGTTGCTACAATAGAAGATGCTAACAAATATATTTTACCACTGCCTCCAGCCACAGCATAAACGAAAGCAACTATACCCAAACTATAGAAAGCAAACAGTCCAATAATAACTTTAATTCTAAATGGAATTTGCTTAAAAATAACAACAATAAAAATGAGAAGATAACTTAAAGTATATACGGTAAAACTAACCCACATTTTATGCTGCAACACAAATCCCACACTCATGAAATAAGGAACTGATATAAACACGAGAAAGCTTGCAAAAATAGACACAAAAATATTCTTGCGCCACTTTAGAATTATCTCCTTTTCATCTATAGGGTTGAGCATTCTGTCCTTCTCAAAGCCATTCGAAGACACCCCTTTTGAAAAAAGACTAAAAAATTCAAGTATGAAGTTTTTTAATTTCATTTCTTTCTTAACCAATGGTCAATGATGCTTGTTTCAAATCGTATATGAAGGATAGTCGGTTCAGAAAAGATTGCATCACCCACGAGCATGTAAGTATATCTCAACAGAAAAGCCATTGACACAGGCCTGAAGACAATCAATTTTTGTCATAACCTCTTTTTTGATTCTTGAAATAATTTTTTTCAATAATTTTTTAACAGATGCATTCTTGATGTCTAAAGGCATTCCTTCCAAGGCATTAAGAATAATGGAATCTGCCTTTTCCGAAAAGTAAACACAGCCTTTTTTGATACGCTCTTGTAAGTTTTCATTTTCTTCAATATTGTTATTGTCTTGAAGCAGGCGGTGAATCTGTTTTTCAAATCGGTAAAAAACATCAATCATATCATTTGTTAGGGATTGATTGAGTTCTCCCATGATTTCAATGATTGATGATGGCACTTTATTTCGATTTTTATTGAGAATTTTTAAAGCTTCATGCGCATGATACTGGATGGGGTTAAAATCAAACAATTCTTTCAGTAACATCAATTGAAAATTATATCTGGATTCATCAAGAAGTGTATTGCCGGGGGAATGGGTTGCAATGTCATGCATGAATTGTAAAACTTCAGGATCATGCCTGATACATTCCCTGGAAATCTTTGAAATCAGAACCATTCCTTCAAGAGATTTACATCGGCTGAGAGCAACATAAACCTGACCATGAGCAAAGGCAGCGTTGGCATCAATGATTGCCTTTTCAAATGTCAAGCCCTGGCTTTTATGGATGGTAATCGCCCATGCGAGTTTAAGGGGAAATTGTGTAAATGTTCCAACAGTCGTCTCTTTAATTGTTTTGTTTTCTTCATCAATGGTGTACTTGATATTATTCCATTCCATTTTTTTCACTTGAATCACATCACTATTGCCTGAACATTTGACATCAATTGTCTCATCAGTGATTTTCTCAACAGTTCCAATTTTTCCATTATAAAAAAGTTTATCTTCAGATGTGTCATTTTTGACAAACATGACCTGAGAACCAATCTTTAATGCCAGTTCATCATCAGTGGGATAAGCATGTTTTGGGAAATCATCTTCAATTTTGGCAACCATGGTATGTGTTTCTGAATCAATTGTGCGAAGCTTATTCTTATTGATTGTTTTGGCCTGCTTGTTGTGGGTTGTGAGAGTAACATAGCCTTCATTGTCCGATGGATTAAAGTGGGGGTCATATCTGTCATTGAGGGCTTGCAGTGTTTCTTCATCAATCTGATTATCTCTGACTTTATTCAGTAGACAAATAAAATGGTCATCATTCTGTCTAAAAATATGAGTCAGTTCTATACTGATATAATTTGTTTGTTTTAACGCCCTGCTTCCAAAGAAAAAAAGTGTTTCATAATAATCTTTCAATAATGCCCATTCATCATTTGGGACAATGGGCGCCAGCTGTTGAAGATCACCAATCATAAGAAGTTGAACGCCACCAAAAGGTAGCAAAGGATCTTTAAATCGGCGAAGGGTGTCATCAATGGCATCAAGTAAATCCGCCCGAACCATGCTTATTTCATCAATTACAAGCAGGTCAAGGTTTCTAATGATGTCTTTTTTCAATCCACTCATTTTTTGGATTGTTTTAGATACCCCTTGAGAAGCGTATATGTCTTCAGGTAAATGCGGACCAAAAGGCAGTTGAAAAAAAGAATGGATTGTTACACCACCTGCGTTAATTGCTGCGACACCTGTTGGTGCCACAACTATCATTCGCTTAGATGACTCTTCTTTGAAATTATGAAGAAAGGTCGTTTTACCTGTACCCGCCTTACCGGTAAGAAAAATATGACGTCCGGTGTATTCCGCAAAATCAAATGCCAGCTTTAGCTGCGATGTATTAAAAACATTAGACATAATCGGTTGACAGTTCCTTTTGAATTATAACCGCAGTATAATTATTTAGAATAATGCGATAAAATATGAATGTAACCCAAATAGACTGAATTCTGGGGACACGATCCTTATTTCTTGACATAAAATCTAATAATATAACATTTTATATCAAAAAATAAGGTCATGTCCCCCGGAATTCAGTCTATTTGGGTTACACTCATAAAATATGACAAAAAAAATTTTAGTATCCTTCAATTATGTTATTTAGTAAAAAAATAATATTATCACTCAATAAAGCCCCCTGTCAACCTCCTATTCAGATTTTTCGGTACATTTTTACGCCATGATCCCCTTCAGAATAATAATCAGCCTGCAAAGAATCTATCTTAAACCCCTGTGTTGTATAAAATTTGATAGCCGAGATATTGGATTGAGAAACAGTTAAGGATACATTTTTAGCATTTTTTAACCTGCCAGTAACCATTGCTTTTTCAAGGAGCTTAGCACCAATACCCCAGCGGCGAAATGCATGCATAACACCAATTTTATCAATAAGCAAGTTGGGTTCAAGAATTCGAAACATCACATTACCTGCATATTGGTCTTCAATTCGTGCGAGATAAGCATAAAAATTTGGAGATACGATTGATTTTATGTAATAGCGGCGGGGCCATTGTTGATCAACTTGCAGCATATGATCAATATCGGCCATACACATGGGTTGGATTATCAGGCTATGGGTTATCAATCTCATATTGCTTTATGAAATAGTTGATTACCTGAGGGATTTGTATCTCATATTGGGAAAAAGACTATGAGTAACACATATTAAAGGATATCGTCTAAATCATCAATTATCCGGTACAATTCATCAGCAGTATAAGCTTTCATCAATTTTTGTTTGAACATTTCATTTCTTAAAATTCTAGAAATGTGAGCCAATAATTTTAAATGAATGCCTGTTGACTTTTCAGGTGTGATAAGGAGAAAAAATAAATGTGTGGGACGACCATCAATAGATTCAAAGTCAATGCCCTGTCGGCTGATTCCTAGAGATAGTGCCAGTTTATCAAGGTTCTTCATTTTTCCATGGGGAATGCCTATCCCATTGCCAATACCAGTACTACCCAATCGTTCCCTTTCGATCAAAACATCCATTAAATCTTCTTGAGTCACATTAATCAATTCTGATATAGGTCGGGACAGTTCCTGAAGAACGCCTTTTTTGTCAATTGATTTTAGATCTGGAATAATTGCTTTTTTGTCTAACACATCAACGATTCTCATTAAAAAACCTCTCTTTTTGGATTCATAAAAAACAAATTTTTTTAGTGGATAGTGCAACAATTTGCACTATCCATTCTAAGTTATTAAGAATTCATTGGCTGAATCAGTCCCAAGTTACCATCATTTTTTCGGTAAAGGACATTCACCCGATCGGTTTTGGCATTGGTAAAAACAAGAAAGACATTGTCAATAATTTTCATTTGCTCAATGGCTTCTTCTTCACTCATGGGTTTGTATTCAATATTCTCTATTTCCACAATGGGTTCATTATCAAATTCAGGAATATCTGATGGCAAGACCGACATGTCCATTTTGTCCTGATTTTTATTTCTGCGTTTTTTTTGTTTGCCTTTGTTCTTTTTAATCTGCTTTTCCAATTTGTCAAGAACATTATCAATGGCGGAATACATATCTTCCTGCTCTTCTCGACCATTGATATTAAGCCGGTCACCAATAATGGTCACTTCAGCAATATGACGAAATTTTTCAATAGAAAAAACAACATTGGCTTCAGCCGGATTGTCCAGGTAACGATCAAAACGATCCAGTTTTGAGCCGATATAATTTTTTAAATCATCCGAGGGTTTTAGATTCTTAAATGTAACCGATGTTTGCATGGTTCGCCTCCTAATTATTATAATTGTTTTCGTTTGCTTGATGGTAAAACACCAAGCATTTCGCGATATTTGGCCACAGTCCGCCTTGCGATTTCAATATTGGACTGTTTCAATATTTGAGCAATTTTATCATCACTAAAAGGTTTTCGTTTATCTTCATTTTGAATGATCTGGCGGATACGTTCTTTAACAGTAGCAGATGCAATTGCCTCGCCATAAACCCGCTTAATAGAACTATTAAAAAAATACTTGAGTTCAAAAATTCCCTGGGGCGTATGAACATACTTATTTGTTGTGACTCTACTGATTGTGGATTCGTGCATTTCAATGTCTTCAGCCACATCTCTCAAAACCATTGGTTTTAAATATGCAATGCCCTTTTCAAAGAATTCACGTTGAAATTGAACAATACTTTCCATCACTCTATAAATAGTGCGCTGTCGTTGATGAATACTTTTAATAAGCCAGGTTGCGGATCTCAGTTTTTCCTGAATATAGTTTTTAGCCTGTCCGGATACCTGACTGTCTTTTTTCAAAGCATCCCGATAAAAGGGACTGACTTTTAAACGCGGCATACCATCTTCATTCTGAACAATCACAAATTCGTCCCCTTCTTTATACACAAAGATATCCGGACTGATATACTGGGATTCATCAGTGTTGAACTGATGGCAAGGTCTGGGCTCTAAACTTCTGATAGCGTCAGCCGCAAGTATAACCTCTTTAATATCTTTTTTTAATGCACGACAGATAGCATTATAGTTTTTGTTTTGAAGGTGTGTCAGGTGGTGGGTAATAATCTCAGTGACAATTGAATTGTTCAATCCCATCTGCCTGGCTTGAATTAACAGGCATTCTTCAAGATTTCTAGCACAAACACCAACTGGATCAAAGGTTTGCATCAATGAAAGAACTTCAGAGACTGTTTCAAGAGGGTAACCGCTGGATTGGGCAATTTCTTCAACAGATACTGTTAAAAAACCATTTTCATCGACATTTCCGACAATCATGCTGCCAATGGCCTCAGCTTCCTTTGATGGAAAAGTCATCAATAATTGCCACAAAATATGTTCATCTAAAGATCTACTTTTTGTGACAAATGTTTCATACTGGGGAAGTTCTCTGTCTTCTGGTTCATAACTAACATTGCCCGATGAGCTGTATTCATCGATATAGTTGTTCCAATCAATTTCATGTTGAAGGTTTTCTTCAACAGTCACCTCTTTAACATCATTCGATGCAGCCTCGGGTTTTTCATCATCCGGCTCTCCGGTGGAAATATCAGAGACTTCATCAATGGTGGGATTTTCCTCCATTTCTTGAAAAATCATTTCCATTAATTCAAGCCGGGAAAGCTGTAATAGTTTAATCGCCATCTGCAACTGAGGTGTCATAATCAATTGTTGCGTCAGGCGCAATTGTTGTTGGAGTTCCAATGCCATATTTCTTATTCTTTGTTCTAACAGTTAAACTGATATTAACTGTGGTTTGGGAAATCTATCTTCATTCTCATAAGATTTCCAGATAATTTCATCAGCTAAGGTAGATGCCTATAGACGAAAAGAATCTCCCAGATATATTTTTCTAGCAATTTCGCTTGATGCAATATGCAAAGGAGATCCGGATTCAATAATTTGTCCTTGTGATAAAATATAGGCCTGATCACAAACTCCCAGGGTTTCACGCACATTATGATCAGATATTAAAATGCCAATACCACGTTTAGTCAACTGTTTGATGATATTTTGAATATCAACTACAGCTAATGGATCAACCCCTGCAAAGGGTTCATCCAGCAAGATAAACAGGGGGTTTATTGCCAATGCACGTGCAATTTCAAGTCGTCGGCGTTCCCCACCAGATAACATATAGCCTTTATTTTTACGAATATGTGTGATGCCCAATTCATTTAACAGATAATCAGTCCGCTTGAGTTGCTCGTCTCTTGATAACCCCATAGTCTCTAAAATTGCCAAAATGTTGGCTTCAACTGTCAATTTCCGAAATACCGAGGCTTCTTGTGGTAAATACCCCAACCCTTTTCGTGATCGAATATACATTGGGGCATTTGTAATATCTTCATTATTAACAAATACTTGACCGCTCGTAGGACGAATCAACCCCACTGTCATGTAAAATGTGGTTGTTTTGCCAGCCCCATTGGGTCCCAATAATCCGACAACCTGACCATTTTCCAGCGAGAGACTGACTGAATTCACTGTCGGTTTTCCGCGATACACTTTGGTTAAATTTTGAACTGATAAGGTGGCCATTTAAAGTAACCATATTATATGGATTTAATAAAAAAAACAATACTAAATTATAATCATTCAAGAATTTGATTATTGATTACCTGTTTGTTCGGTTATTTTTTTTGCATATCTTGATTTGATAATTCATATATCGCCTCAACTTGCTCACCGCTATTGCTTGATATCTCAACCTCTTCAGTGACCAGATTTAGGGTTATCATTGATCCTGCAATAATATTTTTACCCTGTTTCAAACGCACTTTATCGCCGGATATGATTAATATGTCTTCAGATGGTTTATAATGCGCGGTTTCAGCTTCAATCCGATAGTCTTTCCATTTAATGATAACATTGCCGGTTGCAAGTATTTTGTGTACAGATTCTTTGGTCATTGAGGCTGACTGGCTTGTGGGATCATAATAGACATTCAACGCATTAGAAGTCAACAGAATATTATCTTGTGCAACCTTAACATGTCCCTCAAATACCACATATTGTTTCTGTGGATGAGCGACCATTTTGTCGGCCTGAATATGAATTGGATGTTGTGTTTCTGCATGGACAGCCATAATGATACATCCAATGAATAAAAACTGTTTTAATATATTTAACATTGTGATTGTCTCATTTGAGTGTAACCCAAATAGACTGAATTCCGGGGACATGACCTTATTTTTTGATATAAAATTTTATATTATAAGTTTTTATGTCAAGAAATAAGGATCGTGTCCCCGGAATTCAGTCTATTGTTATTATTTTGGTATATGCTTTGGAATGCTCTGAAAATAACATACTCATTTTTCTTGATCGTTCAAAAGAAATAAGGTCGTGTAGAGACGTAGCATGCTACGTCTCTACAGTACAATTACCTCAAAACGAACAATATCAATAATGGGGAAGTTCTTTTCAGAGAATTCCTTAGGAATATTTTTCAAATTGTTATCTTAAAGGTTCTTTTTTATCCCTATGCCCGGATTAACTGTAAGTGTAACATCATCCATAATTGTCATCTGACCATTGCTTAAATCATAGTGCATGGCGTTTGCAGTGAGTGTCATCCCACTGCCTGTGACTGCAATATGATTTTTTCCAATAATATCGTGCTGGGAATATGAGTACTCAAGAGAATCACAAATCAATTGCCAGGGACCTTGAGTAATAATAATATCCCCTTTGATTTCAATATTTTTGTTATCATTGGCAATGCCATGTGCGCCTGTTAATGTGATGGCATCGCCAGTATGGGGGAAAAATGTCACTGTCAATGGAGAAAAATGGCTTTGTCCATTGACCCTCTGTATTGTTTCTGAGTGAATATCCCACAGCTTTTTGCCATTTTTGACAGCCACATGGTGTACTGTTTTTAAGCCGATATCTATCTGTTGCTCAATTGTTGTATCAACAAGATTGACTGTGTTTACCATGTAACGATAGCTGGATAAAATCAGAACAATGCCGCCTGCAACCATGACAATGACCACAATGAGAATAATTCGCACAGGAGAACGCCACATACTATTGAACAACCTTATTGATAGCGATCAACTGGTTAAGTATCGGTTCAAGTTGATCCAGATAGACAGAGTTGGGCCCATCACACTGTGCATTTTCAGGATTTGGATAGACTTCCATAAAAATGGCATCAACCCCGGCTGCAACAGCTGAACGAGCCAGTACAGGGACAAAATTACGTTGACCACTGGAACATGTTCCTGCCCCCCCGGGTAACTGAACACTGTGAGTGGCATCAAAAACCACCGGATATCCCAAATTTTGCATTATTTGCAAGCTGCGCATATCCACTACAAGATTGTTGTAACCAAAACTGGTTCCACGTTCTGTGAGAATAATATTTGAATTGCCAGATTCACTTATTTTTTTTGTGACCTGTGCCATATCCCAGGGGGCAAGGAATTGACCTTTTTTCACATTGATTGGTAACTGTGTTTTGGCAGCCGCTATTAATAAATCTGTCTGTCTGCAAAGAAATGCAGGAATTTGCAGGATATCTAATACCTCAGCAGCAGGTGACACCTGAGACACTTCATGAATATCAGAAAGAACAGGCACGTCCAGTTTTGATTTGATTTGATCCAGTATTTTCAAACCCTTACGAAGCCCGGGTCCTCGAAATGACTGTATGGATGTTCGATTGGCTTTATCAAATGATGCTTTAAATATAAATGGTATGTTCAGACGTATTGTTAGTTTTTTTAAAAAGCTGGCAATGTCCATTGCTATGGTCAGATCTTCTAACACGCATGGCCCACCGATAAAAACCAGTGGACACCCTTTACCCATGCACCAACCTTTATTTCCCACAACCTGAGACATAGCTCCTCCTTCATTTGGCATTTATTATTGAAAAATTTTTATTATCTTATCAAAACGGCATCATTTTTGAAAGAGAAAAATTATTTTTTATGAATCAGCTATCAATTCACTAAAATGGGGTATTTGG
>Ga0272440_1004156_pt1 | contig 10509 bp, 12 predicted proteins | sample SSMMMBAug17_FD_192440 | JGI IMG/M metagenome (GOLD analysis project Ga0272440, IMG submission 192440) | Marine sediment archaeal communities from Little Sippewissett salt marsh, Falmouth, MA, United States - SSM-MMB-Aug17 | ecosystem: Environmental > Aquatic > Marine > Wetlands > Sediment ... | reverse complement strand
TGTTTGTAGAGTTGACCCGAGATGAGCTGTACCCTCTGGCGTTTGTTGTAGGTAGTGAAGAGCGCCTACGTGCTTGGCACCATGAACCCAGGATGGATGGTGAGATGTTCTATGGAGTGCCTCTCATCATTTCTGCAGACCTGCCCAAAGAGGTGATTATTCTGTGTGGGGGTATGGCGCCTGGGGGTGCTCTAACGGACACGTACAAGTGCTACAAGATGGTCATGGAGGTTGGTGATGGGTGAGGTGACAAGAATTGTGGTCCGTTCTGGCATCTTGCCTGAATCTACCCTCGCACAGCTACGTCAGTGGGGAGCAATCATTGATGTCAGTCCTGACCCTGATGCCTCTGTAGAGAGGATGCCCAAGGCTATACAGCAAGCAGTAGAAGAAGAAGACTTCATTCGAGTCAGAGAGACTGACCTTGAGATTCTAAAGCACTACTTGAAGAGTCAAGAGACCGGAACTCTCACTCTAGTATCGGGGGACTGGCAAGAGGTAATAGAGGTCTACTTTGGACGCACACCTCGAGGAGAAATCATCATCCCTTGGGATGACGACACACTCGAGGACACCATGCTCAATGGGGAGACCTACTTTCAGGACAGCACAAAGGTCAAACTTAGCTTCGTTGCCATGAGGGAGCTGTACTACGGAGAGCGCAAGGCCTTCATGGTTCTAGAAACGGTAGAAGTACCATGACCAGCATAATTGACGCACTCAAACTGAGGATTGGGTTTGAGCCTGTAGACCAGAACGATGAAGAGGAGCAGTTGCGTCTTTTGGGGCGCGTACCAAACTCTAAAGTTCCGGCACTGCTCCAACTAGTTGTCATCCTTCATCAGAACGCGGGTAGGGGGTGGGACCTCGACATCTCTAAGTCTTACTTTCCTAGAGGCAACTTGCCCGTCTACGCCTGGAGGTTCATCTTTGAGGGCACTGAGGATGGGTGGAAGGATAAGGTTGCTGCAGCCATAATGCAGCCCGTCCACGTGGAGACGGGTGAGATACGCATCCATGGGAAGCGAGACCTGAACCCCCAGAATAACAGAGGTAAGGGCGCGACAGCCACAAAGGCGTAACCATGGTTGACATTAAGGCTACAGAAGTAGACGAAGCTCTACATCCAAAGTTCGATGATGAGCAGAGGCAGAGGGTTCTAGAACGCCGAAAGGCTATGGACGACCTGCTGGAGAAGGAGTGCATCGGCAAGTACAAGATAGAGCTACTCTTCTCGTACAGCCGCTCTCTCCGAAACCCCACTGCAGGCGCATTGAGCGTTTGGGAAAGTGGGGCCAAGCTTCACGGAGGAGGGGATGCCAAGGTTTACTTCTGTCCCGGTAGGGTACGTGGGGTAAACGACTGCGAGCACGTCATCCCAGCTGACAATGCCAACTTCGGACATTGCCTATGCCCTGGCTGTGGCACAGTCTGGGAGGCTCAGTACGTTCTAGGCGAGGTCATGGGAAGGTACACCATGCAAACCTGGGCAGAGATACTTCTGAAGTACTACCAGATTCTTGACCACAACGCTGACATCTACATCAAGCAACCGAAGTCAGATATTCGAGCTGCTGCTAGAGCAGAGCAGGAGAAGCAGCTCAAGGGGGACAAGCTCAACGTTGTGCGTGCAGGCATGCGCAAGGTTATCTACCCTCTGAAAAGAATCATCGCAGATACCTCTGCGGGGGCAGACCTCTACACCCAGTTCCACACCCTACTGAAGTCATGATTGATACCTACAACCGCCATGCCTACAAAGCTGCTGTTTGGGCTGAAGCTGCCCGGCTACTTCAGGACACGTTCTTGTGTGATGATGCAGAACGGCCAGAGATACCTTGCAAGGCTGCTTTTAGAGGGCCACAGGTGGTACCTCCGGAGTGCATCGAAGAGATAGTGGCCCTCATTACGGAAGCTGCACGCAAAGAAGAAAAGAACATGCAGCGCTTTACGGTACAGGAGCTGACGAATGCGAACCCGCTTGTCGAGGAAGAAGAAGGGCCACCGACCCGTAGAAACGGGGGTAAAGGAAAGGGAGCTGCTGCAAAAGGTAGCGCAAGCCAACGACAAAAACGCAAAGCTGTTCGCTGAAGTGTTGATGGGGTTGGAAGAAACGGTCAACGCTCTGGCAAGAGTTCTGAATGATATGGCTACGGGTAAGGAAGTCGAGATGACCGAAGACGGTACATCGGTAGACTTCAACAGCTACATCATCTCGTACAGAGAGATGATAGAGAAGTCGAAAGCCATGAAAGAAAGTGCGCCTGACAGGCAGGTTGAGGTAGTCTCCTCTACGGACGCCATCAGAATGGAAGACGAGATAGAGGTCTTCGGAGGGACTGGCTAATGCAACGTGCGCGTGGACAGCGGACTGGCAGCATCGTACAGGTTCTACCCAATGGCACAGCTGTCATTCGGGGGGATGGCAACAAGCTTAGACAGATCAACTGTCCAAAGTGCCATCTGGAACTGAATGCCAAGCGCCAGCCAAACGGTAAGGCTCAGTATAAGTGTGGACGTTGTGGGTGGGCAGGGACGAGCAATCCAATGTGAGAATTAGTGCGCCGCTGACCAGTACTCCATGAAGACCGAACCCGAGCTTTCTGTACAGGCTGAGGGCCACACGGTTATCGGGCGACACTGTGAGGATGTACCGCCCAGGAGTCAGAAAACTTCTTCTGACGAGCTGCTCTCCGAGCCCGCATCCTCTGCGAGGTCCGAGCACCCCGACTCTGAGAATGTCGATGATGCCACCTTCACAGTGACAGATTGTGTACCCCACTGCGCGGCCCTTGTCTTCACACAGGACTGCGTACCCAGACTCCAGTTCTGCCAGGACGGTAGAAGAACTCATCCAGTTGTCGCAGAACACGTCCCTATCGAGCCCACTCAGGACTTCGGCATCTTTGAACTCGGCAACACGGAAGACCATGAATCATGACTACCATACTTGGACTGAATCTACCTGAAGAGTGCCTACACAAGAACTTGGGACAGTTAGCAGATGAAGAACTTGAAGCCTTTGAAAAGTTCTTCATGGCAGAGCTGAAGAACCCAGAACCACTGGCCCCTTCTGAGCGCTCTATCGTGAAGACCTACCTACTGTGGAAACTGAGGGCTAAAGAGAAGACCGGTGACTGACCGGCCTTCTCACTGTCCGAGCTCTGTCAGGTCATTCTCTAGGAACGTTGAGTCTGAAGAGCTTCGCCAGCCCCATACCTGTGCAGGTGGCCGCTGTTCCCCCTACGAACACCGCGATGCCGATCTTGGTACTCTCCCACGCGGACAATCTAACGTTCGTGAAGTCGACGTTTGCATTCCTTGCGGCGTCTGCCCCTTCTTTGGCTTTCTGGTCGGCAGTTGTGTTTGCACCATTGGTGCCTGTTGTTGTACCCATATCTCCTTCTTCTTTCTCGGGGGTTGTTTCGGGGTTGGGGGTTGATTCAATTTCGGGGGTGGTAGGTGCGGAGTCGTTGATCATGGCCCATCTCCTCGTTGTTGTTGCCGTTGTAGGCCCTTCACAAGCAGCTCTACGGCTTCTAGGGCCACGCCTTCGTCTCTGTGTTCGTAAGCAAACTTTATCTTCTGCTCTAGGTCTTCGCTGTCCTCGGCTTCTAAGTTCATCCTCCACTCCTCTGTGCCCTTTTGGGCTTGAAGAGTGGCGCTTGTCGCCGCGCTTATGACCTTCAACAGGAGGTGTGCGCCTCCTGTTGCGGCAGGTAGAACTATGAGAGCGGTGAACATGCATGCCTCCTCCTGTAATGGTCTGCGTTCACAGTCCTTATCCCCGATACGCCCTCGTTTTTTCCTATTCTGGCTGTGGTAGACTGCGCACATGCCCGTCTCCTCCGCCGAGATATCTCAGATGGCGATGATGAATCTGCAGCAAATGCAGCAGATGCAGCAGCTATCTAACTTTGGAGCACCACAAGCATTTGGTCGCCCCGATATGATCGGTGGCGCCGTCTTGAACACTGCGGCTTCTGGTGCGTCTCTTGGAGGCGGCGCGCTTGGCATGTTGGGGATGGACCCACTGGGTGCAGGCATCGGTGCAGGTATGGCCGCCTTTGGCTCTATGGGTCTGGCGGGAGCTGCGGGTGTAGGTGGTGCCGCCTTTTTAGGTGCGGGAGCCGTATACGCTGGTGCCAACTATGTGGGCGGCCAGATGATGGAGGGGGCGCAACAACAGCAGCAGCTCAACTCGACCTTGCAACAGAGCTTCAACTTCAGAAACCAGTACGGTGGCCGGGGGTTCACTAGAAGCCAGGGTCAGCAGATAGGTGGGCAGATCAGAAGCATGACCCAGGACGTGGGTCAGTTCGGAGAGATGGCGTCCTTCCAAGAGCTCACAAACATCGCGGGCAAGATGGGCCAGATGGGTATGGCCAGAGGCGTGCGCGATGTAGAAGAGTTCGGCCAGAAGTTCAGGGAGCTGGTCAAGACCGTCAAGACTGTGGCCACTACATTGAACACGAGCCTAGACCAGGCGATGGAGTTCATGCAGCAGTCGAAGGCGTCCGGCATCTTCAAGCACTCTGACCAACTTCAGTTCGCTCAGCAGATGAACGCCACTGCACTGGGTTCAAACCTGTCCAATGCTGAAGTGGCTTCTGCAGCCAACATGGGTTCTCAGATATCCCGTGCCTTCGGAGGTCTGGGCAAGCAAGGGGCCATGGGCGGTATGCGTGCCATCGGGCAGGTCGGGGCGGCTATGCAGACCGGGGCCCTGTCCGAGGAGGACATCTACAATGCAACCGGGCTAACGGGAGCAGAAGGTAGGCAGCAGCTTGCCTCCAACATGATGCAGCAAACCGGTCGCTTTCTGAAAAGTGGCAAAGGCCGGTACTTCTTAGCCTCCCTTGCAGGCGAGAACGGTCAGATCGATGAGGCCACCGCCGAAGACTACATGATGGGCACCATGGGCGTCGGCGACACGCGCCGGGGTGCGGGGCGCATGAAGCGCAATGTGGGTCGGGCGAACTTCATTCGTAATGAGGGGCGTCTTCGGGGGGCAGTGATGGAACGCTTCGGCGCAATGGCTCCGACCATGGCGCTGATGGGTTGGGCCAGGCAGCGTGGTGTCGATATCAACGACATGGACGACCGCTCCATGCTCTTTGCTCAGCGCCACCTGGGTATGGGCCGAGACGAGATGGATGCCGCGGTGAAGATGGCGCAGGACATGCCCAACATCATGCGCGAGCAGTTCCAGCAGCGTGAGTCAGCAGAGATAGGCGGAGAGCGCGAAGCCTTCATGAAGACTCGAGGGGTCGAAGGGGCAAAGCGCCGTTTCACCCAGGCCAAAGAGCGTCTGAACAACAAGCTCAAGGGCGTGGGTCAGGACATGTACAACGAGATCACCGGTCAGGTGGATGCTTGGTTGAACAAGGCCCTGGACAACACCATCAACGTCGCCTCTCAGAACTTGGACCGTGCCTACCAAGAGAGCCTCAAGGGTGGGGCCGGCGGAGAGCAGATGCGCACCGCACTGTTCGGTGGTGGTGAGGTGTCGAAGGCAGTCAGTACCCTTGGTCTCAATCAAGACTACGGCATGAAAGGCATGACCTGGGATGAGTTCAGTGGGGCCAAGGACCTGGAGCCCTCTGCTGGAAGTATCCTGATGCCAGGTAAGGCTGCAGCCAAGGCGGGTATGACGCTACTTGGTGGAGGCGGCGCCTACCAGCAGAGGTTGAAGGAAAGTGGGTTTTACTTTGACGACATCAAGCGTCTTGGGGAGGGGGACACGCGGAACAATGCTCTTCGTACCAGGCTGTCGCAAATAGATCGCCTCAAGACCTCTTTGGGAGGCCAAAAGGTGTCTGAGCTAACCATGACTGAGGAGCAGAAAGACACCGTCGCTCGCATGTACTCAGACACCAACCTCACCAGTCTGAAAGGTCAGCGCCGTGTGGACCGTATGGGCGAGTTGCTTCGAAAGGGTAAGGAGTCAGGAGATGCGGGTGCGGCAAGCCTGCTTGCCGAGTGGGAAAGCGCCGGCGGAGAACGCAACCAGTACCTGATGGCCATGAAGATGGAGCAGTCCATCGGTAGGGGTAAGGATGGAGTGACCGACCTTGCGCAGGACCTCGAGAACATAGGGGACATGCGCGGTGCCCTGCTCTCGAGAGGCAAGTGGGGCAATGAGCAAGAGCGTGACCTTGCCTACGGCAAGGCCATGACCGGTAGAGGCAGGACCGGGATAATGGATGCTATAGGTAGGGACGCGTCGAACCCATTCCGCGGCTTTGCCACCGGTATGGGCGAGAAGTATGGTGTGGGAGGCGCCATTGGAGCTGGTGCGCTGACAGGGGCCGGTGTTGGTGCAACGTTAGGGATGGGGGCTATGTCCGTGCCCTTGGGTCTCGCTGGCGCGGTGGTAGGCGCAGGTCGAGGTGCCTACGAGTACTACAAGGAAGGGGGCATCAACGACCAGAACAAGATGAGCGCCGCCGCGGGTGCTGCCCTACGCAAACCTGAGATGATGCGCCTGGCGGAAGGAGTTCTGGGAGGAGATGAAAAGAGCGTACGCGCTGCACGCCTCATGCTCGGACAGAACCGTGGGCGTGATGTGGGAGAGGGCGGAGAGAAGGCCCTCACAGCAGCCAACATCCTCAGCTCGGCTGAGTTGATGACAGAGGTGAAGAAGGCTGGGGGTCTCGAAAAGATAGACGAAGAGACGAAAAAGCGCCTTATGGAGCAGCACCGGGCGCGTGTTAGTGGCATGAAGGGTGTCGACGCCAGTAAGTTCGAGGACCCAGCTGCGTACATGGCGGCCATGGGAGGGACTCTGAGTGCTGTTGATGAGACCCAGCGCGCAGACGTAATGAAGCAGGTAGAGGACGAGACCAAGCGGTCTCGTATGCGCGTAAAGGGGATGACCGACTACGGCACTATGAAGGATGGCAAGATAAAGGCCTTAGACCCTGAGTCTGGAAGCAAACTGTCCGAAGCTGCGAGGGCCGCAGTAGAGCGGACTCAAGGCATTATGGATATTCGTCAGAAGCTGGCTTCGGCGGACACCTTTGAAGAGAAAGCTACGCTTACAGCGCAGCTACGGGAGGCAGAGGCGGGGCACACGGCAGCGCTCTACGGAGCAGGAGAAGAAGGAGGTAAGCCCATGGGCATCCAAGACCTACTCGCCGCCGCGAAGGCCACTAAGGGCTCGGGCATGGATGTTCAGTTTGCAGCTCTTGCTGGTTCAGCCCAGAGACTCAAGTCCCTGTCCAAGCGAGGGGGTGCCTCAGTGGGCGTAGCCCGGTACCTAGGAGCCGGACAATCAAAGGCTGAGCAGAGAAAGCTTCGAGCCGCTGCTGGTAAGGGGGAGGAAGAGTGGATGGAAGAGATGGCAGACCAGCTCAATCTGTCTGGAGATGCCCGCACCCAGTTTATGACGAACAAGGACATGAAGGGTGTCTACGAGAAGTCTGGCAAGAGTGGACGCCTAGGGGACAAGGACTCGGTTGAGGTGACCAAGGCAATCGAAAAGATGCTCGCTGAAAAGCCCGAGGGCAAAGATAAGAGTCAGCTGGCCGAGCAGTTGGAGAAGAACCGCTACGACCGGTCTAGTCCACAGGACAAGATGGTTACAAACCTAGAGCAGCTGGTGAAGGGACTAGACCCAGCCAAGTTGGGCGCATCTATTGGTGAGGGCCTCAACGGCAAGTCTATAAAGGTAAGCAACCTTAACGAGATCACCTCAAAGCTATGATTTCTAGACTCTACCAACCAGATCCACCGTTTTCAGAGACAGAAGGCTGTGCTTCTTGTCCTGAGCCAACGTCCCAGAAGTTCTTCAAGGATGGCAAGATCTACACCATTAGGTTCAGAGAAAAGGTGCAGATAGAGCATCCATATACAGTCATGGTCAGAGCCACTGCTTTCGCTATCAAGACTAGCAGGCCCTACACTGGACGAACCCCCCGTAGAGACTTCCGTGACTACCTAGTCAAGACCAACCTGGTGATTTAGGAGGACGCATGCCTGTTTTCTACGAAGTCACGACGGACATCTTCAAAGAGCGCTTTGATGAGCTCAACTCTTCTGGGACTAGAAGTCGTCGTGCAGGTGTGCCCAGTGTCCGCCGTCCTCTTCGTGGTCTGGAAATCAAAGAAGACACCTACGCTGTTCTGAAGGTCATTGACTTGGTGGGCAGAGAGATTCCTCTGTATGACAGTGGTTCTAAGAGTGGCAAGTCTACTATGTGGACGAACTTCATTCTGCAGAGTGTTGTAGAGCAAAGACAAGAGAAGCAGCAGGTTGTAGAAACGTTTGGTGACCCATACATCTTCTTCTTTGGCGAGAACCCTCGCTTCTTGCAGTGCAGCGCTATCCTAGTCAACTCGTTAGACTTCAACTGGCAGGCAGAGTTCTGGGAGAACTACGAAGAGAACTTCAGGGGTACTCGGTGTGCTGAACAAGGTGCCCGAGTGTATATGTTCTACGACGACAAGGTTGTGGAGGGGTACATGCTTATGGCCAAGGCGGTTAATGATGGCATGAACCCACTAGCTGTGCGTCTAGACTTCCAGCTGTTCTTGACCAACTACCGTAACGTGTCCCTTATTGGAGACCCCAACTACCCCATTCGTTTGGGCGTAGATGTAGAAGTGAGCAATTCTTCTGATGGCACTCTGGTAGAAGGTAGTAGAGCGACCAGAAGTCTCATCCATGACAACTGGGATGAGTGGACAGCTGAGCAGCCAGTAGACCAAGAGGTTCCCGACTACGAAGAGGTAGAAGACCTCATCAAAGCCGCGGTAGACGAGGCAGCAAAGAACGCTGCCCAGATGAACACCGCAGACTCTATTGCCGAGTCCGGTCTGTCAGAAGGCTCTCGAAACTACACACAACCGAGCCCCAAGGGTAAGGATAGACCTGCGCTGCCAGGCCCTCCTCCCTGCGAAGAAGGTACCATACAGAGTCAGGGAGATAACTGTACGTGTGAAGATGCCAACGGCACTCGCATCAACTTCAACTGCAATCAGATTCCTGGAGAGGCACCTAGTCTGTCTGGGTTGAGTGGTGATTGTATTGACGTAACCACCAACATCGCTGGGGATAGGGTGTGCCGGGATACCGGAGAGATCCTGCCCACAGGAAATGAGCCCATCAGTTTGGGTACAGATGAGACCGGTGGCTCAGTAGACGATGATGACATTGCCCCAGGGGACCTAGATGATGGCACGCACACTTCTGGAGTGGCTCCCAATCCTCCTAGTGGGGCAAAGTGGATCTGCTTGCGCACTACCGCCCAGGCAGGTTGTGTGGAGTGCGAACAACGCGTGTACCGCAATAACGGTGGCCTGAAAGAAGTACTCTCCAAACAGGTGGGCGAGGCGTGTAAGAACCTCGTAGGATAGGTATGACTGCCGCTAAGATACTAAAGCTTCGCCTGTTTCTAGAAGGTATCGAGGCGCCTGTTATCGGAGCACAAGTAAACGTTGCTCCGAATAGCCCCATGATGGCGGCTATTCAGGTACCGCCACTACCAGAGGGAACGAAGCTAAAACCTCGTACACTGGTCCATCTGTACTTCTTGGACTTCTGGGCTGAGGCCTCGCCCATGAGCTACAAGAGAGGCAGCTCTATCGATCCAGCAGATAGGGGTAATGCTGGCGTCTACGACTTCTCACTCAGCCGGTACAAGAATGGCGAGTTAGATGAGCAGGCGAGGAAGGATGTAGAAGCCGACATCAACAACTACCGATACAAGCTTCTGTTCGGTGGTGAGGTGGTCGGGTTCCAGTGGACAAAGGGCGTCATTGGGCGCCAGCTGGTTCTGCAATGTCAGGACTGGTCTTCCTACTGGGATGCTGCAGTACAGTTCAAGAACACCGACCTGTTTGGTCCAGGAGCCAAGGCATTGTTCTCTGGCGGTGGGACAACAATGCTAACCGACTTCTTGAGCTCCAAGACTGAGGTAGTCATGGGGCTACTCAGAAGCAAGTCTATCTCCTATCCCGGGTTAGAGGGACTACTTGCTGGGATAGTACGTCTTCTAGAAGGTATTGGTGGTGCCTACTACAGAGACGGCTCTAAGAACTATGCCGGGCAGAACATATTCTTCTCTCTGGCAGAACTGAGACTACATATCACTCAGATGATTACTGCATGGGAACATGACCCTTCAGTAAAGAGGCTGATGGGTGGTGGTGGTTTCGGTGGTATGTCTCGTGTACTTGGTGGACTTGGAGAACAAGTAAGCTTTAGAGGTGCCATCAACGCACTGCTCAAGGTCATCTTTCACTCAGTACGTCCACAACCCTGCCCCAAATACATTCCTGGGTTAGAGGGAAGTATAGACGGCTTTGCTCGTACTCCACTAGAAGATGACCCTAAGCTCAGTTTCATACCTCGTAATGTGTCATCTATACTAGACGCTCTAGAAGAGGTAATAGACGCTCTGGAAGAAGCACAGACTGATACAGACCCCTCTACAGAGCCAACACCTACAGATACCGGAGAAGACTTCCTTACTGGGCAGCCTATAAATCGCACTGCTAGTGACAC
>Ga0272440_1004155_pt1 | contig 10509 bp, 6 predicted proteins | sample SSMMMBAug17_FD_192440 | JGI IMG/M metagenome (GOLD analysis project Ga0272440, IMG submission 192440) | Marine sediment archaeal communities from Little Sippewissett salt marsh, Falmouth, MA, United States - SSM-MMB-Aug17 | ecosystem: Environmental > Aquatic > Marine > Wetlands > Sediment ... | reverse complement strand
TAGCGGACCAATTACTTGACCTTTTTTTTCTAATTGCGCACGAATTTTTCCATATATTTTTGCAGCGTGTTCATCATATGGAATGATATTCAGTGGCATTAAAAACTCATCTAAACGTTGCTGATTTTGTTGGAGATACTTGCTTTATGCGACGCCATATTCAAGCTCAGACACAGTTATAGATGAAATTAAAATCTCTCCATAAGTATATTTTTTAGATTTTCTAATCAGTGATATAGGCTTCTGGTTCATAATATAGATGCAAATATTTGTATCAAGTAAATATTTCATTTAGTCCATTTCTTTCCTGTTGATCTGCAGGTTGATTTCGTTTTTCCAAAAAAGGTGCGTCATATTTCATGATGTTTTGTTCCCAAGTATCCCAAAGAGACTGATGCTTTGGTAATAGAATAACACCACTATGAAATTTTTTTATATATACTTCAGAGCTTTCGAACCTAAATGTTCCAGGTAACTGAACAGCCTGGCTTTGTCCTTTCATGAATAATTTTGCTGTTTCCATAAAACCTCCTTGTGTTTCAACACAGAATAATACCTAGTCAAGAAGCTTGTGGGCTTCCATATGTTTGGCTCTGGCATTTTTTAGGGATGTATCAGGATATGTTCCTAAAGCGAGGATTTTTTGTTGTTTAAGGAAGCGGTAATTATAGCGCCAGTATTTACCCGTTTTATTGATAAGTAGATACAGTTCATCCCCATCAACTAATTAAATCTGGGATGGTTTCTTTTTGGGAGAATAAATTTCCCCTTTGGATTCTGCCTTCTTTTTTTGGCGAGTTATTAATTCTTTTATCTCAATCTCGAAAGAAGCATTTTGTACCTGCTTGGCGGTTAGGTTCCCATATCCCCTCCTTTCTATAAAATTGTTGTTATTTAAAAAAATAAATACAACGTACCATCAAAATTGTTGGTACGTCAAGGTATAATATGGGAATACCACCTTATAATATTAGTAATGTTTATAGCTATTTTTCTTTATTTTCAGTATGTTGGGGCAGATTTTTTAGTAGAAAATGGTAAGATAAGGTGGTGGAGGCGGCGGGAGTCGAAATCATTTCTTAAATATAATTATATTAGTTAATTAAATATTATACGGTATAGACATACAAACATATATACCATCAAATAATTTTTGTTGATCTACAAAATTTAATCCTTACACAAATTTTTTCTTGAATATTTTTTTATTTTTTTATTCATCACTCCACTTCATGGCTTCTCGAAACGTAAAAATGTTAAATCATATTTTCAATAGTTAATTAGTTAATTATTAAGATTCGACCTGTATATATACGACCTGTATATATCGTCAGTCAATATTCTGTAAAATGTATCATTCAGTTCAACCCTGTCAATTTTTTGGTAATAAAAATGGAAAAATGTGGGCAAAAACTGCCGTCTCTTTGTGAGTTTTACAAAGGAGCTTGTAAATCAACTATCTGGACAAAAGTCTGGTACTTTTGACGCAAATAATCTACCAGATAAATGACTTAAATACTATATAATATGTTTGCCACTTTTCAGTGTTTAGTGATAGTGATAAAATTAGAAACAGCTACTCTATATCATAAGAATAAAGATTTTAAATCTAATTTTTTTATTGAAATTGTTCGCCATTAATGGCTTTTGGTTGTGGAAAAAATCCAGGAGGTGGTATTCCAATAATTTCTATTTCACTATTCGAAACAATTCTAAATTCCATTCCTGCCCCCTTTCTTAATGTCATATCTTTCAAATGCGCATATCTTGAACTAAAAAAGTGAACTTCTTGATTACTTGAACCTCTCCATAACAGGTCTTTTGCTAGTTTTTGCTCATAACGACCGTCAATTAAAATATCAGTTGCAGACAATAATCTTTTAGCATCAGGATCTTGCATGTGTGTTAATTCTTCCAATGTATATCCCGAAAACGTTACAATTGATAAGCCCCGTTGTTCTTTCAAGCGTTGTGCAAAATTCGCCAATTCTCTCGCTTGGGCAAAGGGTTCGCCACCTACAAAGGTTATCCCTTCGATAGCTTCAGCTTTAAGGACCTCAGCGATTAATTCTTCGACAGACATTAAATGACTAATCGTCCAATCCTGCATATGGGGAGTGATACACCCAGGGCAAGAAAAATTGCAGCCTTGTACCCAAATAACAAACCTGTTGCCGGGTCCTAAAACCTGGCAATCTTTTAAATAGTAGGCGATATTAATATAACCAGGTTTAATGTCTAATTTGTCGTAATACATTCCTGAAAAATATTTTCTATTTCAACTTGATTTAAAATTTTCTTTTCTTGAAGCAATGCAATCATCTTCTCAAGAGCATTTATATTGTCTTTAAGTAATTGAGTAGATTTATGGTTTTGTTCTGTAAGTACTTCCCGAACTTCACGATCAATCATCTTCAGGTATTCTTCACTAACTCTGAACTCTTTTTCAATATATACAGGTGGTAACGTTTGGGACATACCCCATTTTTTTACTATGTTTTCAGCTATTTGAGTTGCCCTTTGAATATCATTGACAGCTCCTTCTGAGCAGTCTTCGCATATTAATAATTCAGCAGTTCGTCCTGCTAACAATACTTGAATTTCTTTTAACAAAGATGAACGGGTTTTGATAATCGGAGTAAACGCTGAGGTGGCAGCATATCCGATTATGTTTTCACGTTGGGTGTCAATGGAAATTTCCTTCACACAACCATTTTTACAGCCATGAAGAAAAAAACTACATAACGCATGACCAGCTTCATGAGCAGCAAGCAATTTTAGTTCTTCAGAATTATAGTTAGGTTGAGGAGATGTATATAATTGAGTCGAACAATGACAACTTTTCACCCAATCTATATAAACACCTATACTCTCATAGTTTGGTTCTATTGAGGAAAAAGATGTTTCTTTATTGCTTTTAACATACATACATCAGTAGCTTCTTTCATCTCTTTTGCTAACACTGATAGATTCTGCCGCAGACCATTGATATGATTCACCATATTGCGAGCACCCAACTCTTTGTTTTCACGAAAAATATCAACTAAGTAGCGTTGTATGGAAAAATCGAAAACAAGTCGGATGTTTCTTGTATCCCTGAATTCTACCTGGATTTTTTGTAGATTTTTTTCTATGATCTGTTTCGCTTCATCTTCTGTAATGTAGTTAAATGGCATAATAGCAGTCATGAATCTTCCAATTAATTCAATTGGTGCTCCTGCTTTCATAAGAGCATTTTTGATAATTCCCCTGTTCTCTTTGACAACCTGATCTTTGTCAAACTGAGAGAGAGAGTCTTTTAGCTCTATGGCTCCGGCATTACTGGTAAAAACCATAAAGCAGTTACTCAAATCAAGTTTTTCTCCATCTCCTGTTGTCATGCTACCTTCAAGCATGGTTAGAAAAATGGTCTGGACACGAGGATGGGCTTTTTCGAATTCATCAAAAAGTAACAATGCGCCTCTATGTTGATTAGCGAAAATGAAATTTCCTAACTCCCCTTTTCCATATCCAACATATCCAGGAGGAGCGCCGATGAATCGGCTGATTGAATGGGATTCTCGGTATTCTGTCATCTGTATCTTTCGAAACGGAATTTTCTTTCCCTCTATTTCTCGTGCAAAAATTCGCACAACTTCTGTTTTGCCAACGCCTGTTGGACCTGCAAAAAAAAGATACCCAAGAGGAGATTGATCTCCCTTTGATACAATTTTCTGTTCAAGAGTTAATCGATCAAATATTCCTTCAAATACTTTTTTCAAACTATCATTAACGTCTTCTTGTCCAATAATCTCTCCTTGAATTTTCTTTAAAATGGACTCCCTCTGTTCAAGTATTTCAATCCAGACATTTTTGCAGGGGTTAATCAGTCCCTTAAGATTTTTGATCGTTAATTCTTTATGATTTTCACTTAACTCATTCAACCATCCGAGAATTGTTCGCAGGTTGTAGCTATGTAAAAAACGAGCTGCATCTTTTTGAGATGTACCATTTACTAAAACTATCTTACCTGCTCTTTCATGACAATCTATCGTCTCTTCAATTTCGCTGGAATCAGGAAGCGGAACATTTATCATTTTGATACCGCTTCTTGTAGCAGTATTTCGTAAAATTGGAGTCACTGAGTCATGATCAGGCAAATTGACAAGAAGAAAAGACACATTCTTGTTGCCTCGCCTTTCATTCGCAATCGTTGACCAGTATTGTATACGTTCTAATATTCCAAGCTGTTTTTCCTGTGAAATTACTGAACCATGTTCACAGGGCAGTAAGCTTTGAACTCTTTCGATAATAGCAGCAGTCTTTAGTTCCTCTTGTTCTAATAATCTGGAAAAATAATCAAAATCACCTGGAAGTTGAATGTTCTTGTCTTCAGGAATTGGAAAAATAGAATCACCAAATACATCACGCATACTTTTAATCTTTTGGGAGCTATATTTACTTTTTTTATTCAGTCGGAAACGGCACTTTTTAAGGTACTCATCTTTCCAAAGAATGGGTTTATCATCTTTTCCTATCTTCCCTTGTTCTAAAAGTTCGTCCGCAAACTTGAAGCCCTCAGCAAGACTAAAAAAGAGGATAAGTTCAAACTTATGTTCTATAAGATACTTAATTAGTGTTTCTTTTAGCGTTAAAAAACCAACATCTCCTCGACTAAAATAGCGATCTTAATTATCCATATTTTTATTTATATTATATTATCTGAAAAAATTGAATCAGTCAATTTGTAATTATCCATATTTTTACTATCACTTATATTGAGTTAGCCAGTTTTCAACTGTTAAATCTGTTATTCGCTTAAATTCTCGATCATTATTTGTTACTATAGTTAAACTAAGACTCAAGGCATGTGCAGCGATGAGCATATCAAGCGGACCAATTACTTGACCTTTTTTTTCTAATTGCGCACGAATTTTACCATAAACTTTTGCGGCGTGTTCATCATATGGAATGATATTCAGAGGCATTAAAAACTCATCTAAACGTTGCTGATTTTGTTGGAGATACTTGCTTTTTGCGACGCCATATTCAAGCTCAGACACAGTTATAGATGAAATTAAAATCTCTCCATAAGTATATTTTTTAAATTTTCTAATCAGTGATATAGGCTTCTGATTCATAATATAGATGCAAATATTTGTATCAAGTAAATATTTCATTTAGTCCATTTCTTTCCTGTTGATCTGCAGGTTGATTTCGTTTCTCCAAAAAAGGTGCGTCATATTTCATGATGTTTTGTTCCCAAGTATCCCAAAGAGACTGATGCTTTGGTAATAGAATAACACCACTATGAAATTTTTTTATATATACTTCAGAGCTTTCGAACCTAAATGTTCCAGGTAACTGAACAGCCTGGCTTTGTCCTTTCATGAATAATTTTGCTGTTTCCATAAAACCTCCTTGTGTTTCAACACAGAATAATACCTAGTCAAGAAGCTTGTGGGCTTCCATATGTTTGGCTCTGGCATTTTTTAGGGATGTATCAGGATATGTTCCTAAAGCGAGGATTTTTTGTTGTTTAAGGAAGCGGTAATTATAGCGCCAGTATTTACCCGTTTTATTGATAAGTAGATACAGTTCATCCCCATCAACTAATTAAATCTGGGATGGTTTCTTTTTGGGAGAATAAATTTCCCCTTTGGATTCTGCCTTCTTTTTTTGGCGAGTTATTAATTCTTTTATCTCAATCTCGAAAGAAGCATTTTGTACCTGCTTGGCGGTTAGGTTCCCATATCCCCTCCTTTCTATAAAATTGTTGTTATTTAAAAAAATAAATACAACGTACCATCAAAATTGTTGGTACGTCAAGGTATAATATGGGAATACCACCTTATAATATTAGTAATGTTTATAGCTATTTTTCTTTATTTTCAGTATGTTGGGGCAGATTTTTTAGTAGAAAATGGTAAGATAAGGTGGTGGAGGCGGCGGGAGTCGAAATCATTTCTTAAATATAATTATATTAGTTAATTAAATATTATACGGTATAGACATACAAACATATATACCATCAAATAATTTTTGTTGATCTACAAAATTTAATCCTTACACAAATTTTTTCTTGAATATTTTTTTATTTTTTTATTCATCACTCCACTTCATGGCTTCTCGAAACGTAAAAATGTTAAATCATATTTTCAATAGTTAATTAGTTAATTATTAAGATTCGACCTGTATATATACGACCTGTATATATCGTCAGTCAATATTCTGTAAAATGTATCATTCAGTTCAACCCTGTCAATTTTTTGGTAATAAAAATGGAAAAATGTGGGCAAAAACTGCCGTCTCTTTGTGAGTTTTACAAAGGAGCTTGTAAATCAACTATCTGGACAAAAGTCTGGTACTTTTGACGCAAATAATCTACCAGATAAATGACTTAAATACTATATAATATGTTTGCCACTTTTCAGTGTTTAGTGATAGTGATAAAATTAGAAACAGCTACTCTATATCATAAGAATAAAGATTTTAAATCTAATTTTTTTATTGAAATTGTTCGCCATTAATGGCTTTTGGTTGTGGAAAAAATCCAGGAGGTGGTATTCCAATAATTTCTATTTCACTATTCGAAACAATTCTAAATTCCATTCCTGCCCCCTTTCTTAATGTCATATCTTTCAAATGCGCATATCTTGAACTAAAAAAGTGAACTTCTTGATTACTTGAACCTCTCCATAACAGGTCTTTTGCTAGTTTTTGCTCATAACGACCGTCAATTAAAATATCAGTTGCAGACAATAATCTTTTAGCATCAGGATCTTGCATGTGTGTTAATTCTTCCAATGTATATCCCGAAAACGTTACAATTGATAAGCCCCGTTGTTCTTTCAAGCGTTGTGCAAAATTCGCCAATTCTCTCGCTTGGGCAAAGGGTTCGCCACCTACAAAGGTTATCCCTTCGATAGCTTCAGCTTTAAGGACCTCAGCGATTAATTCTTCGACAGACATTAAATGACTAATCGTCCAATCCTGCATATGGGGAGTGATACACCCAGGGCAAGAAAAATTGCAGCCTTGTACCCAAATAACAAACCTGTTGCCGGGTCCTAAAACCTGGCAATCTTTTAAATAGTAGGCGATATTAATATAACCAGGTTTAATGTCTAATTTGTCGTAATACATTCCTGAAAAATATTTTCTATTTCAACTTGATTTAAAATTTTCTTTTCTTGAAGCAATGCAATCATCTTCTCAAGAGCATTTATATTGTCTTTAAGTAATTGAGTAGATTTATGGTTTTGTTCTGTAAGTACTTCCCGAACTTCACGATCAATCATCTTCAGGTATTCTTCACTAACTCTGAACTCTTTTTCAATATATACAGGTGGTAACGTTTGGGACATACCCCATTTTTTTACTATGTTTTCAGCTATTTGAGTTGCCCTTTGAATATCATTGACAGCTCCTTCTGAGCAGTCTTCGCATATTAATAATTCAGCAGTTCGTCCTGCTAACAATACTTGAATTTCTTTTAACAAAGATGAACGGGTTTTGATAATCGGAGTAAACGCTGAGGTGGCAGCATATCCGATTATGTTTTCACGTTGGGTGTCAATGGAAATTTCCTTCACACAACCATTTTTACAGCCATGAAGAAAAAAACTACATAACGCATGACCAGCTTCATGAGCAGCAAGCAATTTTAGTTCTTCAGAATTATAGTTAGGTTGAGGAGATGTATATAATTGAGTCGAACAATGACAACTTTTCACCCAATCTATATAAACACCTATACTCTCATAGTTTGGTTCTATTGAGGAAAAAGATGTTTCTTTATTGCTTTTAACATACATACATCAGTAGCTTCTTTCATCTCTTTTGCTAACACTGATAGATTCTGCCGCAGACCATTGATATGATTCACCATATTGCGAGCACCCAACTCTTTGTTTTCACGAAAAATATCAACTAAGTAGCGTTGTATGGAAAAATCGAAAACAAGTCGGATGTTTCTTGTATCCCTGAATTCTACCTGGATTTTTTGTAGATTTTTTTCTATGATCTGTTTCGCTTCATCTTCTGTAATGTAGTTAAATGGCATAATAGCAGTCATGAATCTTCCAATTAATTCAATTGGTGCTCCTGCTTTCATAAGAGCATTTTTGATAATTCCCCTGTTCTCTTTGACAACCTGATCTTTGTCAAACTGAGAGAGAGAGTCTTTTAGCTCTATGGCTCCGGCATTACTGGTAAAAACCATAAAGCAGTTACTCAAATCAAGTTTTTCTCCATCTCCTGTTGTCATGCTACCTTCAAGCATGGTTAGAAAAATGGTCTGGACACGAGGATGGGCTTTTTCGAATTCATCAAAAAGTAACAATGCGCCTCTATGTTGATTAGCGAAAATGAAATTTCCTAACTCCCCTTTTCCATATCCAACATATCCAGGAGGAGCGCCGATGAATCGGCTGATTGAATGGGATTCTCGGTATTCTGTCATCTGTATCTTTCGAAACGGAATTTTCTTTCCCTCTATTTCTCGTGCAAAAATTCGCACAACTTCTGTTTTGCCAACGCCTGTTGGACCTGCAAAAAAAAGATACCCAAGAGGAGATTGATCTCCCTTTGATACAATTTTCTGTTCAAGAGTTAATCGATCAAATATTCCTTCAAATACTTTTTTCAAACTATCATTAACGTCTTCTTGTCCAATAATCTCTCCTTGAATTTTCTTTAAAATGGACTCCCTCTGTTCAAGTATTTCAATCCAGACATTTTTGCAGGGGTTAATCAGTCCCTTAAGATTTTTGATCGTTAATTCTTTATGATTTTCACTTAACTCATTCAACCATCCGAGAATTGTTCGCAGGTTGTAGCTATGTAAAAAACGAGCTGCATCTTTTTGAGATGTACCATTTACTAAAACTATCTTACCTGCTCTTTCATGACAATCTATCGTCTCTTCAATTTCGCTGGAATCAGGAAGCGGAACATTTATCATTTTGATACCGCTTCTTGTAGCAGTATTTCGTAAAATTGGAGTCACTGAGTCATGATCAGGCAAATTGACAAGAAGAAAAGACACATTCTTGTTGCCTCGCCTTTCATTCGCAATCGTTGACCAGTATTGTATACGTTCTAATATTCCAAGCTGTTTTTCCTGTGAAATTACTGAACCATGTTCACAGGGCAGTAAGCTTTGAACTCTTTCGATAATAGCAGCAGTCTTTAGTTCCTCTTGTTCTAATAATCTGGAAAAATAATCAAAATCACCTGGAAGTTGAATGTTCTTGTCTTCAGGAATTGGAAAAATAGAATCACCAAATACATCACGCATACTTTTAATCTTTTGGGAGCTATATTTACTTTTTTTATTCAGTCGGAAACGGCACTTTTTAAGGTACTCATCTTTCCAAAGAATGGGTTTATCATCTTTTCCTATCTTCCCTTGTTCTAAAAGTTCGTCCGCAAACTTGAAGCCCTCAGCAAGACTAAAAAAGAGGATAAGTTCAAACTTATGTTCTATAAGATACTTAATTAGTGTTTCTTTTAGCGTTAAAAAACCAACATCTCCTCGACTAAAATAGCGATCTTAATTATCCATATTTTTATTTATATTATATTATCTGAAAAAATTGAATCAGTCAATTTGTAATTATCCATATTTTTACTATCACTTATATTGAGTTAGCCAGTTTTCAACTGTTAAATCTGTTATTCGCTTAAATTCTCGATCATTATTTGTTACTATAGTTAAACTAAGACTCAAGGCATGTGCAGCGATGAGCATATCAAGCGGACCAATTACTTGACCTTTTTTTTCTAATTGCGCACGAATTTTACCATAAACTTTTGCGGCGTGTTCATCATATGGAATGATATTCAGAGGCATTAAAAACTCATCTAAACGTTGCTGATTTTGTTGGAGATACTTGCTTTTTGCGACGCCATATTCAAGCTCAGACACAGTTATAGATGAAATTAAAATCTCTCCATAAGTATATTTTTTAAATTTTCTAATCAGTGATATAGGCTTCTGATTCATAATATAGATGCAAATATTTGTATCAAGTAAATATTTCATTTAGTCCATTTCTTTCCTGTTGTTCTGTGGGTTGATTTCGTTTCTCCAAAAAAGGTGTGTCATATTTCATGATGTTTTGTTCCCAGGTATCCCAAAGAGACCGATGCTTTGGTATTAGAATAACACCACTATGAAATTTTTTTATATATACTTCAGAGCTTTCGAACCTAAACGTTCCAGGTAACTGAACAGCCTGGCTTTGTCCTTTCATAAATAATTTTGCTGTTTCCATAAAACCTCCTTATGTTTCAACACAGAATAATACCTACTATTTATACAGTAAATGTTTTACAAGTCAATCACTAAGTCTTTATTATATATGTTTTCCCCAAAAGACTGCCAAAAATAAATGAACATAATACTTAAATATTGCGCGAAATTTTACTACTTTGTGTGGAGTTATTGATATACAACTGTTACCACCGAATTTAGGTCAGAATAACCGCGTATTATTGACTTGTATAAAATAGCATGTGTGAAAA
>Ga0272440_1004154_pt1 | contig 10510 bp, 7 predicted proteins | sample SSMMMBAug17_FD_192440 | JGI IMG/M metagenome (GOLD analysis project Ga0272440, IMG submission 192440) | Marine sediment archaeal communities from Little Sippewissett salt marsh, Falmouth, MA, United States - SSM-MMB-Aug17 | ecosystem: Environmental > Aquatic > Marine > Wetlands > Sediment ... | reverse complement strand
TCCTAAGTTATTTTTCGAAATTTTCTTAACCTTATAGAAATGATGATCGTTCAAACCAAATCAGGCCTTGATCATCGTTTCGGCCAAATGGGAACGTTGCAGTGATCACAATGTAGGGGCGAACCTTATGTTCGCCCTCGAACTAAAAACGTTTGCGAACAATTGTTCGAGGGCGAACACAAGGTTCGCCCCTACAATGTGGACGAAATGATGATCGTTCAAACCAAATCAGGACGATTGTATATAAACAATAATACAATGAATAATCTGTCAGATCTCTCTGATCTAACAGATTAATTAAATTTGTGAGACATGAATGACAAAATAAGGAGTCTGCCATGGATATCAATACAAAATTACAAGCCACATTACCTGTCCAAAGAAGCACGGATGTAACACGTGTTCAACAAAATAAAACTGCACAAAAACAGGTTCAGGAGTTATCCGAACCACAAAAAATTCCTGCTTTTGAGGACTTTTCCATTGAAATCAGTAAAATGTCAAAGCAGTTGCAGGAACTTCCCAATATGGATCGTCAAACCATGCGGAATCTTGCGTCAACCATGTCAAAAGAAAAAAATGGACAGGAAGAAGTTGAGGAATTATTTACTTATGGAAATGAAGAAGATCGTCTGAGAGACCGCTTGCAGAAAAGAATAGAGGAAGAGATGGAAAGATACAATCGTGTAGAACCGGAGCCTGCAAAAATTTTGTTTGATCAAGACATTGATGTAACACTCACTGAAGCTGAACAGGCGGCTGAAAATGCAGAAGAATTGATTGAAGTGACAGGCATGATGGCAAAACTGAATCGTGAAGTGATCAATGAACCCAAAGATGAAGATGAAAAAACACCAACTGAAAAAATTAGAGATCAATTGGGCGGCTATATTGATTCAAGTGGACTTGTGCCTGAAAAGGATCGTGAAGATAATAAAACACCTGTAGAATTGGCCAGAGATGATCAGGAACAACTGAAAAAGGTGACTGGTAAATTAATTGAACGTCCTGATGAATGGGGCATTGAAGGGAACAAACCCGAAAAATCCGCAGCTGAAAAAGGAAGAGAACAAATTGGAAGCGTTATGGATGAAAAAGGTCTTGCCCAAAAAACTGATGATAAAAAAACTTATCCTGAGCGTGCTGAAGAAAGACTTTCAAAACTTGATGATAAAATGGGCGAACGAATAGATAAACCCAAAGAACTCACCGGAAAAGAAAATACTGAGGAAATGACACCTGCCCAAAAAGCAAATAAATCACTGGGCAATCAAATTAACAATGCCCCTCTTAATGATAAACGCGAAAAAACACCGCCTAAAGCAGCCGAAGAAAAAATGGAAAAAATGGTTGAAAAAATGGGAGAGCGCGTAGATAAACATGAGAAAATTACCGGTGAAGAAATTGATGAAAACATGACAGATATGGAAAAAGCAAAAATACGTATGGGCAATCGTCTTGATGTTGAAGGGGTTGTACCTGATGATGAACGTAGAAAGTCTCCGCCTGAAAAAGCAGAAGAAAATATGGAAAATATGATTGATAAAATGGCTGCGCTTGTAGACAAACATGAAAAAATCTCAGGTGAAAAAGACACTGAAGAAATGTCGGAAACAGAAAAGATTAGAGAGTTAATGGGCGCAAGAATTGATACAAAAGGCGTTGTTCCTGATGAAGAACGTAATAAACAACCGCCTGAAAAAGCCCAGGAAGAAATGGCCGCCATGATCGAAAAGATGGGAGAAAAGGTGGATAAATCAGAGGCGTTGACCGGCCAGAAAGATACTGAAAAAATGTCGGAAATGGAAAAATCAAAAGAAACATTTGGCGGTCGTATGGATGTGAAAGGGGTTGTGCCTGAAGAAGAACGTGAAAAAAAACCAGTAGAAAAAGCTGAAAAAGAAACCGAGGAACTAAGGGAAAAACAGGGGGAATTGGTCAGTAAACGTGAAGAATTGACTGGCGAAGAAAATCGTGAAGCAATGACTGAAGCTGAAAAAGCGAATGCAGATATGGGCAATTATATTGACAAAGAGGGGATTACATCTGAAGAAGAGCGCGATCATACAGCTCCTGAAAAAATTAGAGAACGTCTTGAAGAACTGGATGCTGAAACCGGCAGGCTGGTTGAAGATTCTCCTGATAAGTTTGGTGACAGTCGCATTGCACCCATTGCGAATCGACTCACTGGACAGCAACAATCAAATTTTTTGGCCACTGCTAATAAGCTTGACAATACAGGCGGCCCCAATATGGATAAGTTTACATCTACAACCAATGCGCTCATCGAAAAGCGAGAGGATGAACATCTCAAGAATTATCTTTCCGGCGTTCAGGATCAATCCGGTGTCGCGCTTTCCATGTATTTGACTGCGGCTGCGCAGCGACATTTATTTGCTTAGGAATTGCGCAGCCCCTGCCCTCTTATGTCAGCAACAGGTATTCCTGTTGCTGACGACCTGGTTTACTTTTTCAAATAGCGAATAATCGTTTGACGACATACGCCAATCATGTTTGCTGCAATCGTCTGGTTTCCATTAGAGCGTTTCAATGATTCTTCGATTAACGAGTCTTGTAAGGTTCTCATCAATGGCAATCGGTGCAATGCAGAAATAAATGCGGCAGAATCGGAACTCTGGAATTTCCTGATTTGAACGCCGTTGGGTTGGTTACTGTTGACATATTTTTCAAAGAATTTGGTATCCAACCAGTCACCTCGTTTTTGGCTGACAACAGCATCGTATATCATTGCGCGCAACTCGCGGACATTTCCAGGGAATTCATATTCTGACAAACAGGCCAGAATTTTCTTACTGGGAACGCGGAATCGTTTGTTCATATCGTTTGCCGCCATATCGATAAAGTAATCCAACAACAATTGAAGGTCTTCCATACGTTCTCTTAATGGTGGAATATTGATATGATGGGCTGTGAGTCGGTAATACAGGTCCGCTCTGTATTTTCCCTGATCAACCAGACTCTTGAGATCTTTGTTCGTTGCAGCCACAATTTTTGCACTGGTTCGTTTAGGCTTTGTCGAGCCCAATGGGTAATACTCACGTTCTTGAATAAATTGTAATAAACGCTTTTGAGTGTCGTAACTCAAATCGCCGATTTCATCAAGGAACAACGTGCCTTCATTGGCTTTTTGCGCAATCCCCATTTGATCTTCAGTCGCGTCTTTAATGCCGCCTCTCACATGACCAAATAGACGATCACAGAATGTTTCATCATCAAGTCCTGCTGCGCTAAAAGAAATAAAGTCCCCTTTGCGGTTACTGCATTTATGAACAGCAGTGGCAATCAGCTCTTTTCCAACACCCGTTTCACCATTAATTAACAGTGGCTGGTTGGATGTTGAAATCGCTTCAACATAGCGGAATATGGACAGCATTTCATTATTTGATGATACAATACCTGAAAATGCTTCTGGATGCTGTAATTGCCCACTAAGAAGTTGTTTTTGCAATGTCAAATTTTCATTTTGAATATCACCAAATTCAAGGGCAAGTTCAACTGTGGTGATCAACCTTTCGGCATCAACAGGTTTGACAAGATAATCGTATGCATTGGATTTCATACATCGCACAGCCGTCTCAACAGCGTCGGTTTCAGTGATAATAATCACAGGTACATCTGGATATCGTTGAAGAATATCAGGTAAGAGATCCTCACCATTTTTCTCGCAGTTTGGAAATAGCAGATCAAGTAAAATGACGCTTACTTTTTGATTTTCCAGCTTTGAGAGAACTTCATCGGTGTTATCTGAAAACATAATATGGTTCATGCCACGATGTTCCAGAATTCCCTGATGTGCTTCCCGCGAAACGGCATCATCATCAATAATGTATATTGGTAATGATGGATATAAATCTTTACTCATAAAAACCTCCAAATTTGATTGTTATTCCAGAATTATCTGGAACAAAATGGCTGACAGTTATGATACTGCCGCCACACATTTATTGCCTCTTCAAATCGTTTTGCCAATAATGCGGCACAGGCCAGCATTTGAATGGATTCACGTGTTTGATACAAAGAATTGGCGCGACGTGCTTCACTATACATTTGATCATAATCATCCATAGAAAAAGATTTGAGTGCCTGTTTAAAGTGGAATTGCGCACGCATTTTAATATCCAGAATTGGCGCAATTTCCAATCCGCATCGATGACATTTTTCTTTGCCACGATAGCGCGCATGACATGCCGGACATTGGTTCATTATTCTTCACCAATATAAAACAATATTTCTTCAAGCTCTTCCTTACATGAAGTCGCCTTTTTCAAGTCATTATTTTTCAGTGCTTCCTGTAAATCCTCAATAAGATCAACCATATCTTCGCGATCTTCTTCAGCCGCATCACTCAGTTTACTTTGGGCTTTTCGGACGATATCTTTCATGTCTTGTGGCATGGAAGAAAACATATCTGTTGAGATTTCTTCCACATCCTCCTCATTTTCAGTGGCAGACTCGTCAGATCCCCAAACATCATTAATTTTCTTTCTTGATTTTGAGATTTCTTCTTCAGAAAATGTGGCAAACGCATTTTCAATGACAGCGTTGATTTTTCGCCCACTTTTCTTTTCTGTTGCTTCAAGTTTAAGGATGCCATTGATATCCAAATCGTAGTGTAAAACAATTGGACTTCCAGCCGGGGTATTATTTGAAAGTCGGAACATGTATTTATTGATAAGCACATTATCGACAGCATTGGGTTGCTCACCTTGATACACTTTGATTTCAACGGCTTCCTGACCATCAAACATTGTATAAAAAACTTCACTGCGGCTGGCAGGCAATTTGGTATTTTTGCGAATCAATGGCACAAACATTGTTGTTGATGGTTCTCCATTAATTGAACCCATTGCTGATGTACCAAAAGTATAAGGTGTAATATCCAATAAAATGCTCGATTGATCCATTCCCATTTCTCGTCCAGCTTGAATTGCAGCGCCGAGTGCCACGCAAAGATCAGGATCAATTTCACCATGGGGTAATTGTTTGAATTTCTCTTCAAGCATTCTCGAAATTTTCGGTATTCTTGTCGACCCCCCTACCAAAATAATCTTATGGATATCAGCCGGCAAAATATTCGCATCCTGTAATGCCGTGTTGACCGCATCCATTGTCCGCGAAATATCGTCATCAATCATTTCTTCAAATAAATTTCGTGATAATTCATAACTCAGATGAATATCACGAAATGTTTTTTTGCCAATATGATCTTCTTCAATGGTGACATAAGGCTTTGACGACAGTTCAATTTTCGCATTTTCAGCTGCGCGTTTCAGACGCGCCATCAGTTTTACCTCTTCTTTGACCTTGACTTTCAATTCATTCTGAATATGATCCATCAACATGTCAATGATTGCATTATCGAAATCATCCCCGCCCAGATGATTATCACCAGTACTGGACATTACCTCGACAACATCTTTTTCAATTTTTACAATAGACACATCAAATGTACCACCGCCTAAATCGTAAATCAGAACATTTTGACGTTCCGAACGATTGGATTCGTAGGCTAAAGCAGCTGCAGTGGGCTCATTAATAATTCGGACAACATTCAAGCCAGCAATTTCACCTGCCTCTCGTGTCGCCTGACGTTGGGCATCAGTAAAATATGCAGGTACAGTGATCACTGCCTTGGATATTTTTTGGTTAAGCTTCTTTTCTGCCCGCTCTTTCAAAGCTTTTAAAATAAATGCTGATATTTCTTGTGGCAGGTATGACCGATCACCCATCACAATTTTTTCTTCTTTACCCATCAGTCGTTTAATTGATAACACTGTTTTTTCAGGGTAAATGACAGCCTGATTCTTTGCTTCAGTTCCCACAATAATATGGCCATTTGCATTAAGCCCTACGCATGATGGCACAATGCCATCATCATTGTCTTTGATGATTTCTGCATTGTTATCAATAATATAAGCAGCTTCCGAGTTTGTTGTTCCTAAATCAATGCCAACAATTGGTTCCATTATTTTTTTCCCCATAGTTCATATCTCATTCAATGATGAGACTTATTTTGTTAAATATGACATCCTTTTTATGTGAATTCTGTTTACACAAGGATGCTGTTTGTTAAAAAGAATAATTAAACTTGTGTCGTTTCAATTTTATTGACAGTCACCTCTGCAAGGCGAATGATCTCTTGTTTTCGAATAAAGCCTGTCAACATTTCTTCAACAACAATACCATCATCGTAACCATCGACAGTTTTTGTTCCCACAGCCCGCATGGTTTGCGGATCAAAAGGTTTGCCGATACATTTCATTGCCTTAATATCAACCGATGCCAGCGCCCGATCAAATCGACGAATCGCCATTTCATAACCTTCAATGATACTTTCAATGCCTTTGGGTGATGGCCTCAACAGGCTCGAACTTTCGTTGATACGTTTGCAAGATTTATAACCGCGCATCAATGCATCACGCATATCTAAAAATGGGATGACAGTTCTCTTTTCACTGGCTTGAATACTTGATGTCCGAATTCGTTCTTCAAGTAAAGCAATGTCCTGTGTTCTTTCCTTGAAAAGGTTTGACGTTTTTTCGTATTCATTCAGCGTTTCTGACAATGTCTTAATCGCTCTATTCTGTTCTCGATTTTGAAGTTTGATCTCTTGCCTAAGCGCAGAGAATTCGGACAGTAGTGTATACAGATCACATGTATCCAAGGTTGCACTTTGAGCGGGGGTCAGGTCATCTGGTAAATCAATAAGCCAGTTTTGAAATTCTGACAAAGACTTTTCTTTCCACCCAGAAGACACATAACCCTGAACACGTTTATCAATTCGACGTGTAAGAAAATCCACCATTTTTTTTAGGACTGGCAGCGTTACCCGCTTGGTGAAGCGGTCTCGCATGCTTGAAAATACACCAGGAGAATGATTATTATTCATATTTTGATTTTCTTCTCCAAATAATTATATGCGTGACTTGATTATGCTCTTCTTTGCCACACAAGATGTTCTAAAAGATTCTATTTAAAAGCATTACTATTTTTGTGCTTTTATTAGATCAAGCAAGCCCATCCGACGACGTTTCAAGGGCTTGACTTTTGCCAATTCAAAAAGTTTTTCTTCACTATTACTAATATTTTCAAATGGATGCAGTTGATTGTGAATCCGAACGCGATTATTTTTAATATCTTCATAAGCCTGTGTCAATTTTCGAAATCTTTGCGGATCTTTTTCCGGTGGATATTTCTTGACATTCTCCAAATAAGCCTGTCTGATTTCATCTTCAGTGGCATCAAGTGGCAAATCAAAAACAAGATAATTAAAAAGCATAATGGTTGTCCTTTAATCCTATGATCGCTCCAAAAAACGTCGCGTCAGTGAGGTTAGATCTTTATAATGATGTTTGTTGACAATTTTGGCCAGTCGTTTCATAATGTTTTTCATACCCGGAAATTTCTCCATAGCAGCATGGGCTTTGGGGATAATCTGTGGTGGCATTTCGAAAAACCCCATCACTTCAAGTATGTCTTCAAATATATCAACCGCTTTCTCGATTAAATGGGGCTTTGGCATTATTTCAATTTTATCGATTAGATTCTTTAGCGCTCTGACATCATGAACTGTATCAATTCTTTCTTCCATGGCTTCAAGTATCATGTCTTCAATCATGTTGTTAAAACCAAATAATCCAAGATCATCGTCGCTATCAAAATCGAAATCAAAAAAGTCATCAAAATCGTCTTCATCATCGTATTCTTCATCAAGTTCCGAATCATGCAAATTTTTCTTTGTGATCTGTTCATCGTCTTCACCATCGTCATAATCAAAGTCAAAGCCATCTGAGTCTCTTTTGTCCATAAAGTGCGGAATTGGCATGCCCAACAATGAAAAATCCAGAGATTCCAGTGCCCGTTTTAAGCTTCCACTTGCATGTTGTGCCAGGCGTTTGGATAATTCTCGCATCTCTTCCAAAACAGGGCCTTTTGCCTGATCAACAATATTTATGAACATCCCAGGGCTATTTTTTTTATCATCAAGATGCCATATGGCGATTTGATAAAAACTGAGCATCAATTGTCTGTCCGGGGCGGCGCTGTGAAAACGTCGTTTGATCTCTTTTAAGATAATTTTTGATGACATTGGAGAAAGCAATATATCGAATAGTGCAATCACTTCTGTATCATCCATACACTTAAAAATTTTCGGTATTAAATTTTCATAAAGGGAGACAATTGCCGGAACCTTAAAAATTGTTTTCATTTTTTTGGGAATTGGTCGTAAAATAAACAAAATTTCAGAACCTGTCAGTGTCAATATTTTTTCATGCATGCTTATTAACATTTCTTTAAATTGCCCTTTCATTGATCGAGGCAACCGATCTTTTTCCAAATATAATAAGGACATGCAACGAATCGCTTCAGCAATATTTAATGATTGAATAAAGTTTTCTGTAACTTCTTTTAGTTGGTCAGATTTATTAATTAGATCATACAAAATGGTACGTTCTATCACATATGGTAGCAATGATTTACAATCAACCTGACGCGCTTTTAGGATATCCGGCGCTGCGAGATGCATTTTATTACGTGAAAAATTTTTGTCTGCAGAAATCAATAAAGCAATCACATGACGTTCGATTACGCGATTGTCATGAGGGGCACGTTTCATGGCTTCTTTAAGCACTGTTTCCGCTTTACGAAATGCATTTTTTTCATAATACAGATCCGCAAGCTCAAGACATGGCACTGGATCATTTTCCATTTTTTCGCGCATGATCAATAAGTATTCTTCAACAAGATTTTTCGACATCCTTCCAGTTCGCGGAAATTCTACGAGTAGCTCGTATCCTTTTCTATTTATTGGATCAAAAGAAAGTCCTTTACAAACCAAAGAAATAAGCAGCTCCTCATTATTTGAATACTTAAGATCTAACTCTTTTGATAAATATTTAAGCCCTGTTGATAACAAACTATCTTTATTTTTGAACCAGCGTCTGGCTGTCTGGAACAGAATCATTGCTTTTGCCAGGGATTGAGATTCAGGTCGTTTGTATTCTGTTGACAGGCAATCAAGGTATCTGGCGGCATTTAAAAAAGGATGTTTACCATACTGGTATTTATACTTGGTTGTAAATAATTGATACTGCTTTTTATTTAGAATGACTGAAGCGACATCAGTAATGAGATGAATACTTTCCTGTTGGACAATCTGTCTTAATAATAAAAGCATCAATATATGAAAAGCAGCCCAATCGGGTTTGTCTGGATATAATGCCTTTGCAACTGAAAGAATCAGTGTTTGCAATTCTTTCTTTTTTGAATCATCAGCAGCAGAAATCATTTGACCAATTTGACGATCTAAATGAGCCGGCCCATCCCATAAATGGTCAGTCTTGCTGATGGAATACCCTTTTTTCTTCAAACTCTCCATAGGAGATGCAATCACCATCAGCTCTTTGATCGTTGGATAAAGTGAAAAATCTTTAGAAATTCGATTAAATGCCTGGAGCATTTCTGATTCATTATCTGCATAAAAGGCCACCATGCCACGACAAAACAGTTTGTATTCCGCATATGGCGATAAGCGAGGTAATGGTTTCATTGCCTGATAAGCATCTTCCCATTTTCCATCAACCATCAATTGTCGGGTCTTTTTCATGAGTGACAGATCTTTCAGAATCAAATCATTTTTTTCAAAAATATCTAATAGTTGCCATTGACCGGTCATCATGATCCGATCAACCAATAAAAATTGTGCCTTTTTTGATATTTTTTGTTTCTGGCGATATGAGTAATAGGCATCAACAGCAGCGTTGATTGTTGATTTTTTTATATATAAACATAAACTGTCTTCAGTAATTGTTGAAAAATTTGGCAAATAATCGAATGCCTGTTCCAGTATGGCCTGAGCCTCAATGTGCATCCCTTTGCTTTTTAGCTGTGATTCTCTCATCATGTAAGCATTAAAGAGCAATTCACTGACATCATTTGACTGATTATTGACCATTTTTAAAATTGAAATCGCATCCCGCGCATTATTGTTTTCTAGCTTTTGACGTGCTGAATCAATGCGCTGTGGATCGGTCATGTTCAATAATTTACTTTGTTTGTTTTTTCGTAACTTTCTACTTTTTTTGGATTTTTTAGCCATTTCGTGTATCCTTTTTTCGTCTATATTTGATATGCAAGTCAATGACCACTTCACATTTTAGTTACATTTTGTAGCATACATTTGTGGACAAATCAAGCATTTCGTTAAAAAATTTTCATGATGCCATAAATTTTTTATATTGTATCTAAATTATTGAATGAAAGGGGTTTAGCAGATTTATTGTAATCCACACAAATGGTTTTTAGAATATTTTGGAAATATTTTTTTGAATATAACTATTTATTGATGACCGCTTACTTATCCCCCAACTGATACATACGCCCCAGCAATCGCTTGACTTTAAAATTCATAACATGATATATCTAAGGAATGCTCGAAAAATAAGTTCCCCATTTGAAAAAATGTTCATCGGGGTTTTTGTTCTGTAGA
>Ga0272440_1004153_pt1 | contig 10511 bp, 5 predicted proteins | sample SSMMMBAug17_FD_192440 | JGI IMG/M metagenome (GOLD analysis project Ga0272440, IMG submission 192440) | Marine sediment archaeal communities from Little Sippewissett salt marsh, Falmouth, MA, United States - SSM-MMB-Aug17 | ecosystem: Environmental > Aquatic > Marine > Wetlands > Sediment ... | reverse complement strand
GCCAAGCTCATCGGTTTGCGGGGTCGGAGCGAAGCGGAGACCCCGCAAATCCGCTGGAGCGACGGGTTATGTGCCATTTTTACTCTTGAAAATTTCATTTGGTTTGAAATTCCTTTAGCATACGTCGTAAATAAATAATTGCCGCAATACACAAGGGATATGCGTATTCTTGTTCCAATGGTTCATATTCACCATGCAAAACTTTATTACGACTGTATGCGATTTCAATCCCTTTTGACAAATCGTTAGGTATTACTTTTAGTTCCTCTAATTTATTGATTTTACGAACCAAACCGGGAAATTTTTTATGGTCATTTGGGTCTTCACCTTTAACTGAAAGCATTTGGTTTGCGATTGATTCAATAGATGGGAAAAAGATTCGGGAAGAATCTGTATAACTACCTTTTCTGTAAAGAGCAATAGCATTTTCTATTGATTCACGAGTTCCCTTTTCTATCATTTCAGATGAAAGCTGATTCTTTAACTCACCAAGTTCTTTTTCTGAACCTTCAAAATTAATTCCCTGTTCTTCATTTTGAATTAAAGCAGTAACAATTTCATTCATCGGATTTTCTTTTGCCAAAACTGATTCTACAACAGCTTTGCCAAGTGGTGTAATCTCATAATCCCGATAACTATCAGAAAATATTCTAATAACTCCGAGTAGTTTAAGCATTTCTATGTGTAGCGGAATAATGTGGGTACTATGCTTGTCATTAGATTCATTTAATGTTTTTAATTCGTTATAGGAAATATGGCGGATATCACGTTCTCCCGTATTAAAAGACAAATCAATGGTAAGAAGAAAGGTGATAGCTTGTAGCGGTTTCAATTCAAGCAAAAACCTACCTAATCCGGTTGTTTTCCAGCAATTTATACGGTAATCCCAAAGAATCAGAAATCTTTGCTTGGCGAAATTATATAATATTGTAGATTCAGAGCCATATTCTTCCCATACATATTCGATACTTTTGATAATTGCGTCATTTGTAGATATTGAACGATTATAGGTATGCTGATTGTGTTTTTTATTCCTGTTAAGAATATCGTCCAATCTCTTATCTACAACATTACAAAGAATTTCAAATACTTCTTCAAGATCGGTTATTCCCATCTCATTAAGGTGAACCAATGAAACACGAATGCCTTCTTCAAAGAATCCTTCGTTGAATTCTTCTACTAAAAAATATTCCACCCTTCTCGGCAATGGTTCAGTCTCTTTACGAAGTTGTTTTATTATTCGACTTTTAAGTTTTAGGATTAAATCACCAGGCGGAGTTATTTTTTGAATGGCGCTTCCACCACTCTTTTCAATATTAAAAATGAGTTCTTTTAATTGCTCTGTAAAACTAAGCATTTATACACCTAATTGAAATTGTTGTTTCTGATGGCACATAACACTAAGTTCACCGGCACCGTCCGGTGAAACGATGGGTTCTGAGGTAAAACGAGGTTGACAAATTTGCATTTTATGATAGGATACGGCTTAAATTTTGTCCGCTTACAAGCTCTGCTTGTACGGCAAAATTTAAGCCGTATCCTATCATAAAATGCAAATTTGTCAACCTCGTTTTATCCGCTTGAACATTGAGGTAACCGGCGAGGTTTTCTGGAACGAAGTGGAAGAAAACCTTGTCCGGTTGACCGTTGGGTTATGTGAATATATCATTTCTGATCACCACTACTTATATTTCCTTTGACATTGCCCTCAGAAATAATACCTCGGCTTTTCGCAATTTTTGTAGTACTAGTTTCATTCTTTCTGGATAAGGCCCATTTGATAAAACCAAACAAAAAACCAATTAATGCTACGCCAAGACCTGATAGCAACCATTCCTTGTTAAGGTCGATCCAATTTAACAATTTAATTCCTCCCGTTCCCTGATTGAATATTTCCTTTTGTAGTTCCTTCAACAAGTATACCACGTTTATCCGCTATTTTTACACTATCTGCTTGTATAACTTTAGGCGAAAAATCTATATTGACTTTATTCTGAAAAGCATTTTCCATTATTGACAAAAACTTATCAATTCTAATATCCTTCTTTTTTATTTCTTCGTCTTGGTAATTCATAATTCGATTTTGAGTCTCAATTTGTGCTTTAGCCCAAGTCAACTGATTTTGCAATTCCAATATCTCAAACTGATCATCAACAAATTTTTGTGGTTCCATTTTTCCAGTGACAACAAGGCCATATTCATATAGTGTCTTTTCTATTTCATCCCGCTTTCCATCTGGTGTTTCTATTATCATAGTAACTTTCAAATCTTCTTGTTTAATAGTTACGCTTACTTTTTGGTTGGTATATTTTTTATTCAATATTTTGGAAAAATAACTCAAAATAGACATGCCTGCTTGTTGATATTCAGCTGGAAATTCAATTAAACGTATTATAGTATTTTGGTCATCTTTCAAACCAGCATATTCAAAAGATTGTCCTTCATTACTAAACCGTCTTTTTAGCCAAAAATAGAATAATTGGGAATTTAAATAGAGTTTAGTATTTTCATTAAGAATGAGTCCAAAACGCTCAAGTTGTGCAAGCCCATTTTCTAATTCAATGGGTATTTGAATTTTTGACTTACTCTCATCATCATGTTGACAGATAAGAATAAGCACTTTTTTTTCTTCATCGCTTAATAAATTCCAGACACCTTCATGATAGTAATTACCTATACTATTTTTACGAAAATTTTTTATTATATTATCAGCCGTTACTTCAACCATATCAATATCTATATAATCCAATTCACCTCTATCGCATGCACGGCTGGAAAATAACATAGTTATAAATGGGTGCCCGCCACAATAATAATATACTTTATCTGCTGCATCATTTTCCCAATAGATATTCTTTAATGCGCCAATGTTTTTTATTAATTTACAACTTTCATTTTTATCCAAAAAACCTATATATTCTTCCTCAAAAATTGAAAACATAGGATTTTCGCCAATAGAAGGGGATAAAAGATTATGCCTGTTTATATTTGGGTGATATGCTGAAACCATAATAACTAAACGATTATTAATTGCTATATTTCTTAATATTTTAAATAAATTTACAAATTCATGTAATATTTCTTCAGAATTCTTTAAATCTCTGGATGGAAATAATTTATCAATTTCATCGAAAATTATCAAAATTGGTTGATTGTTTGAATTTTCCCATATTGCTATATATGATAAAATTATATTTTTAAATTCATCAGGAGTGTTGGCTTCATGACTTGTTTTAGGAAGATTTTTAACACGATGAATCCTTAATTCAGAATATAACTGATTTAATATTTCATTAAAATATGCTTTTGCCTCAGACGAAAAAGTTTGACAATTAATATATATAGAAGGCGTAGCGGATAATTGATTTTTAATCAATTGAACAAGTAAAGATGTTTTACCGACTTTTCTCATTCCAAAAATACCAAGATGCAGTCCTTTTAACAATAATGATGAAATTTTGTTTATTAACTGATTTCTACCATAAAACAGTAATGAGTCACTTACTGGTTTAAAAACTGCATACGGATCGGATTGATTAATATACCAATCTTCTGATTCTCTTATTAATCCGATGGCAAAATAATGATTATGAAATTGTGCTCGAATTAGCTTTTCAAAAGGAATAGGCACCAAATTAAAGCAAATTTTACGATATTGATTAAACTTATTTATTAACGAAGAAGAATCATTATATATAAGATATAATTTTATATTTTCATTATCATTTATAATATCTTCTATTAATCCATAAAATTTTTTGTGGTTTTGTTGTTCGGTTTCATTTGATAGATCTAATACAATACCAGTAATTTCATTCGAATCATTGATTAAGAGCAGTACTCCTTCAGAATGGAATTTAACTCTTTTGAATCCTGCATTCATAAAAAACGATTTTGCTATTTTGTAAAAATCATTGCTTTTGTTTATAAAATAATCAATAACTCCCATAATTATTCCAATTTTATGATCTGCTATTTTCACATAACGTTGAAAATCAGCGGCGACAGCCCGCTGAATTGTTTTGTTATGTTAAAATGTGTTTAATTCGATGACAGTCAATCGCAGTTCTCAAACCCAACGAAATTTGTCAGCATATGATCACTGAAATGAGCGGTGCGTGCGATAGCGAGCTTCCGCTTGAATGATTATGTTAAGTTTACAATCATCCTATTCATTTAGTCTATTGTTGCATTCACTTTCCATATTCTGTTATTAAAAGCAAACGATATTAATTAGGCAGAGATTACTGGTGTAATCGCGTTTAGTGCTTTAATGCAATTACAATATTAAGCCGGTTGCGTGGATGCTCAGACCGATCTCCAAGGTACTTTGGGTAGATGTCAGACTTATATAAACAGGTGCTTGGCTTCACAGTGATGGTCTCACGCACTTGGTTTGTATCATAAAACTAAAACAATAAATTGGCTGCTAACTAAGCACGAGTCACCTTCAAAATTCCGGGGCAGTATTTTAATATAATTAATTAATTAATTATTGATTTTCAAACATCATTATTTAAAATTTGATATTTAAGAAATTCTGCGAATGCTTGTAATTCATCGTTCAATTGCTTCCATGTTGTTGGAAGATTATTCATTATTGTTTTCATTCGATCAGGGGCTAAACTTGTACTATAGACATTACGAACGACATGTCTAAACCTTCTGAACTCATCCAGTTCACAGAATATACTTTTACTAATGACCGCTGGCCTATAATTTTTGTTGCTTTCAGACATTTGTTTGAGTAAATTTCTATGCCAATTCTTGTCTGAAGGAATACTTTCATCAATGTGCCTGGCTATAAGTTCAAACAGTCTTTCTATGCCTGTATAAAAACCATGTAGGTTTAAAGCTACTGAATCAAGGTATAAACTCTGAACATCTGGATGTTTTCCAGCCTCTGTCCATGCAAGTAAAGCACGGTTTACAACTTTATCAATAATTATGCATTCAACAATAATTCTTTTTTCAATCTGTTGATAAATATTCAAAGTTCTACACCTTCAGAATTGATTATATTTTTAATTGGATCTGAAATTTCAGACATATCAACAAAATCAATTTTTCTATCGGTAATAATATCTTCAATTTCTTTCCATGCCTGCCAGTAATTGTTTGGTGATAAACCCTCGATAGCTAAATCAACATCAGAGTTTTCATTAAACCATGCTTTATGAGCCAATGAACCGAAAAGAATTATTTTTCTAATATTATATTTTTGTTTTAGTTTATTAGCTGCTTGACTAACAAGAACCATAAGTTCATCTCTTTCAATAATCTGCAAGTCAGTTATTTGTGGAGATAATTTTTTGTTACCAATAAAAGGTTTCCAGCCTTTTTTTCCTAATTCAAGAGCGGTTGGCATACTAACTCCTTTATTGTTATTCCGAATTAATGAATCAAATTTATAGTCAATTTCTCTCAATTCTAATATAGTTAGTTTAGTGCGTGCTTATCAAAATTTAAACCACGCACTTGGTAGATTTTAGTTATTTATTTAATATAAATTGATGCATTGTTTAGAGCTATTGTTATTATAACATTCAAAATTTTTAATGTAGTGTTTTTTAAATTTTTCTATTAAACTTTCATCGCCTTGAGTTATGTTTTATTTAACCTAACGTTCTTTTCATTAATACAGCATTTTTTATCAGATATAGCATATGTTTTACAAGTATCAAACTTGTTGTGTGGAAATTTATGTTTAATGTAACAAAGCATTAACAAAACATCCACTACTACTATCCTCTTTAACGCTATTAGATCTATATTCATCTGTAATTCCAAAACCAATTGACGTATCTATTATAGCATTTTTAACACCATCCATATCACCAAAACCACCGTCTTTCACTTCAATACTAACTGACTTCATATCACTATTTAAACTTACATGGTTTGAAAAATCAACCCAGCCTTTCGAAGGATAAAATTGAAAAGTCATTAATTTTTCGGGAAATTCAGACATATAGAATACAATATTTGAAATGCTTTTTGTATTATTAACTTTTAGTTTAAAGCAGATAAGCCCAAAAGGAAACGTAATGTTTGAATGCATAGAATGAAAAAGCGTATGATCAATAGGGTTTATATTTTCAATTGATGAAATATTAGTATACCCTTTTATAGCAATTTGCGCTTTACTATTAAGTGTATTAAAACATTTAAAAGTTTCATCTATCTGTTTGTTATCAAAAACGCCATCATTATTTAAATCTATTGACATATCAAGAATTTCATAATCGTCATATATTCCGTTTTTATTATTATCCTTTGAAACTGAAATAGTCGTAAAAGAGTACGGAAGAGGCCATGCAGATTCATCATACAAATTATCATAAAATTTAATGCGCCAATAATACATAGTCGATTCTTTAAGATTAGGTATAGTTATCTCCTCAAGATAGCTATCTGTTTTTTGAGAAAAAAGTAAAAATGAAAAATCAATACTATTACTAATTTGCCATTCTGACATTTTATGCACTGCTTTATCATTGTAAGATTCAGTTGATAAGGTTGGATTTAGAGAAATATCAAAAGCGCCGTTTGAAGGTGATTTCAGAACAGGCTGGTTTAAAGAGAGAGTATTATTTTTAGGGTAGATAGTAATTATTACAAAATCTTTATCTTTTAGTCCACCTCTATCTGTTACCAAGAGTTGAAAAGATAGTGTTATCTCTTCAGAACTAGAATGAATTGGTGCTGAAAATTCTGTTTTCATTGCTGTAGGGTCAAATATTTCTACTATGCTTCCAGTCAATTGTATCCAATTATATGAATCAATCCCATCATCTATGTCATATGAATCAGTTCCGTCTAAACTGACTATCGCATTTTGATATGTTTTTTTATCGTTTCCAGCATTTGATATTGGTGGCTGAGGTAATGATGACTGATTATTAGGATCTGTGCCAGATAAAAATTCTTGCTTATTATTATAACCATCTTTATCAATATCTTCAAGTGAATCATCATAATATGGATCAAGTAAATTTATAATTTCCCATCCATTGGGTATTCCATCTTTATCAAAATCACCTGTTTCTGTAATTGTTGTGAAACTCCATATTGGACTCTGCTTTACTATTCCATTTTTATCTTTTGATGCAACTTTCCAGTAATATACTGAATTGTATAGTAGACTATGTGTACTAAAATATTGATTAGAATTATTTTGCATTACTTTTTTAGATGGAGGATTATCTAATCCAAGATACAGATCAAAAAATACTTCATCTTCTGAATAATAACTTGGGATGCTCCATTTTAGCTTTTCAATAACAGAGATATTAATTGCTTTATCTGATGGGATAGGATTATAGGGGGTGTAGTCAGGTTCTATCTCGATTATTAAGTCAGGGGCATCAGGAGGGGACTCTATATTTCCAGCATAGTCATGAGATAGTGAATAAAAACTATAAGTATGACCAGGTTTACCTGAAAAAATTGATGAACTTTCAGTTGTTTTACTTAGCCAAATATGACTACTTGAGTCATTATCAGATACATATATATCGTAATATGCAATACCAGATCCGCCATCCAAATCTTGACCTGACCAAGTAATAAGAAAATTATTAGTATCAATATAATCAATTTCGTTTTGAATGTGGCTAAATGGAATATCAGAATCTATTGTATTATATATTTCCAGAGTGTCAATTGGATCGTTAACGTCAAAAATAATTTTTGCTCTTGCATATATTTTATCTTTTGTTTTAGCATTGTCTTTTGCTTTTATCTGGTAATGTACAAAACCTTCACCATTTCCTATTTCAGAGTTATTGACAGGAAGAAAACCCTTAAGATGATTTGTAGGAGGTAGACCTGTCGAAGGATCAATTGATCGAAATATCCAGAAAGCTTTATTGTTTATAACATCTAGTCCAGCATTTACATCAATAAATAAACCAATATCCTCAACCAAATCTAAACGCTTTGTATAATATGAACTATTTTCACTAGTTTCAAATATATAATTATAGAAGCCAAAGTTTCCCAGCCTAAAGCTACGGCTATCAAGATTTGAATCAATATCAACTTCTATTGATACTGTTTGAACTGGAGCAGATGCCAACTCAGGGTCATTTTCAAAATGAACAGTATAAAAAAGACTCTGTTCTTTTGATATCCATTCCTCGTTGCCATAACCTGTGGGCCCCACAATATCATTTGGGTCCACAGAATTAATTATTGTAATTTCAAACTCATTATGCGGTCCGCCGTTACCACCATTACCACCATTACCACCGTTATCACCATTACCATCATTTCCGTTATTATCTTGTTCTTTCCAATCTGGGTCTAATCTTTTATCATTTTCATTTCTTGTACCATATTTTGGGGGAGTTTCTTCGTAATCAAAATCATATTTACCTTTTATTAAATAATGTAGAGTAAAATCAAAGAGTATATGTTCAACAGGATATTCTTCACTGTCAAAAAAGTTATATGTTTGTTGATAAATGCCAGTTCGGATATTTTCACCTTTAAGTGGACCAGAATCTCTGCTTTCATTCGGCAATAAAGGACGTACCGTTTCAAATGAAGATCCAGGATGATCCGGATCAGGCCTAGTAAACTTCAAATTACCTCCATGAGCCTCTGACTTCGATTCTGATGCAAGCTTCCACACACATCCAACTTGGTCTCTATAATAGTTTGGTCTAATAAATTCAAAAGTTCCTTTAGCTTCAATGTTATGTTTATTCCTTGAACAATGTATTAATGCTATTTCAGCACCACTTTTTGTACGATCTTGTATATCTTGATGATCTGAATTATGTTTGTCTTTTTTAGCTAACAAATTTTCATCATGTATATTATTCGTTGGTTCATTTTCATTTATTAAGAATAATTGAAAATGTAAATCAGAATCAGCACGTGCAAAAATTGTTATTAAACCAGATGCTCCTGGTCTCAATATACTAACAGAAGGGCAGTCATGCTCATATAATGGTAATAATAATTCGTTGTATTTATATTCAAATTTATCAGGAGAAAAACCTATGGAAGCACCAAGAACACTTTTAAAAAGAGCTTCTGATTTAATAATATCAATATTACCAATATTTTTATATTCTATAATAATTTTTTCTGTTCTAAAGGGTCGTGTAAAAGTTGGATACGTTATTTCTGTCTCTAGTATTGAACTCCCTCCATCAACTACTTGAAATTTTTCATTAGAGGTAACAGATTCACCGCTTGGATTTTTGGCAACAACAGAATAGTAACCTGGCGTAACGTCAGACAAATCAAATCTTGCGAAAACTTTTGAAGGATTTACAAAGAATATATGGTTTGCTCGTATTTTACTATTTATATCTTGTAAAAATAATTTCATATCATTATCAAACTGTGCTCCATTAACTTTAAGAGTAAATTGACCAGTATTTCCTCCAATCTTACTATCAAAAGAATGGATATCAAATAATAACTTTTCAGCTAAGAGTTGATATTTGCATGACGAGGAAGCATGACTAAAATGTATAAAAATATAATACTTTCCTGCCATCGTTGATGGAATGATTATATTATGCAAACTTGTATGTGGTTTAAATGAAGCAAAATCATAATCATTGAAGTTTGGAATACGTCCATGGGCTATAAATAGTGAAGTCGAACAATCTGAATCATTCTCTAATTTAATAGAAACTGTTAAATTTTCTGGTACATTCATTTGATAATAAATTGAATTATTTTCGATTAAGTCATCATAGAGAGTACCCATTTGTAATTCTGTTAATGATACATCTATTGTTTCTCTAGAAACCGATAAATTATTAGTTAAATCGGTTTCACGTATATTATTCATTATATTAGTTTTAACAACTACGTGATTTTTTCCTTCAATGACTCCAGGCATTGGGTGGTCTATTTTTCCTAATTGTGAAATATTAGTGTGTGCATTAACGTTTATTTTCATTTTCATATTTTGATGCATTCCAGGTTCTAAATTGATATCTCGAGATACAATTCCTACTAAAGGATCTGTGATATCCCATTTATCATCTTTCGAAATATACACAGCTTCCTGTATTCTACCCTTTGCATTATTAACCCCTTTGTTTTGAAGAGCCCATTCAATTGTAACATTTTCACCAGGGATACTATTTGCTGGAATTAAAATATCTTTTACAATTAGATCAGATTTAGGAGGTGAAGTTACATTTATTTGATGTAAAGAAATATTATTAATTTCTGAATTAAATTCATAAATATCATCTCGGCTATCTGTCATTATCATAATATAATAATTTCCAGGAATTAAATTAGGAAGATTAACCTCTTTTACTATTTTGTATGTTGTGTTTGATAATGAAAAAATTTGATTATCATTTTTAGTAGTAATTAATCGAAAATCATTATTATCTAAAATATTATCTACTGATAAAGAAATAGCATCATACCAAACCAAATCATCAGAAATGAAATCTCCATTATTTCTAACTGTCCACGTGATGGTAAGAGGTTGTGCTGAAATACATACACTGGTTGTATCAATAGAA
>Ga0272440_1004152_pt1 | contig 10511 bp, 9 predicted proteins | sample SSMMMBAug17_FD_192440 | JGI IMG/M metagenome (GOLD analysis project Ga0272440, IMG submission 192440) | Marine sediment archaeal communities from Little Sippewissett salt marsh, Falmouth, MA, United States - SSM-MMB-Aug17 | ecosystem: Environmental > Aquatic > Marine > Wetlands > Sediment ... | reverse complement strand
ATTAAAGATAATAACTGTTAATAAATTTTATGATTTTTTTTTGCTGACAAATGCAAAGAATTTTGTGGTATAAAAAACATGGTGGAAAAGTCTGAATATTCAAATCTATTTTGGAGGAAAGAAAATTATGCATTTACATTTTATTAAGTTTTGCAGAGCTTTAGTTATGCTTGCAATCTCCAGCACTGTTTTTGCAGCAGAGCTTGTTGTTGGTGATGGAGGCAGTTACACAAACATTCAGGCAGCAGTCGATGCTGCTTCAGAAGGTGATGTCGTTTTGGTAAAACCAAATAGTGACCCTAAAGGTTGGCGGGAAAATATTATTATCAACACAAATAATATAACCTTACGTGGCGATGCTGATGCTGCCAAAGCAAATTTATATGATCAGGTTTGCCCTGTTGTTTATCTTGATGGTTGCGAAACTCTTGCAGCTTCAGAATCTTGCGGTGCATCTGTAGTTACTGTTAATGGAAGTGGGGTATCCATTGAAAAAATTTTTCTGCGTCATGGTTACATAATATTTAATGATTCAGCAAACAATAGCGTTTTAACAGGAAGCTGTGTGGCAGGTTATAAAGCTGAAATAATTAGAACAAGCAGTCCTGGCCCAACTGGAATTACAATTTCAAATAATGTATTTCAGGGTGGAAATAGTAAATCTATTGATATTTATGGTGATAATCATGTTGTAAAAAACAACCAATTATTTGCTGTTGATAATGGCATTATGGTAAGTGGTGATGGAGGAATAATTGCCAATAACAGTATATATCAAAGCAATGATTGTTCAATAGACTATGCTGGAGATAATGGAGTTATAGAAAACAATCTTATTCTGAGTGGAGATGATGGTATTGACTACGATGGAGACAATCCAACAATTAGAGGAAATGTTGTCGAAGGAATGGCTGATAACAATATGGATGTAAATTGCTCATCTTGCACTGGAGGACTTATATCAGACAACCGCATAGTTGGTTCTGTCGATGATAGTGAAGGGATTTGTGTAAGTAGTGGTGTTGCCATGACAATTGAGAACAATTTTGTAATTTTTGCTTCTGAGCATGGCATTGAATTCAGTGGACAAGACTCTACTATTCGCAATAACACAATAATGCGATCAGGCTCTGAAGGCACTAGTGAATCATGTTTGTACATATCTGGCTCAGGCAACAATACTATTTCAGGGAATACTATTAAATACTGTAGTTATATTGGCATAAAACAATCTGGTGGCGACAACAATACTTATGTAAACAATACAATTATTGGTTCTGGTCGAACTGGTATAAAAGTCGGTAATGGTAGCGATACAACAATAGATAGCAATACTATTAAAAATTGTCAGGGAGAAGGTATAGCAAACCATGCAACAGACACAGTTATCACTGAGAATACAGTTACAGGCAATCGTATTGATATATGCAATGATAACAGTATTGCAACCTTTACTGGTAATTCAAATGCTACCGGAGGAACCTCTACAACTTGTGTTGTAGAACAAATGGATTAATCAACAACTGGTTATAATACCATATCTGTTGTGACTCTATTCAAACGCTGAATTGGAGCAATAATATATGAAACAATTACAAAAGTTTTTAATACAAAAAACGTCTATATTACAATCATCGGCGGCCCTTCGTAGTGCTGTCACGTTTTTAAACATATTTGTCCTGTTGATTATCTTTTCTTCTGCTGGAGGAGCCAGTATTAATAATAGTGGCACACAAAATATTAAAGTGTCCTGTACTCATTTAAAAAACTATAGTCTTGATATCGACAGTGACAACATACCTGACCTTAACATAAATATTGACAATTCTGCCAATACAATGAGGGCTCATGCCATAGGTTTTGACCTTGCTATTGATGATGACATGGAAGGATCCTTTGGCATTAAAGTCAAGCCATTCGTTAATGGAGAAACCTTAAATATTACTGAAATATTAAAAGAACAGGCTCTTTTATTCAGTCAATCAACAGGTTCCGCCATTAGCACCACAGTAGAAAATACCTGGTTAAAAGAAAGAACAGGTTGTATAGGGCTTTATACAAGTGATGACCATCCAGCCTATGTTCGTATGTCTTTTAATGATGACAATAATGATGATTTGATTGATACTATGTATCTGCTTAGTTGGGGGTATGAAGATACATTAGATACGATCACTTTTACTGGTTGTAAACCTGTTCAAACAACTGTTACAGTCTGTGAATCTGGTTGTAAATACACTTCTATTAAAGAAGCTGTTGAATCTTCTGGAGAGAACACAGTTATTCTGGTTAATGGAGGTACATATGATGAAAGTTCTGTAAATATAGATAATGATATTACAGTTAAAACCTCACAAACAGAAAATGTAAGTATTACCTTTGATAGCATAAGTAATGGGTCAGAAGGTAAAATTATTTTAAATGATAAATCAACTCTGAATATTTCTCAAAACCTTTCTAATTATGGAACAATTCAAGCAGATGGTGGTGGAACAATAATCTTTTCAAATGATGACAAAGAAATAGTTGGCAGGATGTTTTCATCTTCTGTACTTTCAGGTTTTGATGAAATTAAATTTGCTGGAGAACAGGGACAGCGCTGGTTAGCACCATATAATCTGCGCGTTGAAGGTAAATTAACTGTAGATGGTGTTTATCTTTACGCAGATTGTTTAGATCATACAGGCGTTGAAAATTTGCTAAATAATGGTGTAATTATTAAAGCTACATCCATTCCCTCATTAAATGAGTGGGGCATCATATGCATGCTCTTTTTATTAACTATTTTTAGTATTATGAGGATGCGACGTAAGACTCATAAAATAATAGTTTAATTTTTTTAAACCAGTATTGATTTAAAAATAAATTTCTGAAATTTATTTTTTATTGGTCCTGGATAATAATCAAAAAAAGGCGTACAAAATAAATTTAGTACGCCTTTTTTATAATTATTGTAAAGACACTTTTTAGGATAGCAAGTATTTTTCCAGTTTTCTTGTTTTTTTTATACTCATCCCTGAACATCCTCTCACACAAATTGACTTGGACCAGCAGCATTAACAGATGGTAAAAAAACTCATTTTCACAAATTATAGAGTTAATTTAGACCAGCAGCATTATCAGATGGTTAAAAAAACTCATTTTCACAAATTATAGAGTTAATATTGTCAAATTTTTATTTTTATAATATATGATATATGTATAAGAATAAAAGGAGAAAAAGCATGCCTGCAATCCAAAATCCATTAGAAACATTTGTCCCCGAAGAAGTATACACTGACCGACAGGAACATTTAGACTATTTTTACGAAGCTGCATTAAAAGCCATCACCCGAAGGACAATGTCAACTGTTTTGTTGGGACAGCGACGAATGGGTAAAACAGAAATCTTTTTACGTGTTGTAAATCGTTTGTTTGTTGAACAGAATAATAAAGAAAATGCTGTTATCCCTGTTTTTTTCCAGTTTTCAGAAGAAAATATCACGCATCATAATTTTGCGTTGCAGTATGTGGAAAATTTTCTCAGATGGTTTGCAGCATTTCGTTTACGTGATATTCAACTATTACATACACCTCGTGATTTTAATGAATTATTAAATTATATTGAAAAACATATCACAATGACAAGAGGACTATACATTGCCATTGATGCTGCAAAAGCCATTATGAAAAAAGGTGTTGTCGAGCCTGCTAAAGTTTCAATAATGCTTCCAAAAGATGTTGCTTATGCAGATGATATTACAATAGCAATGTTTCTGGATGAATTTCAAAATACAAAATTACCTCATTTAAACTTTAGCATTGTTGGCTTTTTTCAGACATCAGTTGAGTCCTTAAGATGCCCACACTTTGTTACTGGTTCTGCGATGAGTATTTTAACTGATGAAATTTTAGGAAAAGGCGCTCTTTATGGACGATTTGACTATAAACGAATTCAACGATTTACAGATTACTATGGAGAAGAACTTGTCCTGAAAACATCCAAATATTATGGCGCAACTATTGATTCTGGTATGCCAACAATTATTTCTGATCGCTGTGGTGGCAATCCTTTTTATATAACAGCCATTATACGCCAGGCTGTTAAGCAAAAAATAGAAATAAAAAATGAAAGCATTTTAAATAAATTACTCGCTATTGATATTTCATCAGGTTTTATCTGGATGGAATTATCTGATCAGGTCAATCGATGGATTCAAAGAATCAATGATTATGGCATTACAAAATGGATATTATATCTTTCAGCCATTGAAGAAAACGATGAAATTGATATTTATCGTATTCAAAAAGATTTAAAAAAATATGAGTATGTGGATGTTTCCATTTCCAAAATTAAAGAAATAATGATCAAACTTTCAAGAGGTGATTTGATAGAATATAAAACATTTGGAAACTGGTTTGGTAAAATTAATGATCCAATTTTAAATGATTTCTTAAAAATTTGGGGAGAAATAGAAGTTGTAAAGCACAATAGAAAAGATATTGAAGAGCAAACCATTAGAAAATACAAAAAATATGAAAAGCGTTTTCATGAAACCAAAGGATATTTATCAGAGATTTATATGATTCAATTATTATGGACTGGCCAAAATAAAATGCTACCCGGACAATTTTTTCATTCTGTAAACGACATAAAAATTCCAGACCGATTTATTTATATTGATCAACGCCATAGGCAGCATACAGGTAAACATATTGAAGTTGATATTTATGCAAGTTCAGGAACAGAAATCTGGCTGGCTGAAAGCAAGTGGCATAGCCGAACTGTGGGACGTGATATTGTCAATCATTTAATTGAAAATGCAAAAGTTGTTATGGAACGTGAAGGTGATGACATTGACGTATTGAGATTATGGCTTTTTTCATACAGTGGCGTAACAAAAGAAGCTGAAAAATTGCTTAGCCAACACAATATACTGTGGTCGACCAAAGATGATTTGAATGCTTTGCTAGAACATGTAAACTTAAGAAAATTGCCAGAGTTTTGATAATATAATCAAATCTAAAAAAAGATGGCGTCCAAAATAACTTTGCACGCCATCTGTAAATGAATATACAAATTAACTAATTTCTTCCCTGTTCTTTTTTGCAAACCTATGCTTTTCTTCTGTCTTGTTTGTGATAAGTTTCAATGCATTACCTGTCTTTTCGTGAGAATCATCTTCAAGAACTTCAATAGTATTATTTTTGGCATCAGCAAATATTTTTCTTCCCTCAGGACTTCTGGTAATGACTGTTGTATAACCTTCATCTGCACCAATACCACCAAATGAAATATCGGCATATTCAGCTGAGTAGTCTGAGCAAAATTTACAGGCAAAACGTTTCATGAAATCAAGCTTATCTAATGGAATTGTTACAACTTTGCCAGAGTTTAAATGAATCATCAAATTTTCTTTAACGTTAACTTTTTTCATATCATCCCATGAAAAGCCAGCCATTTCCTCAATTTTTTTCCGCTCTTTTTCACCGAACATGAAGTTTCCTGAACAAAACAAACCCAGAGTATATTTTATTGTATCTGATGGCACAATACTTAAGGCTTCCATCCTTCGAACAGCTTGTATCTGGCAGGGTGTTCCAACCATTGCTACTCGCCTAAGTCCTTTTTGTATCATTGGACGAAACTCTTGAACTGATGGAGAATATGTTGAATAATCTTTACCAAGATGTTTCATTCCATGAGATGAGTCAAAGTAAAATCCAGCTGCAGCTTTTATTTCTTCGGCAGTTGTTGCCAGACATGGTTCTCGCATAAAAGGTCCAGTTTGTTTGGTAACAATAGCACCATCAATATGTCCCCGATCAAGGAGTTGAAGTAAAATCCCAGTTACCACTCCGCCATCAGTTGCTGCTTTTAAAACACTTGAATCTTTAGCTCTGGCAATATGGGTTTCTAAAACCCTTCCCACTGGCGGTACCCAAGATACCAGGTTCTTTGTATCCAGATCCAGCTCTTCTATTTCTGGACAAATGGTATAACAAAGACCACATTCAATACATTTTGAATCATCTATGCATTCAGGTGTTCCATGTTCATCTTGTTTTAATGCACCATAATTGACTGCTGTACAAAAAGTTACACAACCACCACAATGGTGACAATAACCAGGTTTTTGGACTTCATCAACCAGATTTTGAAAGGTTTTCATCAAAGCCCCCTTTTATTTATCTAAGGTTGGTCGTGGATGTAGTCCCGTACGCTCAACAATTTCCGGGACTTTTTCTTCCCATTCAATGGCCATAACGTGGAAGCCATGAATTCCTTCACATGATTTTAATCGTTCAATGGATTCAACACAAATATCAATTCCTTCTTGAGCCTGTTTATCCTTAGGCACACCTGCAAGACGTTTAACAACTTCTTCGGGAACATCCATTCCAGGAACTCTGTTTTTCATGTATCTGGCCATACCAGCAGATTTCATAGGTGTAAGACCTGCCAGGATATGAACTTTTTCATGGAGTCCACGCTCTCTAACGCCTTCCATCCATTTTTCAAATTTATCCAGATTGTATATACATTGAGTTTGTATAAATTCAACGCCAGCAGCAATTTTTTTAGCAAGACGAGGTACTCTTATTTCAAAAGGATCAGCAAATGGATTTGCTGCTGCACCCACAAACATTTTTGGAGGTGCTTTGATGTCATCGCCTTCTATAAATTTGGATTCATCACGCATCATGCGAACTGTTTGGATAAGCTGAATAGAATCCAGATCATGGACATTCTGCCCTTTTTTGCAATCACCAAAACTTTGATGGTCACCAGATAGGCATAATATGTTGTTAATATCAAAGGAGGCGGCTCCTAAAATATCGCTTTGAAGTGCTATTCTATTGCGGTCACGTGTAACCATCTGAAGCACAGGCTCAAGGCCCATGAGTTTCAGCCGGATACAGGCAGCGAGACTGCACAGGCGTGTCACAGAAGTTTGATTATCTGTGATATTGATAGCATCAACATGATTTTTAATCAGTTCAGCTTTTTTAATAATATCTTCCGGATCACTACCGCGAGGCGGGCCGCATTCCGATGTTACAGCCAATTGTCCGGACGCAAGTATTTTTTCCAGTTTGCTTGGTGTTTTCACACTCATACCTGTACATCCTCCCTCACATATTGACGTGGACCACCTGCACGATCAGAAGACCAATCTTTAATGGGCATAATTTTTTCGTAATTTTCTAATTTTCCCATTTCTTTAAGACGATCTATGATTAACTGCCAGGCACAATCCAGATCTTTACTTAATTCACATTTTCCACGCGTTGATCCGCCGCACGGCCCATTCATCAATCGTTTGGCACATCTGGCAATGGGACAGATACCGCCAGTCAATCCCAAAACACATTGACCACAAGCCTGACAACGTTCGGTATATACGCCGAATTTTTCAACAGCACCTAAAAAGGTTGTGTTTAACCCTGGATACACTGGCAGACTGGAATACTTTTCTGCCAGAAATTGAACCCCAATACCGCATGCAGTTGAAACCACAGCATCGGCCCATTCCAGGCTCTGTGTCGCGGATTCAAAAAATTCATGCTCGCATTGACGTTCAATGCCGCTATCTTTGATTTCAATATCCAGGCCTTCCTGAGTGGCTTTCATTCTGAGCAAGGAAGCAATAATTTCAGCTTCTTTATTTCCGCCTTGCTGACAGACCGCCACGCACGTATTACAACCAAAAACCAAAACACGCTTATGGTCTTTGATCATATCCCAAATTTCTTCCAGCGGTTTTTGTTGACCCACAATCATTTGTGATCTACTCCTTATTTTTTGTTCATCCGCTTAAGCGCATGCCAGATTGGCGATGGCCCCATTTTTTCGATCTTTTTTGTAAATTCAGTACAAATTTCAGCCCATCTGGGTCCCATAGCAGCGGAAAGGTTAAACATTTCCAAACGTTCGGGATCAATATTGACTTTAGTCAAAAGGCTTTTTAAAAATTGTACTCTTTTTTTAGCATTGTAATTTCCTTCCAGGAAATGGCATTGACCCTCAAGTCAGCCAGCAACAAAAAGACCATCAATCCCGCGCTCAAAGGCTCTTAAAACATATGAATGATCCAACTTACCAGTACAAGGCAATCGGATAATTTTAACATTCGGCTCATATGAAAGTCGCATAACTCCAGCCAGGTCAGCTGCTGCAAAAGCACAGTAGTGACAGGCAACTGCCAGTACATTTGGTTTCCATTCTGAAGGAATGGGTTGCGGCGTTTCAATGGGAATGTTCTCTTTTTCTGCGGTTTTGGTTTTTGGACTCATATTATCTCCTGAATGATATAAATTGTCCTTATATTAAAAAAATTCTCTGGCGATAAAAAATCGCTCACTATTTAATAGCTACTTTTTTGTATTTTATAGTTCAATTATCTTTTAAATTAAATATTTTTCAAATAAATTTAAAAGTTTTTTATTATCTCTAATCATCCATCGTTTAAATGAAACAAAAGCAGATGCTATATTTAAATGTCTTTTTATTTTTGATAAAAAAAATTCTCTATCTTCATCATCTAAGTCAACATAATTGTGTAAGTATTCAAATAGAATATCCTGGAAACTTTTTAATTCTTTAATAAGGTTCTTACGTAAATTAGAAGACTCTATCTTTTTTTGAATTGTACTTCCATAATAAACATTGAGTAAGAGTTTTTTTGTAATTTGTGTTTTTTCTTCATCATCAAGTGCTTCAATTACAATCTTTCCAAATGGAAATGAATCAACTGTGTATCTTAATCTCTCCTCAACTCTGTCATCAGCATTTGTACAATTCAAAAAATTTATGTATTTATCTCTTTTTATATTGTTGCAATGAGCACATGACCAAAACAGGTTATCCCAACTGAACTTAAGCTCTTTATTTTCCTTATGTGGAACAAAATGCTCAACATTTATACTTAAAGGTTCTTTTTGTTCACAGATATAGCATTTATTTTTAAAATCATTTTTTAGTCTTTGTAAAACATCACCACATTTATAATCTCCATCTCTTTTTCTTTTTTCTTTTTCTAAGCATTTTGGAGCAGGCTGACTTTTTTCAAAAAACAACATACTTATTAAGACCTTTAAACATAGTTAGAATTTAATTCTATTTCATTTAATTTTATCTGGAGCTCATCTGTTAAATGTTTAGGAATACTTGTAAAATATTTTTTCAATTGTTTAAGCTTAAATTTTTGTTCTGGATCTAATGTATTTTTTAAAGATAATTCTTCATACTCAGATATTTTTTCTTTAACTAAATCTGAATACTTATCAGAATTAAAAAAAGTTTCTATTATAGCATCATAAGAATATCCTGAAAAATCTGAAGTTATAGACTTTTTTTCTAAATCACATATTACAGCATTTGATATAGATGACAAAACAAAAGGAGAATGTGTTGTTACTATAAATTGAGTTTTTGGAAAAAAATCTGTTAGAAAAGGTAGAATTTTTTTCTGTAATTCAACATGTAGATGAGTTTCTATTTCATCAATTAAGACTAATCCTTCCATATCATAGTTTTTTGCTTTGTGAGCTTCCATTCTGAGTAGTAATTCAGTTACAATAGTTAATATAGCTGAATAGCCATCAGATAGAGTATTAAATCCATAAGGTTCTTTATCTTTTTCAATTATTTGAAAAGTAAAATTTTTTCTATCAAACTTCAATTTTAATTCAGGAGATTCAAAAATATCTCTTAAGCGATTTTGAAAATTGTCAAACCATGTGTCAATTATTGATACTGTTTCGACATCTCCATCATCTCTGGCAAATGAGCTTTCAGCTTTTAGATTAACAATGTATTGTATAAAATTTATATTTGCCTGAGCGTTTAAGTTGTAGCGTTGTTGTAAATTAACCTTTGTAACACCATTTGGTAATTTAATATTTGCTTTTCTTGTTGCATCAAAAAAAATGACTATAAAAGAACCTTTATCAGTTTTTTCCCATAGTAAATGTTCATTGTAAAATTTTATTTCTGAAGTTCCATATTCTTTAAGTAGATTCTCAAATTGCCTTTTATGATCATTCAACTGGGCAATTTTAAGATTAGTTTTGCTATCTTGTTTTGATGTTTTCAATTTTGAAAGATTATTTTTAAAACTATCCAGAGCATTTATTTGATCTTGTCTATTTTTTATTTTTCCATTAACTAAACAATTCAAATATTTATTTATTTCTAATAGTAAACTTGTTTTACCACATCCATTTTTTCCAGTAATAATCAAATGTTTTCGTTCTGTATCAGAAAGAGGCACAGTTAAGTCTTTAACAACTCTTGCCTCTTTTACATGAATATTTGATACAAATACTTCTTTCATTATAAGCCTTTAAATGACCAACGTTTTTCCCACATTTTATTGTTGCTTATCCAATGATACAAAAGTCATTAACTCATTAAGTAATTCGTTTCCTAAAATCACACTGTCTTTATATGCTTCACAATCAATAAGAAAATTATATCTATATTCCTCAGCGCATACAGTAATAACTTGCAAAGGCATCCTGTATTT
>Ga0272440_1004151_pt1 | contig 10512 bp, 6 predicted proteins | sample SSMMMBAug17_FD_192440 | JGI IMG/M metagenome (GOLD analysis project Ga0272440, IMG submission 192440) | Marine sediment archaeal communities from Little Sippewissett salt marsh, Falmouth, MA, United States - SSM-MMB-Aug17 | ecosystem: Environmental > Aquatic > Marine > Wetlands > Sediment ... | reverse complement strand
GCAGGTTCAAACTTAGCGCACCGATTGAGCAAAGGCGGCATTATAGGCGCCATATTTCTTGGATTTCTTTTTGCACTTTCTTTTTGTCCGGTTTCGGCGGCGCTGTTTTTTGGAAGCGTTATTCCATTGGCACTAAAATTTGAGTCGAGTGTGTGGTTACCATTGTGGTATGGTATCGGCACAGCCTTACCGGTGATCGGATTCGCTTTTTTGATTGCCTTCAGTGCTCGATTCGCCTCACAATTTGTAAAAGGACTAACATTTATTGAACTTTATTTGCGGCGCTTGACCGCAACCGTATTTATCGGAATCGGACTTTATTTTACGATTTCCTATCTGATTTGAAGCAGGCTGATTGTAAGTAAACGGTCATATTTTTTTGGGGATATCGAAGTAATTGAAATCTAACCGATATCCGAAACCAATGTAGGGGCGAACCTCGTGTTCGCCCTCCGGACAAAAACCGTTACCAAACCTATTTTCGAGAATGAATTAGAAACGTTTGCCTTCGGTCATAGGTTCGCAAACGATTATTGTCAGGAGGGCGAACACAAGGTTCGCCCCTACATTGGTTTCGGTTTTTGTTTGAAGGCGAACATAAGCTTCGACCAACCAGACGAATAACAAAATTTTTACTACGATATACCCGAAAATTTATGATCGCTTACTTAAAATGAGTTGTCGTAAAAGCCAATAATTCAGTACATAATGCGAAGTGGGTTTTCAATCGATAATTTATTCAAGATTTCACTATCAAGGTTTGACTCAGACCACTAGCTGATTCATTTTTTCAAAAAGCAGTTCGTAATCAAAAGGTTTGGAAATATAGTCGTTCATTCCGGCATCTAAAAATCTTTCCTTATCACCCTTCATTGCATAAGCTGTCAAAGCGATAATCGGGATTTGAGAATTATATTTACCAGATATTGAACTTCGTATTTCTCTGGTAGCCTCAACACCATCCATCTCTGGCATTTGGACATCCATCAAGATAATATCAAAGTCATCCTTTTCTAAAGCATTAAGAACTTCTATCCCACTTTTTGCGTGTATAACCACATGACCTTCTCGTTTCAAAAAATAATTCATAGATTTAAGATTCATGTCATCATCCTCAGCCAAAAGAATTTTTAAGCTCTGTTTCTTAATCTGATAGTCAGTTTCCACGGTTTTTTCTGGTTCAATATGTTCTTTTTCCGGAACTTCCATCATGATAGTAAAATAAAAAGTGCTGCCTTTTCCGACTTCACTTTCAAATCCAATTTCACCGCCCATTAGCTCTACAAGCTCCTTTGATATGGCTAAACCTAAACCTGTGCCGGCATATTTTTTTGCATATGAACTGTCCACTTGATAAAATTTAGTGAATAAATCCAATTGGTTATCTTTTGAAATGCCAATTCCGGTATCACACACTTTAAATATGAGTTGATTATTCGGATGTTTCCGGATTGATACATTTATGCGACCCTGTTCAGTAAATTTTACTGCATTGCTAATAAGGTTTTTTAAAACCTGTCCAATACGATATTCATCCCCGATTAGAATTTTTGGTATTTCTTGGGAAACATGCGTATTCAAGGTTAAATTTTTCTTACGAGCTAAGCCGGAGAATGTAGTTGATATTTGAGCCATTAATTGGTTTATGTTAAAAGGAGCAGAAGCAATTTCAATTTTTCCGGCCTCGACCCTCGAAAGGTCTAATATGTCATTAATAAGGAATAGCAGTCGGTTGCTACTTTCAATGATATTGTCTACAGACTCGGACTGCATTGGATTTAAAGGCCCCATATGTTGATCTTTAAGCATTTTCGAAAAATTAAGCATGGAATTGATGGGCGTACGGATTTCATGGCTCATATTGGCGAGAAATGAACTTTTTGCCCTGTTTGCTGCTTCTGCCGAAGTAATCGCCGATTTTAAAGATTCCTCCATCTTTTTTTGTTCGGTAATATCCTGTGCAGTACCAAACATCTTGATTGGTTTGCCGGATATATCCAGTCTTAAATCACCATATGCCTTGATATATCGAACATTCCCGTCATCCTGGCGTACGATTCTATGCTCGATTGTATAGGGCTCGCCATTCTCAACGACTCTGTCAAAAGCCTTTTGTATTCTTTTTCTATCATCCGGGTGAGCAATTGGCAGAAGTTCAGCGGACGTAAAGTTTGGATGTGAACAACCATGAATTCGCAGCCAATTATCAGACATTGTCCATTTATCATTAACGATATCCCATTCCCAACCACCAATATTCGCCAATTTTTCAGCCTCAGACATGATCATACGATTTTTTTCCAATTCCTCTTCGACTTGCTTCTTTTCGGTAATGTCTTGAGCAATTTCAATCACACCAATTATTTTTCCGGTGTCATCGAAAACAGGCTCACCTTTTTCATCCCAAATTCTTCCATCAGGACTTTTTATTATTGCATGTTCAGTTTTTTTGGTTTTAAATGCTTTTTCCGTCGGACAATTATCACAGGGTTTTTGGGGGTCAGCCCAAAATTTATGGCATTTGATCCCAATCATTTCTTCGGGAGACATATTCACAGAATTGGCACTCGTTTTATTTGCCCACTGAATTTCCAAATTCTCATTAACAAAAGCAAGGTTTGTTGTAATACCATCAAGAATGGCTCTTTTTTGCGCCTCATTTTCCTTCAGAGACTTCTCTGCTAATTTACGTTCTTCAATTTCTTTTTTCAATTTTTCGTTTGTTTCAGATAGTTCGCCAGTTCGTTCTTTCACTTTATGTTCAAGATTTATATTAATTTGTTTAAGTGATTGGCGGGATTCAGATAGGCTCTTAATCATTGAATTAAAGCTAAGTTCCAATAGCTTGAGTTCGTCCTGCTCTGATTTTTTTAAATCAATTGCCTGATTTTCAATATTGTATAAATCAATCTTGTTTATAGCGTGAGTGAGTTTTTGAAGAGGCCTGGTTAATATGATACGACCAATCCATAGAAAAATAATCCAAAATGCCGTTGTTTTTATTAGTGCGTTAAAGATAACAAATAAAAAACCAACCTTAATTCTTTGGAAAATTATATCTGAACTTGTGTATAGAGAGACATGACCGAGACGAAGTGTTTTTCCTGCTCTTTCTTGAGTTAATTCAAATTGATGTTTCAAAACTGAATATGCGTTACTTAGTTTCAATGAATTCTGAATATACACTGGATTACCTGATTTATCCAAATATATCCCTTTTGTATTTTTTTGGTTTGAGTTTTTCAATTCAACACCAATGATTTGTGGTAATTCAACCATTCCCCTTAAGATAGACTTAACCTGTGTATCGCTTAAGTCCCAAATGGCTTTTGAAAGTGATGGTCTGAAGGTAGATTCGATAACCTCAAGTTCGCTGATAAGTTTGTTTTTGGTATAATAATATTCACAAACAAAATGAATCGTCGTAACCAAGAACGTCAATAATAGGTATATTGAAAAGGTATACAGTAAAAGTTTCTTTGTAATTGATCTTTTTATATACATTTTTTTCTTATCCGTCATAGGATTATTATAACGAATGCGCTGCATACGTTACATATTGTTCGCAAATTTTGAACTCGGACTTTTTACATATTCATCAATAATGAATAAGGAATGTTCGAAAAATAAGTTCCCCATTTATTGGAGTCCCAAATCTTTAGATTTGGGAGGCAAAGCGTGTGACGCCCAAATCTAAAGATTTGGGACTCCAGGCAAAATGGGGAACTTATTATAAGAGCATTCCTATGTATTATTTCCAGTCCTTAATAAAATATTTGTTCAGTATTTTTTTTAGTTCGCCACTTGTCCTCAACTCTTTCACAGCACTTGAAATCCGATCCGCATATTCCTTTGATTTAGGTTTCGCTGGTGAAAACCCGATATGAACATCGATACCTTCAAGGCATCCTGCACGCTTAAAGGCTTTCGGTAGATTATTGCGATGAATCGTATACCCAACCACCTGGTAATCATCAATAACTGCTGAAATCCGATTTAACATCATTTTTTCTAAATTTTGAATAATACCTTTTTCACCGGGGATATATTCAATCTTCGAATTATCACTTAAATTCTTTGCAATATAAGCATCCACTTCACCTTCATCATAAAAATAGCCTTCAATTGTACCAAGCACGATTTTTGAAAGTGAATTAATACCTTTGTACTCCCAGGCATTATCCTTGTGGACGTAAAAACACATTTTAGAAAAACCCAATTCATTCTTCGGATAGATGAAATCAGGGGCAACGGATGTGTAAATACCAACAATCGCATCATAGGTCCCTTTTCTTGTTTCCAGTAGTGCTCGTTTCCATGATGGTGATTCATATGAGATTTGAATATCTCGAAGGGCATATTGAACTATTTCTATAATATAACCTGGATTTTGTGCCAATTTATTTGGATTCTCTTTTTGAGTGCAGATGTATGGACACCAATCAGAACCAACCAAGATAATTTTTTCTTCAGCGTACAAAAATTGATTAAAGCTAAACAATATAATTAGATAGGCCATCATTGTTTTTTTCATAATTCGTTTCATCCTATTATTTATTAATTTTCATATTATTTTTCTTTCAGCCTCGGAAACAAATGATAGCATTTTCATGACATCAAGACAATGGTCTTTTATATCCTGATTCGATTTGCTTTGATCAAAACGATAAGCTCAGCAGTAAAACTTTGCGGAGCATAGCGGAGTAAAACCGAATCAGCTGGAGGATTTGGTTCGTTCTTTTCTGTGGTAGGTCTTGATCGGACATAGGATTGATTCCGGTTTTTGAACACATCCAAAAGTAATGTCGTTCTTTATGGGAATGCGCCCCATGATGATTGTCGGGCATACAGACAGAATTGTAACAAATAGCAGCAATGTTGTCAGCCCCAACATTTCCGGATTCTGATTTGAAGATATGAGAAAAATAGTAGATTTGTTTGAAATTAGATGTCTCGTATCAACTTTTAACATATCTAAAACCGATTGAACTTATTGATTGCGAAAAACCAGTCAAATGGCACAAGGATTTCTTTATTCTGAGTCAGGTTGTAAGCCCAGGTCCATTGAATTGGCAGATCATAAAAAAAGCTTTGCGTCACAGCAAGGTCCGACGAGTCATCATGGACAGCTCTTGCAATCATTTCAAAAGGCATCGCTTTCTCTTCAAGGTTTTTGTAGCTATCTATAATAAAATTTGCTGGATTCTTACAAAAGCTGAAAAAAATATAACGTTCTGCAAGTTCCATGACGGCACTTGCCTCTGCCTGAACAGGTGTGGCCCCTTTTCCCATTTGTTTCTTTGTGCTTATGATGGATGTGGCATTCTCGCTGCAGATGCTGAAATATACAGGAATATCAAGACTTCCATTATCGATTCGAACCGTACTTTCCAAAATCTATAGATTGGTATCTTTAAGGCGCTGGGTAAAATTCTGAACGGTTTCTTCGGGTGCCATTATTTTGTCCTGATCTAAGGTGAAGCGTTTGAACGCATCTTATAAAATGATTGTATGTTTCATAAATAATTGATTTTCCTCTTTTCTTTATATTACTTCGGTTTATTGATCGTTATCCATGAAAACGATTCAAGGGCAATATTCGACATAAATTTTTTCCTTGGCAGTTATTAGTACCAAATCGTAGCATAAATCGCAATACATATGATTAAATTTATTCGCTACAAATATTATTGAAAAATTTAATGATTATAACTTGATAAAATATCACATCGTAGTATACATGAGCCAATTTAAGTAACGATCTTTATTCTATCTGGCTTTTTTTAATTCCACCAATGTTGAGGAACCTATAACCTACCATCTCATCAAGGGTTTTGGATTGATGATGAATATTTTAAGGGCTTCTATTGAACCGCGTGCAGCACTGGACCGCATGCTGGAGTTGTGAAAAATGAAATTATCGCAAAAAGAGGTGTTTTCTTTGATTCAAGGGTAGTCGAAGCTTGCTTGAATTTTGTTTTTGAGAAAAATTTTCGTTTTGAATAAATAAGACAAAATGATTCTATTCCAATCCAAAAAGCCAAGATCCATGAAACATAATAGGTTGACTTTCTTGCATGTCATGTCGTAAAACTCAATAAATATAGATAGCATCAATATTAGGTCTTTTCGCAAAGTTGATATTTAACTTTACAAAATTGTATTCAGTTGATATGCAATTTTATCTAGCCCTAAAAAAAATATTTTAAATAATGAACAATAAAAGGTAGTTTAGATTGATATATAGATCAATATTATTATCCATTATGTGTTTTGTGACAAATATATGTTTCATCAACCATATATTTGCAGAAAAAGTGACTGAGGATAAAATAAAAGCTGTTTTGTTGCTTAAATTCCCACTATTTATTGAATGGCCAGAAAAAGCATTTAATGATAATGTTAAAACTTTTAAGATTGGTGTTTTAGGAGACACTCTTGTTATAGATTCGCTTTTGACTTTTAATGGGAAACCAATAAAAGGCAAAATACTGATCGTTCAACAATTTAAAAGTGTATATGATGTGAAGCAGTGCCATGTATTATATATATCCCCCATGAATTCGAAAAAACTACAAAAGGTTATAAAGGTGTTAAAGAATAAACCCGTCCTTTTGGTTGGGAGTCAGAAAGGTTTTTCAGAAAATGGAGGAATAATCAATTTTTTTATTCAGTCAGATAAGGTTAAATTTGAAATAAATCATGATGTTGGAATTCAGAGAGGCTTTAAAATCAGCTCAAAATTATTAAAGCTGGCCAGGATCGTTTCAAATCCATAATTTGGATTAAATTGGTTTACTGGTAAAAATTTCGGTAAGAAATGTGGCGGATATTTAATAAATTGATAACCGATAATGAACACAAGGCTTTCGTCAAATAATCGATGAGGAAAAACTTAGTGAAACAGTTTATAATTCATAAATTTAGTGATTGGTCTATTAAGTCAAAACTGCTGTTTATTATTATGGCTACCAGTATACTATCTCTTTTTCTAAATTTTACAATTTTAGTCTTTAGAGATTTTTATGTATTCAATCAAACTATCATAGAAGAAATAGTCGTTCTTAGTGACATGCTTTCTTTACACTGTCAGGCCCCTCTTATTTTTAAAGATAAGGAAGCTGCAGATGAAACTCTTTTTTCATTCAGAGCCCATAAAAGTGTAGAGCTGGCATGTATTTATGATAAAAATGGTTCACTTTTTTCAACGTATTTACGTGATAATTATGTGCTCCCACCGCCTTTGTTTCGTTTGATAAATAAAGTAAAAAAAATTAATGTCAATATGAATTCTTATCAACTGTTAAACCCTATCATATTAGACAATAAAACCATTGGCTATTTATTCATAAGAATTGATAAAAACAAGTATTATTCGCAGATTCGATGGACAATAGAAATCAGTTTAATTACTTTTGCCTGTTTCATATTCTTTATCTTAATTATTTCTAACTATTTGCAAAAAATTATTTCCAAACCCGTTTTGCATCTGGTCAAAACGACCCAATCGATAACAATCGAAAAAGATTATTCTGTTAGGGCAGACAAATTTGGAAATGATGAAATGGGTCAATTGATTGATAGCTTCAATCTTATGCTCACTGAGATTCAGTTAAGAGACAAAGAATTAGAGGACTATGGCATAAAATTAGAAAATGATGTAAAAAAACGAACCTCAGAATTGAAGAAAGTGAATAATAAATTACGCATTGCAAAAGAAAAAGCAGATGTTGCCAATCAAGCAAAAAGTGAATTTTTAGCGAACATGAGCCATGAAATTCGTACACCTATGAATACTATTTTTGGATTTACTGAGCTATTATATGGTTTAGTCAGTGATCCCTTGCAAAAACAATATTTAGAAACGATTATGATAAGCAGTAAAATATTATTGAGCCTCATAAACGACATTCTTGATCTTTCAAAAATTGAAGCAGGAAAAATAGAGATTCAAAAGAATATTATTAATTTAAAATATTTGGTTAGAGAAATCCAACAAACTTTTTCTCTGCGCGTAAAAGAAAAAGGTATTGATTTTATCATTAATCTTGATGAAACATTTTCACATGGTATTCTTTTGGATGAAATCCGCTTAAGACAGGTTTTAATCAACCTGGTGGGCAATGCGATCAAATTCACAGAAAAGGGATATGTCAGGCTTGATATTCAAATTACAAAAAATTATGATCATAATAACTTAATTGACATCACGTTTTCGGTCCATGACACAGGTATTGGTATTAAAAAAGAACATATAAACAAAATTTTTCAAGCGTTTGATCAACAAGATGCGAATATTTCCAGAAATTACGATGGAACAGGGCTGGGGTTAACCATTTCAAAACGTCTTGTAGAATTGATGGGGGGTGAAAAAATTGTTGTTCAGAGTGAACTCAAAAAGGGTAGTTCATTCTTTGTTGTCTTTAAGAATATTCAAATCACATCCCTTAGCGATGTTCCACAACACAAGGACGATATCATAGATACGAAAGCAATACAATTTGAAAAAGCCTGCATTTTGATTGCAGATGACATAGAGAATAATAGAGCATTTCTTGCTGCCTTCTTAAAAAAATATAACTTTGAAGTAATTGAAGCAAGTGATGGTTCTGAAGCAATTGATCTGGCGCATCTTTATCGTCCAGACATCATTTTTACAGATATTACAATGCCGGTAATGGATGGTTATCAAGTCGTTCGATATATTAAGTCAGATAATGAATTAAAAAATATTCCCGTTATCGCTATTTCTGGAGCTGTATTAACAAATTATAAAACGAAACAGGAATCTGATTTTGATACTGTGATATATAAGCCCTTTGGTCAAGCATTATTGATAAAAACATTAATGCAATTTTTACCTTATTCAATAAATGACTCAATAAATACAGATCATGAAAAATTAAAGAAACATTCAGCTGAGACTGTTTCTATTACAAGACAAGAACAATATTCAAACTTAAATGAACTTATCGTTAAACTTGATCAACAATTTACGAAAGAATGGGAAGAAATCAAAGATACATTTTTCTTTAATGATATTGAAATTTTTGCACAAAAAATGAAATCTATTGGATCATTCTACCAGGTGAATGAATTACATCTTTGGGCATCGGAATTATATGAACAATCCATACAGTTTAATATGGAAAAGTTGCCCAATACTTTGGATAAATTCAAGGATGTTGTTCAAGGTTTAAAAAATAAACTTCATGCAGAAAATGGAAAATAAATAAATTTTTTGATTTTTCCATAACAAATTAAATTTAATATAAAAACGACAGGGATGTTCAATGTTTGAAAAAGGGGAAAAACCGAAATCATCGATATTGATTGTTGATGACAACCCTGCAAATATACAATTTTTAGCGAAATTATTGACAAATGAGGGGTATAACGTTGCTGCATGTACGCATAGTGAAAGTGCGCTGCCAAAAATATTGAAAATATTGCCGAATCTTATTCTTTTGGATATCATGATGCCAGGTATATCAGGTATTGAAATATGTAAAGCTATTAAGGCAAAAAACAGTACAAAAAACATACCTGTTATATTTATAACAGCAAAAAGTGATTCAGAAGATGTGGTGAAGGGTTTTAAAGTAGGAGCTGTTGATTATATTACTAAACCATATAATGCTGCTGAACTTCTGGTCAGAGTGAAAACGCAAATGGAATTGCAACAAAGTCGTAAATCGATCCTTGCCATGAATAAGGAATTACAAGCGCAGTCAAATGCGAAAAGCGATTTTCTAGCGAGAATGAGTCATGAAATCAGAACGCCTCTTAATGCAATAATTGGTATGTCTACAATACTGAGTCAACAAAAATTGACCACTTCTCAACATAAATATATGCAAGTGTTAAACAGCTCTTGCGATTTTCTACTGTATATTGTCAACGACATTCTTGATTTATCAAAAATTGAATCTGGACAATATCAACTGGAATCCAATTCATTTGACTTATGGGACACAATTGAAAAAGTATGTGAAAATACATCATTTCTTGCACACAAAAAACAGATTGAGCTGATATGCAACATTGATTTCAATATTAATCAATATGTTGTGGGTGATTCTGTTCGATTACAGCAAGTGCTATTTAATTTAGTCAGCAATGCGATCAAATTTACTCAAAAGGGAGAAATTGAAGTTAAAGTTATATGTAAAGATGATCATCAACCTGATAAACTTTCTCTTCATTTTTCAATTAGAGATACAGGATTGGGCATTCCCAAAAAACAATTGCAAGATATTTTTGAAAAATACAAACAGGTGAAGACTGAAAAAACAAGAGCATATGGCGGTACGGGTCTTGGACTGCCCATTTGTAAAACAATTATTGAACTTATGGGAGGACAAATTTCGGTCCAAAGCCAGGAAAAAAAAGGCACTGTTTTTTCTTTTTTTGTGCTTTTATCGAAATCTCAACAAGCAGAAAAGACTATCAATAAATATTTTTTAAAGAATAAACGTATACTTATTATTGATAACAATGAAACTTAGGAAA
>Ga0272440_1004150_pt1 | contig 10512 bp, 4 predicted proteins | sample SSMMMBAug17_FD_192440 | JGI IMG/M metagenome (GOLD analysis project Ga0272440, IMG submission 192440) | Marine sediment archaeal communities from Little Sippewissett salt marsh, Falmouth, MA, United States - SSM-MMB-Aug17 | ecosystem: Environmental > Aquatic > Marine > Wetlands > Sediment ... | reverse complement strand
GTACCTGTTTCATTACTGGCAGGTGTCAAAGATATTGTTCTGTTTGATCCATTACCATCAAATATTATCGTTGAATTGCTGACCAATGTTGGATTTGATGATTGACCTGTGACCATCAAGTCTGATGTTTCGATATCCGAAACTGTAAAATTGACTGGCAATAAAGCCGTGTCTTCATCAATCGTTTGAGCAGAAATCGCACTGATGACAGGGGCATCATTTATTGCAGTTACAGTTAATCTAAATGAAGTTGTTGCAGTAAGTTCGCCATCAGAAACTGACACGCTTATCATTGCCATGCCATTTTCATTGGTTGCTGGCGTTAATGAAAGTTCTCTATTCGTCCCAGCGCCTTCGATGGAAATATTGTTCACCAGTATTGGATTTGAAGAAAGCCCCGATACATTTAAATCGGATGATTCAATATCTGAAACTGTAAATCTGATTGTGTTTAACTCATTATCTTCATTGATGATTTGATCAGAAATGACGCTGATAACCGGCATGTCATTGATTTCAGTTACAGTTAATGTAAATGAAGTGGTCGAAGTTAATTCGCCATCGGTTACTGAAAGAAGAATAACTGTACTTCCATTTTCATTGGTTGTCGGACTTAAAGATAATACTCTGCTTTCGCCAGTGCCTTCAATTACAATATTGGCATTGTTGAACAAGGTTTGATTTAAAGAACAGGCTGATACAATCAAATCTGATGATTCAATGTCTGAAACAGTAAAACTGATATTTGTCAGAGAGGAATCTTCATCAATGGTTTGATCGGCAATTGCGCTGATGATCGGTCTGTCATTGACTGGCATGACATTTAATTCAAATGAAGTGGTTGCGGTTAATTCGCCATCGGTAACTGACAGGCTGATGATAGCAGTGCCATTCTCATTGGTTGTGTGTGTTATTGATAATCTTCTGTTTTCGCCTGTTCCTTCAATCTTTATGTTTGAGTGGCTTACCAATGCCTGGTTTGATGAATTCACTGATACATCCACGTCGCTGCTTTCGATATCTGAAACCATAAAACCAATCTGAAAAGAAGTATCTTCATCAATATTTTGATCGGCAATTGTGCTGATAATAGGTACATCATTGATTGCTGTAACAGTCAGTTCAAACGAGGTTGTGGCTGTCAATTCACCATCTGTGACTGAAACGTATATGATTACAATGCCTGTTTCATTGCTGGTTGGTGTTAATGAGAGGGTTCTGCTTTCACCTGTTCCTTCAATTGTAATATTGAATGGATTAATCAATGTCGTATTTGAAGAACTTCCTGAAACAATTAAATTGGAACTTTCAATATCTGAAATTGTGAAACTGATATTTTTTAGAGAGCTATCTTCATCAATACGTTGATCAGAAATGTCACTGATCATTGGTTGGTCATTGATTGCAGTAACACTTAATGTAAATGAAGTGGTGGAGGTTAAATCGCCATCAGTGACAGAAATTAATATTATAGCCGTGCCATTTTCATTGCAGGTTGGGGTTAATGACAGTATTCTGTTTGTACCAGAGCCTTCAATATGAATATTGGACAGGTTAACCAAAGTCGGGTTTAACGAAATTGCCGAAACAATTAAATCTGAGGTTTCAATATCTGATATGGTAAAACTAACGTTCGTTAGCGAATAATCTTCATTGATTGTTTGATCAGAAATCTCGCTGATTTCTGGTTTATCATTCACTGCTGTAACAGTTAATTCAAATGAAGTTGTTGCAGTTAAATCGCCATCGGTTACTGAAAGGATGATAGTTACGATGCCATTTTCATTGATCGTTGGCTTTACTGTTGCTGTTCTGTTCATACCAGTGCCTAAAATTACAATATTTGCGTTGTTGATCAATGTTTGATTTGACGACCATCCTGAAACAATCAAATCAGATGTTTCAACATCTGAAACAGTAAAACTGATTTGTGTTAATGACGAATCTTCATCAATAGTTTGATCCGCAATTGTGCTGATAATCGGAGTGTCGTTGATTGCATTGACATTTAATATAAATGAAGTTGTTGTCGTTAATTCGCCATCACTTACTGACAGACTGATAATAGACGTTCCATTTTCATTGGTTGTGGGTGTTAAAGATAATGTTCTGTTTTCACCAGTGCCTTTAATTGTAAAATTTGATCTGTTTACCAAAGTTGAATTTGATGAATTTACCGATAGAATCAAGTCGGAAGTTTCAATATCTGAAACAGAAAAACTGATGTGTGTTAATGAGGTATCTTCATTAATACGAAAACACTCAATTTTGAGCTTTCAGCATCTGAAACAAGAAAATCAATCTGCAACGAAGTATCTTCATGAATGCTTTGATCTGAAATATTGCTGATTATGGGCGTGTCATTTACATCAACAAGATTTACCACTGCTCTGGCATTAGTTGTTAAGAATGAATCAGAAACAGTGACAGTTAAGGTATAAGCCTGCTTTGTTTCAAAATCCAGTTCATTATTCTTATTGACAATAATATTCCCTATAGAATCAATTATAAAAGCATTATTTACATTACCTTCTGTAATGCTATAGGATAAAATATTTGATGAGTCTTCATCTGATGCCTCAAATTTTCCAACAATAGTTCCTATTTCTGAATTTTCATTAACAGTATAAGACTGATCTAAAGCAACAGGAGATTCATTAATATCCTCTACTGAAATTGATATTAAAGCTGTTTGAGAATACTGACCATCACTGACAACTACAGTTAAATCAAAACTTGACAGATATTCAAAATTTAAATTGCTGTTATTCTCTACGAATATTTGTCCAGAATCAGTCGTGATTGAAAAAACATTAGCTGAATTTCCAGAAATAATCTGATAACTCAGGGAATCATTGTCAAGGTCAGATGCAATCACTGAGTAGGCAACGTATTTATCTTCTGAATTTTCAGCTATGGAAAATGAATCCGGCTGGATAGTTGGAGGATCATTTATTGGAGAAACATTGATAAAAGCTTGTTCAGTAACACTTAGACCTTTTTGATCTGTTACTGAAAATATAAATGTGTCACTACCAAAATAGTTCTCACCTGGCGTATAGGAAATTTGATTATTCACTATTTCAGCGATGCCATTTTCAGGTTGAGAAATAATTGTAAAAATATGAGTATCATTACTATCAGGATCAACAACGACAGGAACAATATTGTGAATTGAGCTGTCTTCATTTATATGAATAATAAGTTCTTCACAGGTGGGTGGATAGTTTAAATCCACTATCCATGAAATACTCATTGCCTGACTCTCAGCCTGCCAGTTTCCATTAGAATCTTTACCAATTATTGATAATTCATATGTTCCTTCAATCATTTCTGAAATCATGATTGGGTTTTTAACAGATTCTTCTTCAGACCATTTGGTTGAGTCAATCAAATATTTGTAAGCAACAACGCCTTCTCCATTCACTGTTAATGAAATACTGCTGCTTTCAATAATTTCGGGTACCTGAGTTTGAAATTGTGCTGAAGATGCAGAATAGTATTTTCCATCAAAATATTCCTGAAGATTTGTCAGCCCATCGTTATCAATATCTCCATAAGCACCATTTTGATTATCATTATCAAGGGGATCTGTGCCATTGAGTATTTCCCAGTTATCATCAAGTATGTCATTATCCGAGTCTCTCATAAAAGGGTCGGTATGATAAACATATTCCTCAGAATTGATTAAACCATCATTATCTGCATCCAGATTTCCTGAAAAAGTATGAATAACAAAAGTTTGACTACTTAAATTATTTGCTTTGTCGGTGACTTCGACTTCAACAGGAATATCTTCATCAAAATTAAACAAACTATCATTTTGAAATTCAAGTCTGACATTTAAATCAGATACATTGATAATTTGAGGGCTAACAGCAGTATTATTTACTTTAAGAATAATTGACGCTATATCAATTCCTGAGAATGAATCTCTTGTGTCAATGACTATCGAAGTATCGACAGGGATATTGCTATCACTTTCAGGAGGCGAAAGCAACTGGATGTCAGGCAGTGTTGAATCATGGTAATAACTGATACATTGATAATTATTATAATCAATATTATCCAATTCGTCTTGAAGCCACAGACATACCTCATATTCACCATTTGAAAAGGCATTTATTGCCAAATATTCATGTGAACTGAAAAATTGACCATCATAATTACTATCAGGATTTCCACCAACTTTATAATATCCACCATTAATGTTGACAGGATGATTTGGGTTTGTCCATGAAATGGTATAAGAATCCATATTTGTCCAGTAATTGGGTGAAATTATCAGGTCTGAAGGCTTTTCTGGAGGTAGATTATGTGACTTAACATTAACAACAATTTCAACTTGTTCTTGAGGCGTATTAGGATCATTTGATTCAATTTGAATGATACTTGTATGCTCTCCAATTGATAAATTTGATTTATCAATAGTGAAATCTATTCTTTTACTGGAAAGCGCTGGTATAGTAAATGGCGTTAAAATATTTTCAGAAATTTTTACAAAACTATTAGAGGAAGGGGTTATATGATCAATTCGAAGACCTTCTCCACCATCGTTATAAATCGTAAAAAAAGAATCCTTTTGAATATTATCAGCGTCAGATGAGCTTTCTATTGAAAAATAAGAGCTTGTTTTTACTGAGTGCGGACGGCCAAATTCATCATAAATTGAAACTTCAACAGAAGCTTTGTCAGTATCAATATTTGGGAGTTTCCACTTGTAATTTAATGTATGATCACCTGGAGCAACATTTAAATTTTCATTAACGACATGGATACTTTCAAACTTATCTGTTGTATAGACAATAATGGCTTTTAACATGTTAGCTTCATTTCTTAAAGACCTCTTTAGCGATGGAACGATGGTAGGTGTAGAGTAAGATACTGAAATATTACTAAAAGAATTCCCGCTGAAAAGATCTCCTCCTTTTGGATTAATTAAATCAAGCTGAAGAAATATATTTTCCGGATTTTTGTAAATATTATTATCTACACTTGATGTCACTTTATCAAACAGTGTTTTAACCTCAATAAATGAATCCATCAAGCCATCATTATCAGTGTCAATTTTTGAAAAACCTAAATGAGAACAGTGAAGTTCTTCAATAAACTTAGCTTCTCCATTACTGATAATGTATAATTTATCGTTACCAATTTCTTTAATAAGAGTACCTTCAGGATATATGGTGGTAATTGAAGGTCCAGTATGAATGGCATCTATTTCTGATTTTGAAAGTACTTCCAAATCGGATAAATCAAGACCCAAGGCATCTTTAATTGTTTCATTAACAACCCATTGCTTTCGGTTAGTTTCAGTAACAAGAAAACAATATGGATATTTCTTTCCATTACTGTCATTTTGTCTTTTGATAAATCTAAAAGGAACACTTCCCACAGCTTCTCCATCTGGATATCTTCCCAATTCTTCATCAGATATTCTTAAAATATTTGTCCAATCAAAATTACATTTCTCAAAAACCTGTTCTGATGGGATTAGCCTTTTTTTCTTGTTTTCAATTAAATAAACAGCTTTTTTACTATTATCCAATGATTTAACTAATGATCCATCTAAATGCCATCTCACTAAAGGAGATACTTGATTGTCTGTATTTCTTTTTAGCTTAATATAATCAATAAGGATTGAGTCATTTTCTGAAGTATTTTTTACAGGTTTGATCTTTATTTTTTTTATCAGATTTGATTCATCCCAGCCGGTTAATTTATGCGTATTAATCTGAATTAAATGCCAGTGGTTATCATTTTCAAAAGTGTAATCCATGCATGAATCTGAAACGTTATCTGATGAAAAACAGAGCTCACCAGTGGAACCTAAATTCTTCTCCACTACTCGGAGAAGAAATGCATGGTGTACTTGCACAAATTGCATTGTTTTGGAATGAAAAAAGAAAACAATTGACCATAATAATAAAGCCAATTAATTGATAAATAGTTGTTTTTGAAATATTAAATTTTAACATTATTACACTCCATTAAGTTTTGGTGCAACCTGCTTGGAGCAGGAAACAAAATAAAACAATAAAATAAAACAATTCTAAAAATTGTTTCGGGCCATTTAATTTGAATTACTCAAAAAAGCGCTGTTGCCAACATTATTTTCGCCATTTCATTAACTCGCTCAGGATTTTCATCTTTAATAAAATCAAAGCAACGAAAATTTTCAATCTGTATATGTTTTACGAATTTTTGGTTCATTTCAAACCCCATTCATGTAATTTTTTTAACGCATTATTTTTTGTAATTACGTATAAAAATGTTAATGATTATAATTATTAAAAATAATTATCAACCCATTTATTTTTCTCATTGCGTAACCGCCCATAATGAATTGTCAATAAAGTCTGGGGTATCCATAATAGCGATACAGAAAGAATTATTCATTCGTCTGACTTTTGCCCATGATACAAATTCAGTATTATTGTGAAAAGGACAAATTGTTTGATACTCACTATTCGCTTTTTCACTAAAAATAATGAGTTGATGATCTAAAACAAAACCAGGTGTTTCATCAAAAGAAACTTTTAGCTTGTTGTCCTCAATATTGATTATGTTACCCTTTAGCAAGGGGAAAAAATTGTGCAACTGATCTGATAATTGTTTTGCCGCAGCTATCAAGGAGTTTTCATCAAGAACATCTTCAAACGTATCGATGATGGTGAAAATTTTTGAGGTTTCTTTTTGAATAATTTTCAGCACAACCTCTACACCCTGATTTGTAATAAATATATCGCCTAATGCTGAATAATAAGGTGGGGAGAATGGTTGCGCTGCACAACTATAATTTTTGTAATGAAAATCAGACATCAAATCTTTCAGTTCATGTGAAAGAAATACTCTAAATCTCCTGGGGCTGGCTATCTTGTCAATGAGCGCAGAATGAAACCAGTTGTATTGTGGAAATCGATCAATTTCTTTTTTATTCAAAGATGCCCCCATCATAAAAGCAAAAAGCTCCTTAAAAAAAGGCCGCCTTTTGACATATCCGGACATCAGCGAATGAAATTCTATCCCCAGACGATATTTTAATTTGAAAACTTCAGATAATTCCCGCTTAATGGTTAATTTCTCTTGCGTACTTTTACCCGAAGAATCAATGACTGTTATTGAAATGAAATTTTTTCCCAAAGCCAGTGGTATGGATTCATTAAAAGAAAGCTGAGAGCCACGAGAAACGACTTCTTTTAAGGGCTTAATTATTGAATTTTCAGAATGCTCAGTTTTAACCTGAATTATCAAATCACAAATGGAATGATTACTTTCAGCCTTACCCTGTAAATCAATATAATCTTTATATGCGATGCATTCTGATACATGGGGAAATATGGAGAGACGTAGCTTTGCTGAATCATATGAAATTGAAGCATCTGAAACAAAAACTGAATGCTTATTATTCAAAGCAGTAAAACGTGTATAATGGTTGAAATCCTGAATATGATATTGCGCTTCAGTGCGATTTCCAAGACGATCAAAAACAATCAATGTCATGATTTCAATACCATTGGATTCTAAATGCAGTGAAACATTGCTGTCTTTTGAAAATTCAATATCGTTTCCATTGATATTGATTCTGTCAACCCCTGATGGATCAACAATATCACACTGAAATCCAGATGAAACATTAAATTGTTTTACCACAATCAAAGGCCCGGATTGATCTCGCCGAATATGAATGGTTTTCATACATTCTTGATCCAAAATATTTGTCGCTTTTACCTGAATGAAATTGACACCATGATTCAACACAATGCGGTGCGTAAACTGAATGCTTTTTTCTGGAATGACAACAGGAACAGATTGGTTTGAAATTTGAATTGCAGCAATAGCCTGACAATCCCTTACAATACCTGAAATTATCAGCTCTGATTGATTGGTTTGATATTCTGAATCAACCGGAAAACGCATTTGAATGGTTGGCTTTACTGGTTTAATATCCTGATTTAAGAGAATTTGATTAATCGTCTTTTGTAAAAAATAACTGGCCTTGACAGTTGCATGATGAGATAGAGACACTATCAGCTCTTTTTTAGCTTCTGAAAGTCTTCCAGTCAAGTAGTAAATAATCCCTGCTTCTCTATGTGGGAAATAGGACATAAATCGCATTCCATAATATCTTTCGGTTCGTGAATCCTGGAATTTTTGTTTCATGGCAGTATGTAAATCTGCCAGTGCTTCGTCATAACACTCACCTTCCATATAGGAAAGAGCACGAATATAATGATCAGACCATTTGCCAACAAAAAAAGGGGGTTCTGTTCCATAATGCCATCCTTCTTTCATACAGATCGACTGATGCATCGGTCGGCATGCATATGATGAAATCAGGAGTATAAAAATGAACCCCTTATATAAGTATGCATTATTGAAACTCAATCCACTCAACCTTTTCCCCTTTTTGAGGATTTTTGTCTGAATTGTTCATTTGCGCAATACATTGATGCTTTTCCAGTTTAGTGACGTTAACGATTGTGTTGGTATTGCAAGTTTTCAAAGCATCACCCAAAACAACGCCTTCTGATGCGCCAATATTAATCATCATTTCACCATTGGTCAGAATATCGATAATGATGCCGCGTAAAGGATACAGGCGGTTAATTGCCAATATTAATTGATTGGACAGGGATTTATGAATTTTTTTTTCAGACGCTTTTGATACTGACGCCAGAAAAATATCCTCAATTTTACCACTCACCTGATCCACCATTCTTAACTGACAACAGGCTTTTTCAGGAAAGAAAAGATATTTGGGCCGATAAATTTCAAGATAAAGCAGGAAACGCGCCTGAATAAATTTTTCAAAGGCTTTTGGATCTATCATTCGATCAAGGGGAACCAGCAGTTCCCATTTCATTCTTTCCAGTAAAATCAATCTTTTACTGTGTATTAATTCTCGTTCGATCATGGAGACAATGTAAGAATCCTCATTTTGATTGAAAACGTTTTTGACCCTGTCATACAAAAGCGCCATAGAAACTGGCCTGGATGTCCAGTTATCATTTATTGAACTCAAAGGTGATGTTGCGTGAAAAATTTGGGGAGACCGGGGTAATTTTTTTACGAACTGTTTATATTGTTCATTTTTTTTCTGAATCCTGCTGGATAAAATTTGAAACGTTTCTATCTGATAATGACTAAAAAGCGCATACAGAGAAAAACACGCAACCATGAATACAATAATAATCAATATCAGCCAACGCATGAAAGCGTGTGATTGTTTTTCCGGACGTCTGGGGGTTGAATCCTGAATCCATTGGATAATTTTTCCACGAATCGTTGTTGGTGTCAAAAGCCCTGTTTTTTTCAAAGGATGATTAGACCCAATGATGGTCGCATCCTGTTTGGGAAAATAGCGCGTTGTTGGGTCACCATACATGATATAGGCAGCCCAGGTCATATCGTTCTCACACTGCTTATTTTCAAGTATGGATTGACGCGCCAGACGAACAGATTCTCCAATGGAAAGCCCTTCATATAATTTTTCATAAAAAACAGTTGCAAATTCACAGGCATTTTTATCGCCTATGTTCCAAAATGATCCCACATAATGACGAACACCTGATACTAAGAATGCATTTGCCAGTGAGAAAAAAGAAGAATTTTGCGTCTTTTTGATTTGCCAGTCTTCAGATAAAGCAGATTGGCAGGCATTGGAAAAAATCAGAGAGGGCATGGGTGATCCTTCTTTCATACGCGAAATTTCCTGAGCACTTAAACAGTCACCCCAAAGCCGCCAGCCTGACTTTTCTGGTTGCTCTTTATCGAAATCAGCATGCCCTGCAAAATGAAAAATATCATAGGATCGAATTCTTGACGTCACAATTGCTGGTGAGATTTGGGTTGCTTCTGAATCCAGATCGGTATGAATCCATGAATTTTTCTTGTTCATTTCAATCAGTTTTCGACCTTCTTCTTCTGCGCCAATCAAATTCCCTTCTGGATTGACAATAATCCACATATCCATAAATGAATTCAATTGACGTTGATTTCCCGAAGCTTCCTGGGAATGGGTTGTAATAGATCGTCCCATGTTAAATCGTTGACAGAGAAATTGGTCGCTAATATAAATCAATTCCCAGGGAAGATTGATCAGAATGTCATCCAGGGTTAAATACAAATATGAGGCTTCAGCTGTTTTAAGCTTTTTCTTGACAGCTATGGGAAGCAGTTGATCCCCCATTGTCATTCCAAAAGATTTGATGATATCCAGCTCACAAGGACCGGTTTCTGTACTGGCTGCTGAATTGACCGATTGAATAATGTCAAACCATTGTTTTTCTAAAGCAAGGATATCAACCGAAATGAATTCATTTTTTCTGATATTTTCACCCGATTCAAATATTCTTATCTTTACATGATCTTTTTCCATTGATGCATTGGGAATGCTCTGAAAATAACATACTCATTTTTCTTGATCGTACAAAAAAATAAGGTCGTGTAGAGACGTAGCATGCTACGTCTCTACAGTTCAATTACCTCAAAACGAACAATATCAATAAT
>Ga0272440_1004149_pt1 | contig 10513 bp, 5 predicted proteins | sample SSMMMBAug17_FD_192440 | JGI IMG/M metagenome (GOLD analysis project Ga0272440, IMG submission 192440) | Marine sediment archaeal communities from Little Sippewissett salt marsh, Falmouth, MA, United States - SSM-MMB-Aug17 | ecosystem: Environmental > Aquatic > Marine > Wetlands > Sediment ... | reverse complement strand
TTCAGCAGGGTGGACTTGGGGTGATAAGTCCACTGGATGATCTTGATATTTGAAAAAAAACATAGTAAAATCCCCCTTCTTGAATATTTAAATCAACATCAATGTCTCCTTTGATTTTTCCAAACAGGTTTTCCATCAATCAGTGCTTGAATATCACTTATTTTTAGCATATGTTCTTGAAAAATTAATTATCGAATCAAACCATTTGCACTTGTATTGATCCAATAAGATTTAGGGTCTGCTTTGGGATACGAACAATAATGCAAAACAGGGACGGATAGGGACGGGGACGACGGATAGGGACGTTCTTAACTTATTAACTTTAAGAATCTGAACAAAGAGTTTTAAAGTTAATAAGTTAAGAACGTCCCTTACTCTTCCTCTGACTGAGCGACCGCCTTACATGTACGTCCGCCTGGATGCATTCCCACGCAAAGCGTGGGAATGCATCTGCTTAATTGGGGAAGTTATCTTTTGAGCATTCCTTAACAAGAAAGACAAATCAAATGAAATCTTTTTTCAAAGTTATTTCGCCAGAAAAACTATTATCATACAAACATGATTTTTTATGCGTTGGTCAGGAAAAATGCACTATAGATAAATGTCTGGAACGTATTTTGGCTGAAGACATGGTTGCATCAGAAAATATTCCCGCATTTCGACGGGCTACAATGGATGGCTACGCAGTAAATGCAACAGCGACATATGGTGCATCAGATGCCAACCCTGCACTGCTTTTTATTAAGGAAACCATTGGCATGGGTGAAATTCCCCAAGAGAAAATTGGTTTTCAAGAAGCATCCAAAATTGCCACCGGTGGAATGCTTCCTGAGGGTGCGGACAGTGTCGTGATGATTGAATATACCGATGCAATTGATTCTCACACAATTGAGGTATTCAAAAGTGTTGCCCCTTTGCAGCATGTCATTGATATTGGTGAAGATATCAAAATCAATAGTCTGCAATGCAAAAAAGGGCAGGTCATACGAGCACAGGATTTGGGGTGTCTGGCTGCACTTGGCTTTCAGGAATTATGTGTTTATCAGAAACCACGTGTTGCAATTATTTCAACAGGTGATGAAATTGTACCCATTTCGCAATCTCCATCAATGGGGGAGATTCGAGATATCAACCGATATACCCTTTCTGCGCAAATTTTACAAAATGGAGGTATTCCAGTTTTTATTGCCAATGTGCCAGACAATTTCAATGATCTGTGCGCAGCTTGTGAAAAAGCCCTTGCAATTGCGGATATGGTGCTTATTTCCGGCGGCAGCTCGGTTGGCATGCGCGATTATACAGTTGATACGATCCAAAACTTTGATCAAGCAGAAATTTTGGCCCATGGTGTTTCAATTCAACCGGGCAAACCGACCATCCTGGCGCGATTATCCAATATTCCCATCTGGGGACTTCCAGGTCATGTCACCTCTGCAATGATTGTATTCCATATTTTGGTACGCCCTTTTTTGAGACATCTTGCTGGAGAATTGAATCCACCATTTTATTCTCAACCATCCATTTCAGCTCGTCTAACTCGAAATATTGCATCGGCTCAGGGCCGTGAGGAATATGTTCGCGTTCGGCTGGAACAATCATCTGATGGCACTTTGGCAACACCTGTTCAGGGAAAGTCTGGCTTAATTCGCACGATGGTTCATGCGGATGGTTTGGTTGTCATTCCTGAAAATGATGAGGGGTTGGATGCCGGGTCTATGGTCAATGTGTTTTTAATATAAATATTGAAACTAATTCAATAAAGACATAATTGCAAGAATCGTTGGAAGATAACATATATTTGACGACTGACACAATACCTGCTATAGACCTGAACGATAATCAAAAACGAATCATACTTTTGAAAGAATCGAGATCAACATGAACCAATACCTAAATGCATACATTTCACCCGAATATACCATCCAGTTTGAATGGGAAACCATAAAAGAAAATGTTCCCACAAACACAAAGAACCTTCAGGATGAGTTATTTTCAAGTTATACCAACAACAATGATGACTGGCTTTTGCGACTCGGATTAAGTGATCCAAATACCAGTTTGTCTCCATCATTGGATTATATCAGGCAGCTTGCACAAAATTTTACGCAGCAGCTGCTCAAAACATCAGAATTAGAAACACTGCGCGAAAATATTGATATTTTTCTACCCGATATAGACCGAGCGGTACTTCTGGATCGTGTTCCCCTCATACCCGGTTCGGAGTATATCAATGATGATTTCCTTGATATTGTCTGGGCCAGACTGCATCGTTTTTTTGTTCTATCCATCAAGGATTATGAAGGCAGTGTTGAATCTTTTATTCAGGCCTTTCGTTCAGATATCCACCTGATCGGCCGCATTTACTTTCACATGGTTGAAAGTAAACGAAGTGACAAACCCTTTGCTTTTTTAGTGACCTATTCAACCCGATTAAATACTGAAGGCAAATCTCGACATTTGCCCTTAAAGTATGCGCTTCAGGAATATGGCAATGATCAGGACAAACTGATGGAACTCCTCACCACTGTCTATCGTGCATCGGAACAAAGCACATTGATTAAAGAAATGATTGACACCGGAGAACTCTTTCATCCGCTGGGCTGGACACCCAATGAAGCCTATACCTTTTTAAAAGAAATTCCATTGTATGAAGCCTCTGGCATCCTATGCCGCATTCCAAATTGGTGGAAAACAAAAGGGGCATCATCAACATTATCCATCAGTCTGGGCGATAAAAAGCCATCATTATTGGGTATGGAGTCCATTTTGAGCTTTAAAGCCACCATATTAATTGGCGATCTCGAACTAACGCTATCAGAGGCAAAAAAATTACTGGCAGAAACTGAAGGACTGGCTTTTCTGAAAAATAAATGGATTCCTGTGGATCATGACAAACTCAAACAAACACTTGCTGCATATGAAAATGCCAAACAATTGATTAACGATGGCCTCACAATTCGTGAAGCCATGCAACTTCAGTTATCTCCCCAAAAACTGATGGACATCTCTGATGACGATGATGAACTGGTCAGTATTTCAAATGGCAAATGGTTTGCCTCAGTAATGGAAAAGCTGCGCAATCCAGCCACAGTCGCGGCAGTCAAATTGAAATCCAGCTTTAAGGCCAGTCTTCGCGATTATCAGAAAGATGGTCTTAACTGGTTGTATTATCTTCACAATCTTAACTTTGGGGCTTGTTTGGCGGATGACATGGGACTGGGAAAAACTGTGCAGCTTCTGGCTTTCCTCAATACAATCAGTAAAAAGGGCAAAGGTGCTGCCAGTTTGCTTATTTTACCTGCCTCATTGATTGCCAACTGGATTAATGAAATTCACCAGTTTTATCCAGGTCTGAATTATTTTGTTGCGCATCCGGGATTTCATCCCCCCGGATTCTCCTTAGAACAGACATTAAAACAGCTGGAGAACTTTGATCTGGTAATTACCACCTATGCCTTGTCTTATCGATATGACTGGATGCAATCCTATTGTTTCCGATATATTATTCTGGATGAAGCACAAGCCATAAAAAACCCCAATACCAAACAGTCCAAAGGCATCAAAAAACTGAAAAGCCAAAATCGGATTATCATGACTGGAACACCCATTGAAAACCGCCTCAGCGATTTATGGTCGTTGTTTGACTTTCTGAACCCTGGACTCTTGGGCACCAAAAAAGAATTTTCTGAATTTGCCAAGGGATTGAAAAACAAACCTGAGGGATACAAGCGGCTCAGACGAATTATTCGTCCCTATATTTTAAGACGAATGAAAACAGATAAATCCATTATTTCAGACTTGCCAGATAAGGTAGAAATGAAAACATTTGCCGATCTTTCCAAAAAACAAATCGTCTTGTATAAAAAAATTGTGTTAGACATTGAAAAATCCATTGAAAAGTCCGAAGGTATTCAGCGCAAAGGTTTAATTTTGTCGGCTTTGATTAAATTCAAACAACTCTGTAATCATCCAGATCAATACCTGGGCATTGATACTTATGAGGAAAAACACAGCGGCAAGTTTGCCAGACTACGCGAAATATGTGAAACCATTTATGAAAAGCGAGAACGAGTGCTGGTTTTTACTCAATTTAAAGAAATTACAAGCCACCTTTCGGAATTTCTAACCACAATTTTTCAAAGGCAAGGCCTGATTATTCATGGCAGTGTAACTGTGAAAAAACGAAGAGGCTTGATTGATCAATTTCAAAGTGACAGTTATGTTCCATTTATGGTGTTATCCTTAAAAGCCGGGGGGGTGGGATTGAATCTGACCCGCGCCAATCATGTGATTCACTTTGATCGGTGGTGGAATCCAGCAATTGAAAATCAGGCAACAGATCGTGCATTTCGAATTGGTCAGAAAAAGAATGTTATGGTTCATAAGTTTATCACACGCGGTTCTATTGAAGAAAAAATTGATCAGATGATTGAAGAAAAAAAACAGTTATCTAATGATATCATTGAATCTGCAGGTGAAGCCTGGATTACAGAGATGGATAATGATAGAATTATGGATCTATTCCGATTAAAGCTGTAAATATCTTTTAAACAAAGGAAAAGTTATGGCATACTTTCGTTTTCCCAAATATGTCAGTGTTGCTGAGAAAAAAGCATCCGCAGAAAAACAACGCAAGAAACTTCAAAAAAAAGATCCATCCATTCAACCGGTAATCATTCAAGGCAACACCCTTGCCAAAACCTGGTGGGGAAAGGCCTGGAATGATAACCTGAGCAAATACGCCGATTTTTCCAATCGTGTTGGCAGAGGGCGAAGTTATTTACGACATGGTTCGGTTTTGGATCTGAAAATTAAGGATGGTTGTGTTGATGCCCTGGTGCAGGGTGGGGATATTGACCCATATGTCATTAAAATTGTTATTCAGAAAATATCAACATCCCACTGGAATGACATGAAGCAGATATGTATTGGAGAGATTGAATCCTTGCAAGAACTGTCACAGGGAAAATTTCCAAAAGCGTTGGGTGAAATTTTTACTTCAAAAGAAGATGGCTTGTTTCCCTCACCAAAGGAACTTAATTTTTCATGCAGTTGCCCGGATTGGGCATCCATGTGTAAACATGTTGCCGCTGTTCTTTTTGGCATTGGTGCCCGCCTTGATGATGACCCCATGCTTTTTTTTAAACTCAGGGGAGTGGATGGTAACGATTTGGTTGCACAAGTTGTTAAAGACAATACCAATCAATTACTGGAAAAGGCAAAAACAAAATCCCAACGCGTAATGGATGATATTGATATTTCAGATGTTTTCGGTATTGACATGGAGTCATTGCCATCCTTTGATCAACCCAAAAAGCCTACAAAGCAGAAAAAAGCATCCATAAAAAATCGACCGACCCAAAAAACGATGACAACCCCCCAAAAAAAAATCGTCAAAAAAACGCTTCAAAAAAAGGTCGTCAAAAAAACGCTTCAAAAAAAAGCGCCTGAAAAGCCACCCAAAAAAACGACAAAAAGGTCCCAGGTCAGCGAATTGGATATGATTTTAAAAGTGATCCAGCGAAGTCGCAAAGGCATTGATATTCCGACCTTACAAAAACGAACCGGTATTGAAGACAAACAACAATTGTACAATAATGTCTATCGATTATGTGACAAGAATATGGTTGTTCGCGTTGCTCGTGGGATTTATAAAGCAGCTTAGACAAAATCGCGTATGGAATGTATTGAGCGATATGAAAACGACGATTACCACTTTTTCCCCTGGGCTATCCGGAGTGCATTATGTGCCAGGACCAAAAATAAAAAGTCAGGCTGTTTTTGCCAATTTTTACCTCTATATGATGATTTTTGAAAAATCCAAAACCTGGGAACCCCTTTCATATATGCTTGCAGGAACCCGCTATACAATGCAAATTGGATTTGTATTTCCAAAAAATAAAATCGATCAACTCTCTTTGCTTATCTATGATTTGCCAAAAGAATACTATAGCAGGTTTATGAACGAAATTGATCTTATTATTCAAGCCAATAGTGAATTATATAAAACAAATGCAGTTTATCATCCAGTTAAAATACAGATCAATTCTCTTCCGCATATTCCTTTGAGCCAATCTATCGATATTCAACAATTAATAGATAAGAACCAGTCTGTTATCTCGAATTTTCTAAACGATGGATCGGTCATATTTTCTTGTTCTCTCAATGATGTTACGGGTATGGAAAAGCATGTCCAAATCGGTAAAAGGTTACAAAACAAAAATGATGCATCTTATTTCAATGAAGTGTCAGGGGTAACCAATTTACCAAAAACATTAAGGGTCAATTCTTTTTCAGGTGAAGACTTAAATCATCTATTATTGAGTGATAATGATACGCTTATTTCAAATATTGACAAATTTGCTAATTATTACCGATCGATCGGTTCCAGTTTAAATAAGATGGATTCAAAAACATCATATTTTCTCAAACTCGCCTTAGCGCCAATTGGCGGTGGCACCGGTGTTGTTAAATTGTCGAACGATAAAATCAAACGAATTCGTCATGTTCTTAAAATAATCAAGTCAAGAAAAGAATGGGGGGAAAATTGCGCGTTTCAAATTACTGAAGAAATAATCAGCATAAAGGAAGAAATAAAGTACGATACGTTGCGTGAAGAATATTCTTCCCCCTGCGTTGCATTTCGGATCGGAGATATGCCTGGAGATTATCATATTATTGGTGTGTCTGATCAAATTTTTTTTGATGAAATTAAATATATTGGCTCGTACTATTCAAAAAAAAGTGAATCAAAATTTTTAAAGCAACAATATTCAAATATAATCAATCTATTAAAAAAGTTACAACAAATTGGATTGCGTGGAAATTCTGGAATGGATTTCATTCGGAGATATGATGGTGAATACTTTTTAATTAACGATCTGAATACGTTGAGGCTCAATGGCTGTGATTTACGAAATCAATTTATTCGGCTTTCCTTAGAAAATGTCGGCATTTCAGTTGATGACCTGTATTCCAGTGATGTTATATTTGATGACGCAATGCGAGTTAAAGAGGTAAGACAAGAAATACTGTATGGAGATTTTAATAAATTTTTATATAATGCGAGAAGAAATTCGGGAATTCTCTTACTACCTAACTTTCAACCATATCATGTTGGCGGTAATGAAAACTATAGTTTCCTTACAATATTTGTAAACACAAGCACTAGGAAAGAATTATTTGCCGAGTTTGTTGAAAAATATGCATAGGTCTATAAGTTTTGGTATTTTTCAATAGCCGAGAATATACATATGTTTAAGAACGAATGTAGGGGCAAACCTTGTGTTTGCCCTTCGACAAATAACCGGAAACGCGCCTATATCCGAAACCAATGTGTTTAATTACGACAATAGGTTTGATCTCGGTTTTTGCTCGAGGGCAAACACAAGGTTTGCCCCTACATTCGTCCTCGGACGTAATTATATTCTCGTTTATTGAAAAATACCAAAACTTATAGACCTATGCGGAAAAATATGCAAGCCAGTAGTATACACTTGCTCGAAAATTAAATAAAATATTGATTTATTTATTTTTTTTTGCTAAAATTAATTCTTGATTCACTCGTCAGAAAACCGGATTAACAATATTTAGGTATCATTACATATTGGTTGAAAAACCTTAACCAGTAACTGTAAGGATGCCAATATTAACAACCCAAAAAAAGGAGTTAAACCAATGAGCAAGTGGAACAACTTATCTATCGGCCAGAAGCAGGCTGTCGGATTTGGTGCAGTGATTGTGTTATTAATCATTCTTGTTTTTTCAAGTTTTTCAGGAATTGGCACAATTGTAGATAACGCCAAAGAGGTCATAACTGGAAACCGGCTTGATGGCATGCTTGCGCAAAAAGAAGTCGATCATTTAAATTGGGCCAATCAAGTCAATGCATTATTGACTGATGACAGTGTTTCAGAACTAAATGTAGAAACCAACCCTAAACAGTGTGCCTTTGGCAAATGGCTTCACAGTGATAAACGTAAACAGGCAGAAAAGCAGGTTCCAGAGATTGCGCCCCTTTTGGCTCAGATTGAACAGCCCCATAGAGATATTCATGAATCGGCGATTAGAATCAGTCAAGAGTATCGGGATACCCATGAAGGCTTGATGTTAACATTGTCGAATCGATTGATTGACCATTTAAAATGGGTATCGACAATTGCCCAAGAAATTGCTGAGGAAGCGGGTGGACTGTATTCATATCAGTCCAAACTAAAAAACTCCACTGAGGCAATTATGCGAATGGTCGAAATTATTGCATCCAATCAACAGCTTGGTGACATTTCCACACGAAAAAAAATTGTTAAAGATATGGTCAACCAGATTCGTTATGGAGATAAACGTGATGGCTATTATTGGATTAATGATTTAAGTGCAAACATGGTTTTACACCCCATTAAGCCTCAATTAAATGGAAAAAATCTATCTGGATTTAAGGACCCAAAAGGAAAATATATATTTAAAGAATTTGCCAATCTTTGTCGCAAACAACAAAAAGGATTTATATGCTATTATTGGCCTTATCCGGGAAAAGATGAGCCGGTTCCAAAAATATCATACGTCACCCTCTATAAACCCTGGGGCTGGGTTCTGGGAACTGGTATTTATCTGGACCACAATAATAAGCGCCTGTTAAAACGTGCAGAAAATTTTGCCGAAAACAAACCCTTTGCGCTGAGTGTTCAAAAAAATCATTCGTTATGTGCATTTGGCAAATACCTGAACCATACAAATACACAGAAATTAAAGAACAACTTTCCAGAATTTAAACAGGCAATGGATCTGTTGGATGAACCTCACAAGCGTTTGCATCGTTCTGCACTGACCATTGAAAAGCATATCAATAATCTGGACATTATATCTGCAATCCGCACCTACCAGAGTGAAACGATGGAAGCCATTGATGGTGTGACGCAATATTTTTCTCAGGCCATGCAGGCTGAAGAAAGTCGTATTGTACATCTCAACAAAGCCAAGAATCTTTATGCTGAGGTCACCATGCCTGCACTTCAGAAAGTTCAAAAACTACTTGGTGATGTTCGCATAAAAGCCAGAGAAAGCATTATGACTGATGAAATAATGCTTCAAAAAGCCACAAATACCCAACGCTCTTTAATTTTTTGGGGCGTTATTTCGGTGATCATAGCGATTGTTATGGCTTTTATCATTGCAAAAGCGATTATTGCTCCCATTGTAAAAAGTGTTGACTTTGCCAATCAGATGGCTGATGGTGATTTTACAGTCTCACTGGATATTGATCAAAATGATGAAATAGGAACCTTGGCAAAAGCCATGAATCGAATGATCACCAAGTTGAATGCGATGTTCAAAGATATTGCGGATGGTGTAAAAACGTTGGCGTCGTCATCAACAGAGCTATCATCAGTCTCCCAGCAATTATGTGATGGTGCAGATCAGCAATCAACCAAAGCAGATGCTGTTGCAGCGGCCACTGAAGAAATGAGTGTCAATATGAATACTGTTGCCTCAGGCGCGGAGCAGGCCAACACAAATATAAACATGGTTGCATCAGCGGCAGAGGAGATGAGTGCCACAGTCAATGAAATTGCCAGCAAGGCGGATCATGCCAAAAAGACAACCAGTGAAGCAGTCAATCAGGCACGTGATGCCTCCAATCGTGTCAATGAACTTGGCAAAGCAGCCACTGCTATTGGCACTGTTACAGAAACTATCAATGATATATCGGAACAAACCAATCTACTGGCACTTAATGCCACGATTGAAGCAGCCCGCGCTGGAGAAGCGGGCAAAGGCTTTGCAGTGGTCGCCAATGAAATCAAGGAACTGGCCAAGCAAACATCCGGTGCTACAGGTGAGATAAAAAAACAAATCGATGGTATTCAAGGGACAACCAGCATTACAGTGACTGAAATAGAAAATATTTCAACTGTAATCAAAGAAGTAAATGATAATGTAACCACCATTGCTATCGCAATGGAGGAACAAACCAGTGCCACAAAAGAGATTGCCATGAATATCAGTCAAGCCTCACTCGGTATTCAGGAGGTTGCAAAGAGTGTGGGAGAAACTTCGGCAGCATCCAACGAAATTGCCAAGAATATTTCCGAGGTTAACGTAGCATCGTCTGAATGTTCCAGCGGTAGTCTTGAGGTTCAAACCAGTGCGACTGACTTGAGTGAATTAGCAGAAAGGTTAAAAAACATGGTTGATCAATTCAAGTTAAGGTAGCAATACCAAGTGTTTTCACTTGTAGAGACGCACGGGGGTGCAACACAAAAAAGTTGCACTATTTTCTTAGCCCTGAAAGGGCGGAACATACCAGCCCAGGGCAACGCCCTGGGGAAATGTAAAAAAGATTTTTAAGCCCTGTAAGGGCGCTACATAAATGGGCTACCTTTTATCATTGGGGCGTATGTACAGTTTAGGGGAAGTGAATTTCATACAAGGAATGCTTGATCTCGGCAATTGCAAGAACAGCGTAGGGCTAAAGCCCAACGCTGAATTGAGAAAGGACGCTAAAGCGCCCTCATAC
>Ga0272440_1004148_pt1 | contig 10513 bp, 5 predicted proteins | sample SSMMMBAug17_FD_192440 | JGI IMG/M metagenome (GOLD analysis project Ga0272440, IMG submission 192440) | Marine sediment archaeal communities from Little Sippewissett salt marsh, Falmouth, MA, United States - SSM-MMB-Aug17 | ecosystem: Environmental > Aquatic > Marine > Wetlands > Sediment ... | reverse complement strand
TTTGTCCACTGCGTCCACTTTGTCCACTGCGTCCACTTTGTCCACTGCGTCCACTTTGTCCACTGCGTCCACTGCGTCCACTGCGTCCACTTTGTCCACTGCGTCCACTTTGTCCACTGCGTCCACTGCGTCCATTATCTAAAAATATAGCAACAACTTCCTTTTATGATAAATTTCCCTAAATTCCTTATTTATAAATAGTAAAATTGTTTCAAAATCTATTATCATTCCTAAAAAGCACAAAAATAAAACCTTCCTTATATAAAAGTTGTGAGCATTAAAATAAATTTAATAAACCTTAAAAATTCCAAAAATATTTTTGTATATCAGTCTAAAAAAGTATTGTTTAATATCAATTTCTTTGTTAATAGAAACGGCTATTATCGTTTTTTGAAAAATTTTATCATAATATTACCAAGGCTTTTTTAAATTACAATAAGACAGAACAATTACAATTTTTTTCACTTTTTTATAAATAATATTCGGTTAATTTTAAAATTAAGGGAGGTTATCTATGTTCACAGGTAAAAAACATTTACTTTTCTTTTTACTTTTATCATTTATTACAACATTTGTTGATAAAGGCTTCACTGAAATTAACTTTGAGTTCCATGGTAACATGTTACAAACATTTGGAGTAACGAATAATTCAGAATCATTAGCTGGTAAACACAAAAGCGGACCAACTGACTTTTTTTCATACGATGGAAAATTAAACAACAATGGCGATAAAGGTGATTACGATTTTTTTAACAGTGTCGGTACAACCTTTGGATTATCAAAAGCCAGACTTCGTTTTGAGGCATTAACAGATGATCAAAAAGCAAAATTTGTTTATGGTCTTGAAGTAGGAACTGTAAATTGGGGCGATAAAGACGATGGTAAAGAATTTGGACTTTCAGGCGATGGTATAACTCAAGAAACAAGATTTGCTTATGCTCAGTTTCAAATACCAGAAATGAGTAAGGATCATTTTATCAGAGCTGGTTTACAAGATACTAAGATAAATCATTGGGTATGGACTGAAACAGCTGCAGGTCTTACATATCATGGAAAAATGAATGATTTAAGTTGGTTAATAGGCTGGTACAGAGGTGATGAAGAAAGAGACAGCAATTCTAATGATAATGATTTTTTTGTTATCAAAACAAGCAAAAAGCTGAATAATATTATTGATAATATTGATTTTTTTACAGTTATTGAAAATGCTGGTAACGAAGTAACCAGCCAAGCACACAACTATGACGCTAACTATTATTATGTGGGTTTATCTGCCAGTTTCAAATCAGATATTTTATTTGGAAATCTTGAATGGATATATCAGGGCGGTGATATAGATTTTGTTGATAAGTCTTTAAACGATATGGAACGTAATGCTTATTTAACTAATTTTACATTAGGTGCAAAAATAAATAAAAAATTAAAATTACAATTTAGTTCTCTTTATGTAAGCGGTGATGATAATCCCTATGATTTAGATGCTTCAAATTTTGATTCTATAGATGTTGATGTCAAGCTTGGTATGATTATTTTTAAAGACAGCCACCTTTCCAGTTGTGATCGATTTGTTATGGACGGCCCTTATCTTCTTGACAAAGGACTCATTCATAATGCAATTGAAATTGATTATAAAATCAATGATAAACACAAACTATATAGTGCCATAAGACATTTTATGACAAGTAAAGATATTAGAATTAACGAAAATTCTATTGGCACTGAGTTTGATTTTAAATACGCTTATAATTACAATAAATACTTAAAATTAAAATATGAATTTGCCTGCCTTTTTCCTGACAGCGCAGCTGATCTGATGACTAATGATGGCGAAAAAGCAGATACAATTCTTAATATGATTTTAGGCCTTCAATTTAAGTTTTAAAAAATTTTTATAATTTTAAATATTCCCAAAATAAATTACAAATATTATATAATCCAATCCAACTTTGGGTTTTGTTATTTTATTACCAAAGTCTTAATTCCCCCCTTGAGGGGGGAATTCGATCTTGGTAAATTCTTTTCCGGAAATCACCTAAAGGATATAATTTTCAAATAAAAAGGAGCTAATTATGACAATTAAGCAAAAAATGTTTTTACCTTTACCAATAATTTTTATTATTTCAGGTGCAATTGGTCTTTATATAACTTTAAATAAGCTTAAAGAATTAAACAATACATTTATAAATTACAGTGTAGGGCAAAAATGTAATGAAATATATAAAAGTATAGATGACTCTTCTGAAAGTGCATTAAAATTAGCATCACTATTTTCCAGGATGTCTATTGTTTCAGATGCTTATGAAATGGCTCATAAGGGGAATATTAATGATGAAGGTTGTGAGTATGCTCAAAAGGGAAGAGAGTATTTACGTAAGAATTTAAAAGATTCAATGCTTGGTTTTAAAGAACAGCTAAATGGAGAAGATTTAAGACTTCATTTTCACTTGCCTAATGGAAGAAGTTTGTTACGAATCTGGCGAAAAAAACAATCTAAACGTAATGGTACATGGCTTGATATTTCAGATGATATTTCTTCTTTTAGAAATACAGTTATTGATGTTAATAGAAGCGGAACGTCTATCAGAGGTATTGAGTTAGGAAGAGGCGGTTTTGCAATTCGTGGAATAGCCCCTGTTTTAGATAAAAATAACAAACAATTAGGTTCTGTTGAGGTTTTACACAGTTTTAATCCAATTTTGAAAAAATCTTCAGATAATAAAAAAGACTTTATTTTATTGTATATGAATAAGGAATTTCTAAAAATAACTACAAAGCTTCAAGATTCTGATAAATATCCTCATATTGGAAATTATGTCTTAGTTTCAGGCAGTAAAGGCGGTAAAATTGAAAAAATAATTGATGAATCAATAATTGATAAAGGTGTTAATGGACTTACTACGATAATGAAAAAAGAAATGGCTATTTCATCGTTTCCAGTTAATGATTATAACAATAAACAAATTGGCGTTTTGATTTTTATAATGAATATTGAAGATAAAATAGCAATTGCAAATAACGTTAAAATGGCTATGATTATAGTTTTATTATTTATATTTATTGCTTCTTTATTAGTTAATTATTCAGTTTTATTAAAATCTATTATACAACCAGTTGAAAAAATAGTAATTTTTACAAATAATATGTCAAATGGTGATCTTACTCAAAAAATTGATATTGATAGAAAGGATGAAATAGGGATACTTATTACTGCATTAAATAATATGGTAAAAAATTTGAGTGATATGATTGTTAAAATTTCAAATGGCATTAAAACGTTAACAAATTCATCAGATGAATTAAAGTTAATATCTGATGAATTATGTACAGGTGCTGATAGTTCCTCTGAAAAATCTAACAATGTTTCTGTAGCAGTTAAACAAATGAGTGATAATTTGACAGGTATTTCAAAATCAAGTCAATCAGTTTCTGAAAATATAAGTTCTGTCGCGTCTGCAACTGAGGAAATTTCATCTTCTATAAATCAAGTATCTAAAAATTCTGAAAAAGCGCGCAATATTACTGATGGTGCTGTTAATCAAATAAAACAATCATCAATAAGAATCAACGAATTAGGGGATGTAGCAAGAGAAATTGGAGCAATTACTGAAACAATAAATGATATTTCAGAACAAACAAATCTTCTTGCTTTAAATGCCACAATAGAAGCAGCAAGAGCTGGTGAAGCAGGAAAAGGTTTTGCTGTTGTTGCAAATGAAATAAAAGAGCTTGCTAATCAAACAGCAACTGCTACTGATCGTATTCAAAATCAAATTGGAGGAATACAAAAATCAACAAAGGTTTCTGTTGACGAAATTAATCAGATATCTAACGTAATAAGTGAAATAAATGATATTGTAAATGAAATTGCTTCAACAATTGAAGAACAATCTATAGCTACTAATAACATTGCCGGTAATATTGCTAATGCTTCTCAAGAAATATTTGATGTATCAAAAAATGTTTCTGAAACAGCAAGTTTTTCAAAGGATGTATCCCAAAATATTGATGATGTTAATTCGTCCACAAAAGAGTGTTCAAGCAGCAGTTTAAGGCTTAGCGACAGTTCAAATGACTTGAGCAATCTGGCTGATGAACTTAAACAAATGATTGATTTTTTTAAAATACAAAAATAATTTATTTTAAACCTTTTGTTGATGAGTATAATTATTAAAGAATTAGTTATATTTTAAATTTTAGGGATGAATGTCTGGATTCACAAATTTTTAGATTTGGGAATCCAGACATACTATTGTTGTTTGTAAGGCCAACATAAGGTGCACCCCTATATTCGTTTTCGGACATAAATTTGATTTCGGTTGATGAATACCCAAAAAAAATGACCTATTTTTTGGGAATGTGCACTCTCCAGTTTTTTAAATCAATTCCTGACATACCAAACGCTGATTTAAAGTATTCCAACTGTTGTATGACAAGCATTTAATTTAAAATCATTATCTCTGGTTTAATACCTCGATAATTCAAACTTCCAATTAATTTTCATGAATATCTATATTCTTTTTTGGTTGTAATATTATTTGGTCAATGATATTTGTTGGTAAATTTTAAAAATAAAAAAAAGATAAAAATAATTTTTGTTTAATTAAAAAGAATTGATATTAAAATGTATACCTCTTAATTATATAAACTTCCATGAATTGTTGTAACGACAAAGCAAAAAAAATAACAATAAATAACTAATATAATATTTTATATTTGATTATGGATAGAATAAAGCTTTTAATAAAAAAAAAATGGGATTTATTTCTTGTTGTCTCTTTTTTATGTATTAGTCAGATTTCAGAATATTATGAGATACTTTCTTTATTTGAAGAACAAACAATTGGTATTCGTCAAATATTGCGGATGAGTTATACTGATCCTTCGATAATATCCTTTCTAAATAAAGATATTGTCCTCATAACATTTAATAAATCTTTTTATGACTGGTACAATAGATATCCTATACACAGGAAGGATATTGCCAGGCTTGTCAGAAATATTAATCAATTAAATCCTAAACTCATAGTTGTTGATCTTTTTTTTAAATATAACAGTATATACGATAATGATGATGATGAACTTTTTGAAATATTATCTTCTGCTAATTCTATCCTTGCATCACATGCCATTTTTGACGATGCCGGACAGGTAGAAAAAATTGATTATCCATTAAAACCTTTTGAAAAAAATATTACAAGTGGTTATGTCAATCATACTTCCACAAGTAATATTATAACTACAATAGGCAGACTTCGTATTTTTCCGGAAATTATTAATGATCAATATGGATGGCCCCTTGCTATTCAAGCTTTAGCAAAATATTATAATGCCCCCCCTGAATTAAAAAATAATACTTTGAAAATAGGACCTCATACTATTTCCTTGAATCAATTTAATGAAATATATATTGATTTTCCACCAATTCCAAATATTTATCGCTACCTCTATGAATATGCAGGTTTACCAGCTCAGGCTTTTATAAATACTTCAACTGAAGATCAAGAAGAGCTTTCTTACTGGATTAAGGATAAAATAGTAATTATTGGCGACACTTTTGAATTTTCTCATGACTGCTTTAACACACCAGTAGGTGTAATGTTTGGGGCTGAATTTATAGCATGCTCCATGAGTACCATTATGAAAGGGGCTCATTTGAAATCTGTTGATTGTTTTTCAGAATTTTTATCTGCTTTTTTATTGCTTTTGTTAATAGTATTTACCTGTTATAAAATTAAGGATCCACGCTTAAGATTTTGTTGTGCATTTCTAATATTTATTGCTTTTTTTATAATTATTTCCTCTTTATATGTTTTTTTTGGATTAATTTTTGCTTTATCTTATTCTATAATTGCTGGTATGTTGTCTTTTATAACTATTAACTTAAGATTTTACTTAAAAGAACGAAAACTGAAAACCCTTGCTGAAAAAAATATTATAAATCTCAATATGGAATTGGAAGATCGTATACTGAGACAGACACAAGATATTAAAAGGGCTATGATTGATTTAAAAGAAAGTGAAGAAAAATATAAGGGCCTTTATAATTCCAGCAAGGATGGGATTTTTCTTTTAAGTAAAAATCTACGATTTCTGGATGTCAATTCTGCTTTTGAAAAAATGCTTGGCTATTCACTATTAGATATCAAACAGTTACTTCTCACACAGATAACACCATATAAATGGCAAGAAATTGATAGAAAAAATTTAGAAACAAAAATTTTTTCTAAAGGGAATATAGAGTATGAAAAAGAATTCATTCATGCTGATGGTTATGCCTTTCCAGTTACAATTAGTGCGTGGCTGCTTCCGGATAAAAAAGGAAAAACAATCGGTATTTGGGGGATTGCGCACGATATTACTGACAAAAAACAAGCTGAAAATCTAAAAAAAGATGTTGAGAGGATGATGAGGCATGATTTAAAAACACCATTGAATGGTCTTATTGGTTATACACAACTTTTAAAAAGAAATACAAAAGTGTTCGACAAAATTCATAAAAGGTGGATTAATAATATTGACAAAAGCAGCAAGCAGCTACTTAATATGATTGATTATTCTTTGGATATTTATAAAATGGAAGAAGGTTCCTACGTTCTAAAGCCAATTGCTATAAATTTAGTAAAGCTTTTTCAACATCTAAATGAAGAAATGAATAATATTGCACAAACAAAAAACATAATTTTATCTTTTTTACTAAATAATAAACAACTCTGCTGGAATCAAGTATATTGGATATCAGGCGAAGAAGTACTGTTAGCTAATTTATTTTCAAATCTTATTAAAAATGCCATTGAAGCTTCACCAGAAAATGAGACTGTAACTATTTCAATTTTTAAAAATGATATGCATGAAATTATAATTCATAACAAGGGAATAATTCCAGAACAAGTTAGGGATAACTTTTTTGAACGTTATTCAACCTATGGAAAAAAGTATGGAACCGGCATTGGAACTTACAGTGCCAGTCTTATTACCAAGACTCTAAAAGGAGATATCTCTTTTAAAACCAGTTATGAAAATGGAACATATTTAATTGTAAGATTACCTGAAATAGAAAGTATTGAGTTTTAAATAAATCATACTCAAATAAATACAGATTTTGTTAAAATGATTTGAGTGTAACCAAAATAGCTGGACGATGTCTTTTTTGAAAGATTTTTGGCAATTGAAATTTAGAGACAAGGCATCCCTTGTCTCTACGAGTTAGATTTTGACCGACAATTTTGATGGTCTCGTAAAAAGTCAAAAAATTAAATTTTTATCTGGGTAACAATTTGAAATAATTAATATCGATTTTTGAAAAATTGACTTTTTACGAGACCATCAATTTTGGTTACACTCAAAAGATTTTGACCGACAATTTTGGTTACACTCAAAAGATTTTGGACTACGTTCCCATATCAAAATTCGTTCTGCCAAAATCTTTATAACTAAATCTGTAATATAATCATGAGGTTAATATGAAAAAAATTGTCCATATATTATTTCTTGTTACAGTGCTTTTTTCAATAATTGCCACAGTTGTATTTTCTAAAGAACCAAATTGTCTTTTATTAAAAGCACAAGGTGAAATAGAATATAGCAAAGATGGTATAAAATGGAAAAAAATAATCCGCAATAAATTTCTTTTTGAAGGATATTATGTAAGGACAGGACCTAATGGTCTTTGTATGTTATTAAACCATAAAACAAACTATGTCAGAGAGATGAAAAAGAATTCAAAAGTCATGATTCAATCCAAAGATATTTCAGTTATTACCGGAGTACTTTCTGAAAGTAAATTCATTGGAACATTAACAGGAGGCCTAAGCAATAAATTTTCAGCTATTCATAATTACACTACAGTTATTCGATCTATTCCTTCAAGGTCAATAATTAAACTTTATACAATTAATTCTATAACTCTTTCAAATAATTATCCTTATTTGGTATGGAAAAACATTGGAGATGATTATTTGTACCGATTAATAATAGAAAAAAAATCAATTGATGTTCCTGCCAGTCCTCGCGATATGATCAGATTCAAACTAGAACAAATAGCACAGGGAGAATATAAATATAAAATTCAGGTTATTGATAACAAAGGACAGGTTTTATATGATCCAAATGAAATGAAAATTTTAAAATGGTTATCTAAAAAAGAAGATGCAGAAATTGAAATAAAAAGAAAAAAGATAAATGATATGTTTAATAGTGATTTTATGACTGGATCTTATCTTGATGACCAGGGTTTAAAAGTTGCTGCTATGGATTATTATCATGATTTTTTTCTCGATAATCCAAATAATTATGAAATGATGCCTTTTTTAATAAAAATATACGAAGATTTAAAGTTAACCGATCTTAAAATATCATTATTAAAAATTTATAATAATAGAATTCCGAATTCTTCTGATATTGTAGCACATTAACTTATAAGTTTGTCATTCTTTTACAAAAGTTGCAAATACAGTTATATTTTCATTAGTATTTTTTTTAATTTAACGCCCAAATCTAAAGATTTGGGACTCCAGACTATTAATTTACGTCGTCCTAAAATATGACTATGGAGAGGATACAAAAAATTGTATAATGAGCTGTTCAGATGATGATTTGCCTGACTGCTGACAATCAAATTAGTTATTTTGTATTTATTGCTAAGACAAAAAATACTTGATTTGTCTTTTTAATTAAGATAAAATTAAAAGTATGAATTCAATAATTGAACAACTAATTGCAGACTTTCAAGAAACACAACTTCCAGAATTAATAAGAAGAAATGTGAAAATTCCATGGTTAGAAAATAAAATTGATACTGTTATTGGTATGCGTCGATCAGGGAAGACCTGGTTTCTATTTCAGGTGATATCTGACCTTTTAGCTCAAGGCTACCCGGTGGAATCAATTCTGTACTTGAATTTTGAAGATGAACGTCTTTTACCTATGTTAGTTTCTGATCTTCATTTGATAACAGATAATTATTATCGCCGATATCCTTTAATGAGAGATCATAAATGCTTTTTTTTCTTTGATGAAATCCACAATATAAATGGATGGGAAAAATATGTTCGTCGTCTTTTTGATTCTGAAAATGTTCATATATGTTTAAGCGGTTCATCGGCAAAAATGTTAAGCCACGAAATTGCAACAAGTTTAAGAGGACGTTCAATTTCAACTGAAATTTTTCCTTTTAGCTTTTCTGAATATTTGAGATTTCATCAAATCAGTTCGGATATAAAAACTCATCCTGGTAAAAAAAGACGAACAATACTTGAAAATAAATTACAAAACTATTTGCTTGAAGGTGGGTTTCCTGAAGTTCAGAATCTTAAAAAAGAATACAGGATTCGAATACTGCAGGAATATCTAAATGTTGTAATTTTAAAAGACCTGGTTGAAAGACATCAAATTTCAAATACAACACCACTACGTTATCTATCACGTCATTTATTCAATTCAACTTCTTGTTTATTTAGTATCAATAAATTTTTTAATTCATTGAAATCGCAAGGGATAGCTTGTAGCAAAAACGCCTTGCATTCATTTCTGGCTTATTTTTCTGATGTTTATCTTTTTTTTCCTGTTAGTATTTTTACAAATTCTGAAAGACAACGTATGGTTAATCCCAAAAAAATATATGCTGTTGATACTGGTATGATACAAGCATGTTCTCGAAATATTTATCCTGATTGGGGACTACTTTTGGAAAATTTTGTATTTACAGAATTAAGAAGGTCTGGTGTGCAAATCAATTACTATAAAACTAAAAAAGGCCATGAAGTTGATTTTATTACCACTGATATCTATGGCAATCTAAAGTTATATCAAGTTTCCATTGATTTAAGAGATACTGAAACACGAAAAAGAGAAATTAGATCTATAGTGGAATCAATGAAAGAACTTGATCTAAAAGAATCTTTTATCATTACACTAAATCAGGAAGAACATATTCAAGAGGAATCAGGAGAAATATATGTTCTTCCTGCTTGGTATTGGGCTTTAAATTGATTATTTTATGGGGAAATTGATAAGAGATCAATTTGAGCTTAAGATTGATTTTCTTTATCTTCATTGTCAAATCCAATATAATTGCCTTGATAAGCACCATTAAAATATTTTATCCATATGGCATCTGCATATGACTTTTCATTATTAATTGGATTATACGAGAATATTATTCCATTAAAAATTGTATTTTCAGGAATATGTGGATCTATAACAAAACAACTATCTACATAATCTTCAATTTGATTCTCCCCAAAATTGTAACTTGTAATTTTTTTAGATTCTAAAAAATCTAATGCGGCGTTAATATTTGCTTTCCAATCCCATAAAATTTTAGGTATAAAATAAAAAATATTATAACATAAATATGCCTGGAATGAGTAAATATCTCCTGATATTAAGGAAACTGATGTAGAAATTGAGTTATCATGGAAAAAGCAAAGACTTGATATTGTAACAGTCAAGAAAGATAAGGACAAACCAATTGATTTTTCAGTTTTACCAAAAATTTTTTGGGAATCTTTTGATG
>Ga0272440_1004147_pt1 | contig 10514 bp, 4 predicted proteins | sample SSMMMBAug17_FD_192440 | JGI IMG/M metagenome (GOLD analysis project Ga0272440, IMG submission 192440) | Marine sediment archaeal communities from Little Sippewissett salt marsh, Falmouth, MA, United States - SSM-MMB-Aug17 | ecosystem: Environmental > Aquatic > Marine > Wetlands > Sediment ... | reverse complement strand
AAATATTTTTCATTAAACAAAAAATATTATTTATCCATGATTGTTTACCTTCAGGCCAGATTGATGTGAAGTCTACTTGCTTATACCTGGAATTTGTTTCCATTAAATCTGCAAATTTCCCAATTAACTTTTTTATTTCAGAATCTGTAAAGCCACATAAATCAGAAAAGTCTGGTAACATATGAATATCGGTTCGAATATTATCACCACTGGTAACATCAGAAAGTAAAATGGGCGTAACACCTGTCAAATACATACGATCCAGTCCGAGACCTTCTGTTGCTGACTTTAATTGTTTAAAAAGAGTTTTCATAAAACCGCCTAAGCCAGTCATACTAAAATATTGCTCTTGTTGATTGTTGGCGATCATTTCATTGGCAAAATTATCGTATTCATCAATAAACAAATACAATTGGTGGCCTGTTTTTCTTACAACAGATAATAAATTAAAAAAGCTTGTCATGGCTTGTTCAGGATGAATCTTTATTGAAGAAGGGAGCATATCTTCATAATCTGATGCAAAGCTTTGGATACAATTATTAATATGTTCATACAAGGATTCTTCTACATTTTTTCCAGAACAATCCACACATGAAAAATCCCATTTTAAAACAAAATATTGGTTATGAAGTTCTGTTGGATTGTCGTAAATCCATGTTCCTGAAAATAATTTCTCAAAACTATCAGCTTTTGCGATATTGTAATAATTCTTTAATGTAGATAACCAAAGCGATTTTCCAAATCTTCGGGGTCTGAGAAAAAGAAGATATTTTCCTACATTTTCTGTTAAGGGTATACGATTGGTTCGATCAATATATTCATAACCTTCCAATCTGATAGACTCAAAATTGCTAATAGCGTATGGATTTTTCATGAAAAAACTCCTGTATCATAAAATTCTTTTCTTAAAAATCATCCTCAAACCTTATTACAATATAGCACACTTTTATTTGATAACAAGAAACAATTGGCCTTGATCATCCTTTCGGCAAAATAGGATCAACAGAATTTATCCCCAATTACCAATAAGTAAGAATGGCGCCCAATATACAGGATGCCAATATTTTGTCTGAGAGATAAGTGCTTTTTGGATCATTGAAAAAGGATTTATTTCGGCAAATCCAAGAACAGCGTAGGGCTAAAGCCCAACGCAGAATGGAAAAAGGACGCTAAAGCGCCCTCAGCTTTCATTGGCGCTGAATTGGTAATACAATGCCTTTCATCAATATTGAAATCAACAAACAATTTATTGATCATATGCTTTTGGGTATTGAGGGCGCTTTAGCGTCCTTTCTCAATTCAGCGTTGGGCTTTAGCCCTACGCTGTTCTTGCAATTGCCGAGATCATACATTTTTATTTGACGATTCGTTTTTTTGTCATACCCGGCGAATACTTTTTTCTACCCGAAAACTTATGACCGCCTGGGGTTGAAACCCCAGGCGGTCGTGCTAAAACCGAAATTTTTCAACCCAGGCAGTCGAATTAACCATATAGTTTTTCAGCACAACTGACGCAAATACTGGTTTCTGGCATAATTTTCAACCGCGCAAAAGGAATAGGTTCATCACATTCTCTACACAAACCAAAATCAGGATCATCAAGCCGTGTCAACGCATGCTCTAACTGAGATAATGTCTGTTTGGCTTTTTGTAAAGCCACTTCATTGATACTTTTGCTATTTATTGCCTCCATGCGGGTGAGTCGACCGATCGCATTATCAGGAGAAATAGGGCGGGTTAGCTTTTCAAAAGATGTGATATCTTTTTTTAGCTCAGATATCCTTGCGTGAATACTTTTTGCTAACTCTTGGATGAAGTCTTTTTGCATGATAACCTTCCATTTATTAGGAACATCATATTATGTTCAACAAATTATACTGTCCAATAATCCGACATCCACTTACCTAACAGCGTACTGTTAAGTACAACCCCAACGCGCAGTGCTTTCAATCCGGTTACCCCCGGTAAATCCTCAAGATCTAAAAATTCAATTTCTTTCTTTAAAAACGTTTGTTTCTGAAGATACCGAATGTGTTGAAGCATTTCACTTTTTTCTTCCTGCATGGAATAGACGATAGCAATATTCTGAGGTTGCGTCAATCGTTCTCCTGTTCCTTTGACAACAGCTTTGTCAATTCTGGACTTGATGATTTCATGGCGAATATCGTATGCGCCATCAACATCAAACTGTTTTTCATCATATCGAAATCTGATGGACAAAGGACTGTTTTGAACCAATATTAAATGGGCAGTGTCCAGGGCAACAGATAATTCGGGTTTTAAATTCTGGGTAATCCACGCCATGCCACAGGCAATATGAAGTTGCCACAGGTGCAAATTATTGACATAAATATCATGAAACAGGCCTTTTTCATTCATTGATTTACCAATATAGATTAAGTAATCGACACCATCGGTGCGGTGCCTTTCATAAAAGTGTGGATAAGATTTTTGAATGAAATTTTGCTCGGCATCCAAAAAATTAGCAAGGCGTTGATTCAAAAGCAAGATACTTTCTTCAAATTCTTTTCGAAGATTATATACTGTTCCCAATTGCTTGTCTATATGGGATTCATAATTTTCAACTGCACTGGCAATTTTGGGAGAATAATGACGAATATGCGAGAAAACATCTTCAATATCTTTTTGAATAAATTTCACAATGGAAAGTTCATCACCAGAAGCCAGGCTTTGTTGAATGCGTATACGTTCTTCATCGATGCGCTCCAGCAATTGATTGAAAATTAGCATGTCTTTTTCTTTTTCTACCAGTTCGATGACATTTCGGGCATATTTTAAGTGATCATCAAGATCCTTTTGTATGGCTTTATTTCTGGCATTTGTTGACCCTCTGACATCAGCGATTCCATACAAGGGAAAGACATTTTTGAAAATAATGGGCGCCAATTCTGCCTGATCGTCTGAGTGTAAATCCGCAATATATTGCAAGGTGGCCTGGCGGAATTTCCATTCCACTGATGGATGTACTGCAGTACATTTTTCTTTAATAATTCCTTGAACCTCATTATCCAGGTCTTCCATTGCGCGATTAATGGCCATTGCAAATAATGGACGAATGGCTTCAACCTTTACCATTTCCTGCGTCCCAAAAATGCCTGGTGCTGGATCCGCAAGATTTAACACACCAATACATTCATCTCTGTACATCAAGGGACAAATCATGAACGAACGAATATTGCCATTTTCCATCGCTTTTTGGGATAATTGAAAGGATTCGTGTTTGACAACATCACTAAATACAAAAATATCCTTTTTGATTACCGCTTCTTCAAAAGGCGTATTTTTGAAAAAGGACCGAGATATTTGTCTGGAGCTGGTAAATATACATGAATTCGATAAATCACATCCCATATTCAACATCAGAATCTGATCATCATAAAAACAAGACAAGCTGGCAATAAGGTCAGGTCTTTGAAAATAGTTTTGCAGTCTTTTTTGAAGGCGATTAAAGCCATCCTGGGTGCTAATATTATCCTTATCAATCAAATCGTTTTGAATCATAGAAAGGACATGCGTTCTTGTGACATCGGCAGCACGTATAATTGTAATCCCAGAAATCTCAAATTGATCAATAGGAAGTTTGCCTTGAATCCGTTCCGGGTCTGTAATATTTCTTTTTATTTCTTTAATGTCAGCTTCGCTCAGCGGTTTTCGCTTATGTTTTGAAAACACCTTGATAAAGCGCATATCAAGTTCTAAAAAGTAATAGCGTTCCAGTCCGGTTTCTTTATTCACACTGGGAAGAATAATATTATCGTTAAGTGTCGCATTTGTCTCAATACCATAGGCTTGCTCAAGAATATGCATATACATTCTGGACAATCTATTTTTTTTAAACATTTTGGCGTCAAAAGATGGGGGCAGGTCAAACCTGTCATTTTCATCCAGAAAGGTCTCCTTAAATTTCGGTGATGCATGAACTGGCTCCATTGATGCGGGAAGAAGAATGGCAAGCGCGTGACTCTCCCAAAAAATAGTGGGAAAAACAAGATAAAATAAACGCCTGATATGAGGCATATATTTCTTTACTTTTGATAAGTCAGTTATGGGTTCATTTAATTCAGGGCATTCCTTAACGATCTTATCCACTACACCCATTTGAACTTCACATAGACCCTCAAATTTTTTTCTAAGATGCGCAATCAGTATTGAAAAGTTTAGAATTCCGAGTTTGCTGTTTTTTTGCATTTTTTGATATTCCTTTTATTTCAGGCATGGGCGAATAATTAAATCCGCTTAGGAATGCTCTGAAAATAAGTTCCCCATTTGAAAAAATGTTCATCGGGGTTTTTGTTCTGTAGAGACGTAGCATGCTACGTCTCTACGTGCCAAACGATTATATGTTAAAGATAAATGGGGAAATTATTTTTCGAGTATTCCTTATTAATAACGACCCCAATCTGACAGGTCTGACATATCGGACTGACACAAATATATTCCTTGAATGTCCGACTTTTTTGGAATGCGCCCCTTAGCTTTCTGCTGTCACACGATGAAGTTGAATCAAATCAGTATCGCCTTTAAGAATTTTCATCACACCATCCTGTTGAAGCGTCCGCATCCCCGCTTTCATCCCATTCTTACGAATATTGTCAACCGATTCTTTCATCGCAATACTATGCTTAACCTCATCAGTGCCTTCAAGCAATTCATGTATGCCTGTCCGCCCTCGATACCCTGTATGCGAACATTTGGGACAACCCACCGGTTTATGTAATTGAAACTGTTTTTTATCAACTTTTAATTCATCAAAATATTCTTCGCCATACATTCGTCTTAATTCATTGTATTCTTTTGTATCAGCATCATATTTTTCTTTGCAGTTTGGGCATAGTGTCCTGACAAGACGCTGGGCCAGAATACCACGTAAGGCATCGGCAAAATTGAAAGGGTCCAGGCCAATATCAATTAATCGTGTGACTGTTTCCGGTGCTGAATTGGTATGAAGGGTAGAAAAAACCATATGTCCGGTCAATGACGCCTCGATTGCAATATTGGCAGTTTCAAAATCGCGCATTTCACCAATCAAAATAACATCCGGGTCAGCGCGTAGAAAAGACCGCATGACAGCAGCAAAATCCATCCCGATTTTATGGTTCACCTGCACCTGCTGGAGACCGGGTTGGGTGATTTCAACCGGATCTTCTGCCGTCCAGATTTTTCGATCTGCTGTATTAATATAATCTAAAATACCATGAAGTGTTGTGGTTTTTCCAGAACCTGTTGGCCCCACGACCAGATAAATACCATGCGGACGTGTAACCAGTGTTTTGGTTCGTTCAAGATTATGCGCAGAAAAATTGAGCTTTTCCAGCGGAAGGGCGCCACCGGATGCTAGCAAACGAATAACTGCACTTTCGCCATTGACTGTTGGCAGGGTTGCGATACGAAGTTCAATTTTTTTGCCCTGAAATTTCAGCTTGGCTTTGCCATCCTGTGGGCGACGACGTTCGGCAATATTCATACCCGACATAATTTTAATTCTGGAAATAACAGCTTTTATATCTTTAGCAGGAATCTCCATCACATTTCGACAGGCGCCATCAATACGCATTCGGACTTCAGTGGGACGTTTTTCCATGCCCGGTTCAATATGAATATCTGAAGATCCCACCTTATGTGCCTGCAATATGATTTCATTAACATATTGAACTGCCACAGCACCAGATGCAGCATCCGCATCCAGTGAGGTGGAATCATCTTCTTCCTCTTCTTCAATGGTTTCCCATTGAACATTACTCGTATCAATCATCTCGGATTTTTTGCCAGATCCAGAAGAATCCTGAGATGAATAATAGGTTTTTAGTAATTGTTCGATCTCATCTGTTCGTGACAGAAACAACTGAATGGTTTTAGAGCGCGGCAAAAAACGATATAAATCATCTGACAATTCTTTTGTCGGTCTTGCAATGGACAGCTGAATGCGATTGTCTGAATTTTCCAACACAATAATTTTATTTTTTAAGGCGAATTTTTCACCGATGCTTTTTTGAAGTGACTTGGATATTTTAAACGATTCAAGGGAGCGAGTGGGCATATTGAAATGTTTGGATAGGGCTGTCAAATATTGATCTTTTGTAATAAACCCCAGGGATATCAATGTATCTCCGAGGGGTTTGTGTGAAATTTTCTGCCTTTCCAGTGCTTCCTGAAGCTGCTTGCGGTTGATCAAATTTTGTTCAATCAAAATTTGACCAATTGGTTTACGTTTACGATGTGAATCCAGGGCCTTATTAATGATGGACTGTGGAATACCCATTTCAATGAGAATCTGCCCCAAAAATTTTTCAGGATTCTCCCCTTTGATTTTTAAAGCTTCCTCCAGTTGTTCCTGCGTGATATAGCGATGTTCAAGAAGAATTTGACCGAGTGTTTTTTTTTGCTTCTTCTTTACCATGAGATTTCCTTTATTCGACATATTAGTTTTTTTTGTGAAAAACTCGAATCGTTCCTTTGCAATGCAATACATCTGTAAAAAAATTATTTGTACAGGAACGACTTTTTTTTATGTTGAAAAACGTTCAATAATCCATGAACGAAATAATTGTTCTTGACATACCAGTGAAATTGTATACAAAATTAATAATCAAATGATCAAATTACATGATCATAAGATTTTGCAACTATAGGTGACAAGGCACTCGAGGTGACAAGGCACTCGTTGACTGATTCGTAATATGATTCATTCATATTACATGCCAACTTTTAATGGATGCCAGTTCAGCACGTTGAATGGCCAATTAATCCATTAAATTTGATATGGGCAAGTATCATGCCAGAAAATGCATAATTGCGGAGAAACAATTATGATCAACTACAATCGTGACAGTATATCCTGGGATCAATTTTTAGCTGAATCATCAAACAAAAATGATCTTCATAATAAAAAACCCGATAAAAAAATGACGGATGTACAATTAAAAGATAACACTATAGTGTCTAATACTTACACTGTCAAGCGAATGTCCCATGACTCATCAGTCTATCATCCTTTTGCAGCACGTAATAAAAAAAATAAAATTCCTGAGGATAAGCAACAACAACAAGAGTCCCTCAAAACATTTGCAAGTATATCTGCCTTGAAACGTTATATTCTATCGAATAATGCCACACATCAGATAGATAAAATGGGTGATTTGTTTGAATTTATTAACATTGTATTTTCTTTGGGGGCTGAACGAATTGTCAAATGTGATCGGATTGACCAGATGGATGCATATTATCACTGGAAAATGGGACTTCGTATACACAGCAATGCAATAAAAAAATTAACAGATAACGATCTAATGGCAAAACTGAAAATACCTGAATTTCAAAAGGAACGTCGCTATTATATTGATCAGGCATGTAAACATTTTATAAATGATCTTTTCAATGAATCCTTAGACAATTTATTACTTGCTCAAAACTACGAAAAATATGACCCCTTTATTCTTCACACCATGGGGGTGATTCACCTGTATGTTCCCGATCATTTGAATATTGAGGAGGCTTTAAAACTTTTTCTCAAATCTGCAAAATATTATCAAGCCGAAAAAAAACATCGTGATGAATCAGTCTCATACTTTTATGCGGGGATTTGTGCATACATTTTAAAAAAAGATCATGATGCCATCAGTTACGCTGAAAAGGCCCTGGCAGTGTCAGAATTTCAAGAGGCCAGTTATGCACTGGCTCGATTTAAATCTTCGATTGGTGATGAATCATGCCTGCCAATTGTAAAAAAACTGGTTGAAAAAAATCCCCTGTATGGATTGAAAGTCCTTATTGATGATGCTTTCTTAAACATCAACCACAAATTACATCAAATGGTTGTTTCCATGCGTAATACAGCCAAAGCCGAATGTGATACCATTCATCTTGCCATGATAGCCGATCGTCATCTGGAAAAATACCAGCAGCGTCAACCTGATGCCTTTTCTCGATGGAAAGCCTTGTTTAATGAAGCCAATCAGATTTATCAAAAAAATTCTTATATGGATTATCTGGATGCGCATCCCATACTAAAAGAAGCGGATACATATTATCAGTCATTAAAACTGGGGCAGGCCCCTAATAAGAAGCACTCCTCACCCTTTAATCAGTATGAAAAACAGCAACATCGTGCTTTCCCTTCAGAAAAATTGCATTCACGAAAAGATACAGAAATTGCTGAAAAAGAAATATTTGATCTTCTCAATGAAACCAAGGCACTGGTGCATCATAACACAGATTTCCAATATCTGACACGTGTGACACAGGCACAGGCCTCTGAAAAAATTGCATACTTACTGGATAATCCCATTGCATGTATCGACATGGCAACACTGTCTGAGCATGATTCCAGTGTTTTAACCATTGCCTTTTCTCCATGCAGCAAACAAATGGCCAGTGGTGCTGAAGATGGTTCCATCCGGCTATGGAATTTAGATAACTTTCAATGTACCCAAATATTGTCACATCATCAAAAGGCAGTTAATTGCTTGCAATTTTCACCCAATGGCAAAATTCTCGCCAGTGCATCATGGGATAAAACTATTAAATTATGGGATCTTGAAACCTTTGGTGAAATCGCAATCCTCAGCGGCCACACAGACAGTGTTGAAGTACTGGATATCTCAATGGATAATTTGCTTCTGGCCAGTGGGTCGAATGATCAGACTCTTCGACTGTGGGATATCAGAAAAAATCAGTCGCTTCATACATTTGATAATTTTTCAGATACCATACGTAGCCTGTGTTTTTCACCCGATGGTTTGCAACTGGCTGCTGGCAGTTGGGATATTATTTATTTATGGGATGTTTTATCTAAGAAATCCATCCGGACATTCAAGGGACAAACCAAAAATTATATCAGTGCCCTGGCCATATCACCGGATGGGCTGACATTAGCTGCCGGGTCTCATGACAAAACAATCCGGTTATGGGATATGACCTCAAAAAAACAATCTTTAAAACTTCAAGGCCACCTGCGACGTGTCAACTGTGTGGCTTTTTCACCGGACAATCTTACGCTGGCATCGGGCTCACATGATAAACAGGTCAAATTGTGGAATATCAAAACAGGTAAAGAAATTAATGGTTTAAATGTGCATAATGATTTTGTCAGTGCGGTTTCATTTTCGCCTGATGGCAATATTTTGGCCAGTGCCAGCCATGATACCAAAATTCGATTATGGCAAATCCATTACAAAATTATGCCCAAAGATGCCCTTGTTGAAACCATTGAACGAAATATTGCAGATGCCAAACATCGTCGGCAGGCACAATGGCGGGCAGATATGCGATGCGAAATTTGTGGCGATCGTCTGGGGTTTATTGATATTTTTAAAGGGCGTATTCGGTGTCATAAACATGAACAGGAATAGATCGCTGACAAAAATTGATCAGCATTTCGGCCTTTTTTCTTATTTCTGAAAAGACTGATTGTATTTTTCGGAGCCTCAGTTTGGTAAAATGAATTATGTATGATCGTCCAACTTTGGTTTTTCCTGGCATATTTATTGCCCTCGTTCCCACGCTCTGCGTGGGAACGCATCATGGACGCACTGCGTCCCGTGTTTATAATCGGACGTAGCATGTAAGGAATGCTCGAAAAATAAGTTCCCATTTGAAAAACATGTTCATCGGGGTTTTTGTTCTGTAGAGACGTAGCATGCTACGTCTCTACGTGCCAAAGGATTATATGTTAAAGATAAAAGGGGAAATTATTTTTCGAGCATTCCTAAGTAAGTAGGCGATCATAAATTTTCGGGTATACAGAAGTTTTATCATATATGTAACAAAAGAATTGCAATTAAGTTAAAATGTATGATCCCGGTAATTGCAAGAACAGCGTAGGGCTAAAGCCCAACGCTGAATTGAGAAGAGTGTAACCAAAATTGCCGGTGAATAAAATACGCTTCTCATAAAGTCGGATATTGTTTTTCTTAGCCCTGAAAGGGCAGCAACATACCAGCCCAGGGCAGCGCCCTGGGTAAAAATCAAGCAAGTTTTTTAGCCCTGAAAGGGCGTTACATGTTTTATCTGACTTTTTTATGTAGCGCCCTTTCAGGGCTAAAAACAAGCCTACCATTTACCCAGGGCGTTGCCCTGGGCTGGTATGTTGCCGCCCTTTCAGGGCTAAAAACAAGCCTACCATTTACCCAGGGCGTTGCCCTGGGCTGGTATGTTGCCGCCCTTTCAGGGCTAAGAAAAATAAAGTCTTTTTGGGAACTGGCAATTTTGGTTACACTCAATTGAGAAAGGACGCTAAAGCGCCCTCAATACCCAAAACATATTATCAATTAATTGTTTGTTTATTTCAACATTGATGAAAGACATTGTATTACCAATTCAGCGCCTCTGTTACCTGAGGGCGCTTTAGCGTCCTTTCTCAATTCAGCGTTGGGCTTTAGCCCTACGCTGTTCTTGCAATTACCGGGATCATACATTTTTATTTGACGATTTTTTTTGTCATACCGGCAAAAACTTTTTTATACCCGAAAACTTATGACCGCTTACTTACAATGCAC
>Ga0272440_1004146_pt1 | contig 10516 bp, 5 predicted proteins | sample SSMMMBAug17_FD_192440 | JGI IMG/M metagenome (GOLD analysis project Ga0272440, IMG submission 192440) | Marine sediment archaeal communities from Little Sippewissett salt marsh, Falmouth, MA, United States - SSM-MMB-Aug17 | ecosystem: Environmental > Aquatic > Marine > Wetlands > Sediment ... | reverse complement strand
ATATATAGGTTATGGGAGGTAAAATTATGGCTAATCATGATCATTTAGAAAAGATAAAAAAAGGAGTTGATATTTGGAACAAATGGAGAAGAGAAAATCCGATGATAGTTGCTGACCTTAGGAATGCAAATTTAGACCATATGGATTTTAGAGATATCCAACTTTCAGTAGTTGATCTTTCAGGAGCGAGTCTTAGAGGTGGTGACTTTGGAAGATCAGTTCTTTATATGGCAGATCTTTCAAATGCGAATTTTAGTGGCTCAATTTTTGGTTTTACTAAATTCTTGAATGTTGATCTTAGCAAGGCAAAGGGGCTTGAAAATGCTATGCATGCAGGACCATCAACAATAGGCATTGATACAATATTTCGCTCAAAAGGAAATATTCCAGAAACATTCCTTCAAAATGCAGGAATCCCGCCACATTCTATTAAGCTTATATGCATGCTTGCTGGAAATGTTTATGGGTTCAAATCTTGTTTTATCAGTTATTCCCAACAAGACAAAATATTTGTAGAAAAATTATATTCTGATTTACAAAAAAATGGTGTGCCTTGTTGGTACGCCCCAAAAGATATTAAAATTGGAGATAAAATTCGGCAAACAATTGAAGAGGCTATATTGCAACATGATAAGTTACTATTAGTGCTATCTGCACATTCAATTAATAGCGCATGGGTTGAAAAAGAAGTAGAGACAGTTTTTGATAAAGAAAAGAATGGTGAAACAGTTTTGTTTCCTATATGTATTGATTCACAAGTAATGAATACTGAAAAGGCTTGGGTAGGTGATATTATAAGAACCAGGCATATAGGAGATTTTTCAAACTGGAAAAATAACGATTCATATATAAAAGCGTTTGAGCGTTTGATGGGAGACTTGAAATCTTTTGCCTCCTAATTTATGATGTATAATAATAAATGTGAACGAGAAAACCAATACCATTTCATATTATCAGCAATTATGGCTTGACCCAATTAAATAGATACAATCAGCAACGAACGGAATTTTTTACGAACTTAAATAATTGCCTATATTTAGTATCTTTTTAATTCGGTCAGCCCATAGTATGATACACCTGATATATAGACTTTTGGTTTTTGTCCCTTATCTATTACATTTTATTTCAATTCAGAATAAATAAGGTTTTTTATATGATATATTTAAAAATGGATAAAAAATACTGGAAAAGGCTTATTCATACAATCAGCCAAAATAATTGTATATTAATGCTTGGTCCTGATGTATCCACAGAAATTTTTGAAAATAAAGATGTTCCATGTACAGAAATACTGGCGCAAGAACTGGCTGAAACAATTCAGTCAGAAAACAACTCATGGAACATACCTTTGAACCCTGATAACCTGTTTCAAATTTCACAGTATTACCTGATGATCGAAGACAGAGAATGGCTTGAAACAACAATAAAGGATTTTTATATTCAAAGAGAAAAACAAACTTGTGCATTACTTGAAAATTTAGCCGCTTTACCATTTTATTTTACAATTGTGACTACACCTGACCAAATGTTTGAAAATGCTTTAAAAAAAGCAAATAAGAATCCTATCGTTGAGTTTTTTAATTATTATGGAACTAACAAAGATCAAGTAGAGATGGGAACAACTGAAAAACCTCTGATTTATCAAATTTTTGGATCTGTAGAAAAACCTTCCTCACTTGTGACAACAGAAGATAATTTATTTCAATTTTTTGAAGAACTTGTATCAAAAAAAAGGAAAATACCTGCAAATATTGATTGTGAAATCAAATCTAAAAACAAAAGTTTTCTGTTTCTGGGTTTTGGCTTTAAACACTGGTATTTGCGACTTTTACTTCATGCACTTCAAATAAAAAACAAAAAAGTTAACAAATCCTTTGCATTTGAAAAAATTAATAGAATTTCTAAAAATTCTATTAATGAATTTCATCGAACGATAATACTTTTACAAAATTCTGATTATCGTATTCAATTCTTTAATGAAGACCTGAATCTTTTTGTTTCTCAATTAAGAGAAAAATATGAGGAGAGTTGCAAGGATAGCGTTGGTGGATCACCTTGCTTGGAACCAGTTGAAAATCAGGAAGATACTCCTGCTCCAATTGTGTTTATATGCCATGCAAATGAAGATAAACAAATGGCAATGGAAATATATGATAAACTAAAAATAGCTCATTTTGAACCCTGGGTTGATCAAAAAAAACTCAGGGGCGGTGATCAGTGGGACAATCTAATAAAACAGACGATTAACAAAGAAATTGATTACTTTATTGTGCTGCAAAGCATATCTCTTTTTAATAAATTCGAAGGTTATGTCAATAAAGAGATTAAAATAGCGCGTGAACGACAAAGCGGATTTCAAGTTAATTTCAAATTTATTATACCAATAATCATTGAAGACATGGATCATTCGTACTTAAGGGAAGATTTATCAGAATACCAATCTTTTGATTACACAAAACAAAATATTGATGGTTTGATCAGAGATATCACAAAGGACTTTAAAAGAAGAATTCAGAAAAAAATGATCATAGCAAGTGCAAGGAAATCTCATGAATAAGTATTATAGATATCCAGGGGCAACCCCATTTAAGGATGACCCTGTTGATCGACAATTATTTTTTGGCAGAGACGACGAATCAAAAATACTTTTTTATAGAATTCTGAGTGAACAATTGCTCGTTCTATTTTCTAAATCAGGTATTGGAAAAACATCTCTGATTAATGCAGGACTTATGGAACCATTGAGACAAAAGAATTATATGCCTATATTGATTCGTTTTAATATTGAAGGATTGAGTCCTGTAAAATCATTTTTTGACTGTGTCAAAAGTCAGTTGTCTTATTGTCAACTAGATTACTCACTGAATGAACACTTTGATGAAAAAACATTTAATTTGTGGGAATTTTTGCATTCAATAGCAATCTGGACTGATAATGATGAATTAATGTCTCCAATATTTATTTTGGATCAATTTGAAGAATTTTTTACCCTGCATGCAAAAGAAAAAAGAGATATCTTTATTTCGAATATGTCCTCTCTCATTTCTGGAAAGTCCCCTGATTATGTCAATAAAGAAATAAAAAATCAATTTTCAGATCCCCCTGATTTTAAAATAGTCATTTCGATTCGTGAAGACTATATTGCTGAATTAGATGATTTATCTGATGATATTCCAGGAATTTTTCTCAATCGCATAAGATTACGCCCTTTAAATCTGGAAAATGCAAAAAAAGCAATTGAAGGCCCATCAACACTAAAAAATGATCAATTACAATCTAAAACATTTTCATTTTCTTTGGATGCGATCAATGACATGCTTAACTTTTTATGCAAACAAAAAATCAGAGGTGAAAAAAAACTAACTGACCATATTGAGCCTTTCCAATTACAATTATTATGCAGCTATCTTGAAAAGAATATTGTAGAAAAAGATCAATCTAATCAAATGAAAGTTATAACAGTTGAGGATCTGGGTGGTGAAAAAGGGATGGAAAAGGTTCTGATTAATTTTTATGAAGGAGTTCTCTTAAATTTTGATGACGAATCTCGGAAAAAAGCAAGATATTTATGTGAGGAATATTTAATCAGCAAAACCAACAGACGTTTAAGCAGAGAAATCGAAGAAATTATTCGTGATTGTAAAGTTGATAGAAATCTACTGACAACGCTTTTGCAAGCAAGATTGTTGCGGACTGAACCTCGTGTTGGAAGTGACTATTTTGAATTGAGTCATGATACACTTGTAGATGCCATTAAAGAATATCAGAAAAGAAATAAAACCAATGAAGACCGGGCAAACGAAATATTAGCCACAGCAAGAAAGCTGAAAAGTGATTACAAAGCAGAGCTTGCTATTAAAAAGTATTACGCTGTATTAGAAATAGATAAAACAAATATCTCCGCATATTTAGAACTTGGCAATATATTAAGTACAAAATTCAGATATGAGGAAGGGATAAAATTATATCAGCAAGCCATTAATAATAAAATAGAATCACCTGCTGTATATTGTGAGCTTGGGCAAATATTCATTGGAACTCAAAAAAGTTCTGAAGGGATAAAAACGCTTGAAAAAGCAATCGCCATTGATAAAGATTTTTCTGAGGCATATACACAGCTTGCTGTTGCGTATGTGAAAGATAAGCACTATGAAAAAGCAATCTCCATCTTAAAAGAATCTTTAACTGTAGATGATACGAATTCAAATACCTACATTCAACTAATTATTTGCTATATCGAATATGGCAAGAGTGAGATGGGACTGGATATTTATAAACAGGCAATTGAAAAAAATAGTTTAAATGCAACGATATTAAATGATATCAAAACATATTGCGTAACTAATGACAAAAAGGAATATTTGATTCCTTTTTTTGAGGTTGCTTCAAATGTAGATATTGATGATGCAGACTATTACTTCAATATTGCTTATAACTATGACATCTTAATAGATGTATCAGATACATTGAGCAACGATGATATTTATAATAAAAAAATTTTTTTATACCAAATCGTCATAACAAAAAGTCCGAATGAGTCCGCAGCTTATAATAATTTAGGTGTTGCATTAAGAGAGTTAGATCGTACAGAAGAAGCGATTGAGAGTTATCTTAAAGCTATTAAAATTAAGCCTGACTATTGTCTTTATAAAAGAAATCTGGCTTCCTTATACAATAACTTAAATCGTTATGATGAAGCTATTGCATTGCTTGAAGAGGTTCTACAAATTGATCAAAAAGATTATTATGTATATTGTTTTTTAGGTGAAGCACTTTCTAGTCTGCAACGATACGAAGAGGCATGTCAACAATTTGAAAAAGCGATTCAGATTGATCCCAAAAATGAAAGTGCATACCTGCAATCTGGTGGAGCACTTGTATTTTTGGAACGTTATGAAGAAGCAATTAAAAAATTTGAAAAAGCGATTCATATCAATCCTGAAGATACAGCGTCTTATGCTTTAATCGGTAAAGCGCTGAGCGAATTAAAACGCTTTGAAGAAGCACATCAACAATTTGAAAAAGCGATTCAAATTGATCCTAAAAATAGTAAAGCATATTTTGCGTATGGTGAAAGTCTCAGTAAATCAGGTCATAATAAAGAAGCAGTTGTCAATATAGAAAAAGGCATTGATATTGATCCACACGATTATCTAGGCTATCAAATTTGTGCCACAATATTCTTTAATCTTAATCGTAATGAAGAAGCCATAAAAAAGTGTGAGGAAGCGCTTCAGATAAATGTTAAAGATTCTGATTCTTATAAAATTATGGGAGTAGCTCTCTGTAGATTAAAACGTTATGAAGAAGGCTTTCAACAACTTGAAAAAGCGATTCATGTAGATCCTAAAAATTATTCGGCATATAAATCCTATGGTACAGTACTCCATAATTCAGAGAGATATAAAGAAGCAATTGAAATAATAAAAAAAGCCATAGATATTAACCCTGATGATTACGAAAATTATCGTCTCTATAGTTGGGATCTAACAAATTTGAAACATTATGAAGAAGCCATACGAATATGTGAGAAAGCACTCAATATAAATCCTGAAGACTCTGATATTTTAATAGCTTTAGGAACCTCACTTTGTCGGTTAAGTCGTTTTGAAGATGGATTTCAGCAATTTGAAAAAGCGATTCAAATTGATTCCCATAATAGTCGAATATATAGTCAATATGGTGCAGAACTTATCAACTCAGGAAATAATAAAGAAGCTATTGTAATATTAAAAAAAGCTATAGATATTAATCAAAATGATTATGAGAGTTACCGCAATTATGGCTTGGCACTATTAAATATGGAATGTTATGAACAAAGCATAAAAATATGTGAAAAAGCGCTTTACATTAACCCTGAAGACTATAAGTCTTATAAATGGATAGGAAAAGCGCTATGTAAATTGAAACGCTATGAAGAAGGTTTTAAAAAGTTTGAAAAAGGAATTCAAGTTGATCCTCCTGATAGTGATGTATTTAATGAATATGGTATTGCATTAGGTTCCTCAGGTAGATTTGTAGAAGCAATTGAAAAGTTTAAAAAAGCTAACGAAATTGATCCGGACAATTATCAAAATTATTACTTTCATAGTTTAGCACTTCATAGGTTAGAACGTTATGATGAGGCTATTGAAAAAATTAAAGAAGCCATAAAAATTAATCCACACAAATCTGATAATTATCGCCTTTATGGGAATATACTCAGAACTCAAGGTCTATATGAAGAATCCATAGAACAGTATGAAAAAGCCATTAATTTTGACTCGAAGGATTATCTGAGTATTCTCAATTGTGGTTTATCATTTTTAGATCTAAAACGCTATGAAGAAGCTTTTCAACAATATGAAAAAGCGATTCAAGTTGATCCAAAAAATATGAAAATATACCAAAATTTTAGTGCCAAACTGTATAATTCAGAAAATAAGGAAAAAGGAATTGAAATAATTAAGAAAGCTATTATGATTGATCCGAAATATTTTGATAATTACCGTCTCTATGGTGATATGCTTTATAATCTTAATCGCTATGAAGACGCTATAAATCAATATAATAAAGTAATTGCACTGGATCCGGATAATAGTTCTTACTATATAAGCTTGGGAAACACGTTTGTTAAGTTAGAACGATATGAAGAAGCTGTTGAAAAATTTGAAAAAGCGATTTGTATTGAACCTGGTAAACAAAATAATTATTCTTTACTTGGAGACACACTAAATACAATTGGCCGGTATGAGGAAGCCATTGAGAATTATCAGAAAGCAATTCAAATTGATCCTAAAGATTCAAATATATATAATAAAATAGGTCAATGCCTAATTCAGTTGAAGCGATATGAAGAAGCTGTTGAATATTACCAAAAAACAATTCAAATTGATCCTAAAAATTCAAATACATATAATGAAATAGGTCAATGCCTAATTGAGTTGAGGCGATATGAAGAAGCGATTGAATATTTCCAAAAAATGATTCAAATTAATCCTAAAGATTCTAAAACATATAATAAAATAGGTAGTTGCCTAAATAACTTGGGCCGAAATGAAGAAGCGATTGAATATCAAAAAAAAGCAATTAAACTTGATTCTGAAAAAACATATACATTTTACCGTATGATAGGAGAAATTCAAAGTAAAAATAACCAATATGAAGTAGCGATTAAATCTTACCAAAAAGCAATTCAAATTGATCCTAAAGAATCTTATGCATATAATGACATAGGTTTCTGCCTAATGAACTTGGAGCGTTATGAAGAAGCGATTAAATATCTCCAAAAAGCGATTCAGATTGATCCTAAAAATTCTAATACATACAACAAAATAGGTAGCTGCCTATATGGCTTGGGGCAAAATGAAGAAGCAATTGAATATTACCAAAAAGCAATTAAACAAGATTCTAAAAATAAGTTTTCATACTACTTGCTCGGACTTGCTCTTGAAAGATTAAAAAGTTTCAACGAGGCTGTTGACGCACAAAAAAAAGCGATACAACTTGATCCTGATTTTTCGATTGCTTATTATTCTTTAGGCGACTCTCTATTAGAATTAAAACGAATAGAAGAAGCTATTTTTAATTTTAAATTAGCAATTCAAAAAGATCCCGACAATCTTGACGCAAAAATCAACCTAACACTAGCATACTTATTATCTAATGAATTGGACACTTCTATTAACACTTGCATTGAGATTTTAGAAAAAGATACACTTCATGTTCAAGATAGTTTAGTTACACGCCATTTACTAATTTCTTCTTTTTTTCTAAAAGGAAATCATATAGAGGCATTGAAGGAACTAAAGGAATATATCTATTTATGCAAAAATAATGATTATCACTTTGAATCATCTGGTTTTTCTAAGTTTATAAAGCATATTACAGATAATGATAACCTAAATGAACAAAATAGAAAAATTTGTTTGGCAATAACTGATTTACTGTTAGCCGCTCAAAATGAAAAAAATAAATTGATTACTCAGTTGGAAACTTTGAGCGATCTCACTAAATAAATTGTACAACAATTGAGCAATCTTACTACTGCTTTGATTACTAAAAATTGCCGATTGCTTTGGTAAATGACAATCGTTTAACATATTAATATATTTTTTAGCGCAAAAAATATTGAAAAATAAAAATAATTTACAAATGAGGTTCAGAATGCCCCCAAAATTTGTTGAACAGATACAAATTACAAATTTTCGATGTTTTGATTTTCTGAAAGTAGAAAATCTCAAGCGAACCAATTTAATAGGAGGTGATAATAATGTTGGAAAAAGCGCTTTTCTTGAAGCATTAGAAATATCTGCCTGTGCTATAGATCCTGTATCGTGTGCAATATCATTAAGAGATAATATTAACAGACGGCAACATTCATATTCACAGAAATTTAACGAGTTTGATATTGTTAGTTACAAAAAAAATAATTTAAGTATTCAGTCGGATATGTCAAATATTGCTCTAAAAATCATAGGCATTGATCAAGCCATGCATACAAATATTACTGATGATGAAAATATTTTTGATGGCAATTTATTCATAGAACTTATCGTAAACAGCAAAACGAGAACGATCCCATATAACAAATTCATTGATATTATTAATCAGAAAGATCAGACATTCGTACACTCAAATCACACAACAAAGAATATAAATTTTATAAGCCCTGCGAATTTGAATGAAAGGCATTTATCTGAGCTTTATGGTAACATTGTCGATTTAGGTATGATTACAGAGATTAATAGTTTTCTTAATAATTTTGACCCTCGAATTGAGTCATTACTGATAAGACCGACAGAGCAGTATAGCACTTTTAAAATAAAACTAAAAAATAAGAATGTTCCTGTTTTACTGTCATCAATGGGAGGGGGACTTAATCGTTATATTGCGATTGTTTGTTCTATTTGGAAGAGTAAGGACGGTCAACTCTATATTGATGAAATTGAAAATGCTATTCATTATTCAAAATATGACAAAATGTGGAAAATTATATTTGAGACAGGTAGGCAGGCCAATTGCCAAATTTTTGCTGTGACTCATTCAAAGGAATGTATTGAATCTTTTTCAAGAGTGGCAGAATGTTGTGATCATGAAAATATGAAATATATAAATTTATCAAGAAATATGGATTCAGATAAAATTGTCGTAACAGTATTAGATTCGCGTAGACTATCGGATCACTTTTCTTTGGGGATGGATGTCAGATGAATGTTATCATTGTGGAAGGAATAAGTGATAAAAAGTTTTTGGAAGCATATATTTCATATTTAAATGAAATTTTTCCAAAAAGGTATCTTATAATTGATCGTGTTAAAAATGCAAAAGGTCAGGATGCAATTTTTTCTGTATTGAATTCGCAAAAAATTCAGATCAAGAAAGGCGCAACAAAAAATATTGGCATTCTTATTGATGCAAATAATTTAGGCGTTCAAGAAAAGATAGACAATATTGTAAATCCTGCAATTGAAAAAGCATTTGGATTAAAAAACGTTGTTCATTCACCAAATGTGAAAGTTTCAATAGATTTTGAAGGCAGTCATGTCAATATTTTTTGCTATATTTGCAATATTAATGGCAAAGGAGAATTAGAAGATATTCTTCAAGAAATCAGAAAAAATAAAAATGCTCAACTACCATTATGTTTGGATAAATTTGTTGCGTGTATGAATGGTTTTAACGAAGCTTACTCTGAAAAAGAATACAAAAAGAACTTGATTTATTTTTATGCCTATGAATGTATATGTAAAGAAGAGGGATTGAAACCTAATGAAGTCAAATCAAAACTTAAAGGATTTAACTATTTCACACCTGAACACTGGGATTTTGAACATTTTAGGCTGAAAGAGTTGAAAAAATTTTTAGAATTGTTCCACTAAGAAAGAATATAAAATTTCTAATGAAGCAAAACAATTTTTTACTTTGCAAATTCCAAAAAATATAAGATTAAAGACTAAGTAGCAACGCATTAGGTAGAATTACTGAAATACACTCAAGTAATAGGAAATATTTTCCGAGCAACCGCACAACCGGCTTAATATTGTATTGTACACCAATAATTTCTGCATGATTTAATTTGCTCATTCTTAATAACCAGTCAATCAACCGGTCAGTAAAAACAATGTTCCGCTTCGCTTCACATTGTTTTTACTGCCGGTTATTTGTTTGTTGAACTAAGCTGACGCAGTAAAAATTTTGACCGTAAAAATAATTTAACTATTTGAAATGATATTGTTTTAGTTGGTAATTATGGAAAAATTCAGGAGGAGCTTTACCTATTAGCAATAATAATGCCAAAGTTAATTTTTTAATTGATTTCAACCAGACGATCAAGCGGACTCCGCTCGTCACAAAAAAAATCAGCTTCGCTGTTTTTTTTGTGACTTCGCTACGCCGCTTATCTATATATTAGGTGGCTAATTTATTTATTGATTTTGTTCAAATAATGTGTTCACTATCACCAAATGATATGTGAAACATGACGGGGATAGGAAAGTCCATCCGAAAAGCGGAATTCTCGTTACCGCCTTCCCCG
>Ga0272440_1004145_pt1 | contig 10518 bp, 6 predicted proteins | sample SSMMMBAug17_FD_192440 | JGI IMG/M metagenome (GOLD analysis project Ga0272440, IMG submission 192440) | Marine sediment archaeal communities from Little Sippewissett salt marsh, Falmouth, MA, United States - SSM-MMB-Aug17 | ecosystem: Environmental > Aquatic > Marine > Wetlands > Sediment ... | reverse complement strand
GGCTTATAAAAATATTCATATGGTGATTGATGCTCAAAAAGATCTGGTTAAACCCATTGTAACATTAAGACCATTGGCTGTTGTGAAGGGATGATAATCATACTATTATTGTTGCGTATAGACAAGATTAGCCTTGTCTATATGTTCGGAAATTAAAGATGAACATATTCAGAATGGTTATTTTGGATCATTCCTGAGAATGAATAAATAATTATGATTTATCGAATGATACATATTCTAATATTTTGCATTATATGGGTATATCCTGCTTACAGTCAGGCATCCAATATTGTCGTCGAACTGGCTCAGATGTCTATCGAAGATCTGATGCAGGTGACTGTATCATCAGTCGGTTTTTTTGACCTTCCTCCTGAGCAGGTTCCCGGAAGTATCAAGATTATAACAACCCAACAGTTGGAAAACTCCCCTGCTACTGGGCTTGCAGATATGCTTGATTTGTATATTTCTGGTATTCATGTTGGCAATGGCAGTGTTAATGGGGCATCATATGCAGTTCGCGGAATGCGCATGCCGGATAATTCAACAACTGTTTTCATGTATAATGGACAGAATATCAATAGCGCCGCTGGCCTGGGCTTAAATATGAATCTGGACTTGCCGCTCTTAGGTGATATTTCGCAGCTTGAAGTCATTAAAGGCCCTTGTGCACTGGTTCATGGCAGTGGTGCAATGAATGGTTTTGTTAACATTGTTCCCAAAAATGGCGCAGATTATCCTGGCGCATATTTGAATATTCAATATGGATTTAAGGAAAATTTGGCAAGAATGGAACAAGCATATGGATACTCATATGGCAGTGAAAAGGATTTATTTGTATATTTTGGTTTTGTTGACTCTGAAGGTTTTACCAGTCAAAATAAATATGGATTTGACAGTTATATTCTTCAAAATAATCCCATTCGGAATTATCATTGTAGATTCTTTGATACCAGTTATCGTGTGTCTTTGAACTGGAATCATAATAATTTCCATGCCACTTCATTTTTACTTCATGATCGCGGCTCATCAAACGCCATGTATAATTTTCTGAAAAATTCAATGGCGTATTATCAAGGATCTTTTTTTTCAAATTTATCCTGGGAATCACAAATCACGCCATATGATAAACTTGAAATGAATGTCCCTCTGATGATAGGAGATTTGGGCTTAATCGGCGAAAATGTAAATTCTAAAACAGCACATGAAGAAGGTGGTTCTGAGTCCTATTTGGGTTATCGGTTGGTATTAAAAACACATCGGATGCCTGATCATGCGATTGCTTTTGGCGGCATGTATGGAAAACGACATTTTTATGCAGGAAAATATTATCTTGATGATGATCCTGAAAGTGATGGCAGACTTCTGGATTCTGACTGGCATGAAATTGGCTTATTCTTTGAAGATATTTTTAATTTATCACAAAACTGGATTGTTTTGTTGGGGTTTCGTCATGACATTATTGAAAATGAAGAGTTTAAGCTGCCGGATTTTATTCATGAAAAACCAAGACAAACAGATCAATATGAACAGGAATCTAAAACTGTTTCCTCGTTAAGATTGGCAACATCTTATAAACTGACGTCTGATGATACAGTCAAATTATCATATCAAGAGGGGTATCATCAGACCAATATGTTTAACTATTATGAAATTTTTTATGGGTCAACCGCGCTACAGGATGACATGCAATTCGAACTGATGAACAGCCTTGAATTTAACTACACACATTCAGAACCTGAATATGGATTGAAGACTGGGGTAAACCTGTTTTTGAACAGCTATGAAAATTCAATACTTGTTAATACAGAGATACTGCAGGATAATAAGGATTCTTTATATTCAGAACAAGAATTTTTGCTGGATGAACTATTTGATAATGGACCTGCTTTTGCCGCCATAGGTGGTGAACTCGAAATAGATTTAGATTTTAATGACAACAATCATTTAAATATATCCTATGCTTACACGCAACCAAAGGATATTGATACAGATAAGAATACTAAATTATCAGTTGCCAATAAAGATTGTACCCGATGGCTTACCTATCCTGCACATATAATTAAAGGAAATGTTCGTCATAATACATTGAACGATCGATTATCATTAAACTTTCATGTCAGTTACCACAGCGCCATTGATGCACCATCAAAATGGAAGACGCCTCAATACTATCCGCCAACGCTCAAAGTTCATGCCAGTGCTTCGCTGAAGCTGACAGATCAGTTACTGATTCAGATTATTGGACGAAATATTTTTGATAATGACCATCCCCCTGCGAGCTTTCATTTTCACGAACCCTGGGAGGGAAATCTAGGGGAAAGTTCCCCGCTTGTATATATGAGTTTGATCTGGAAGGAATAATATGAAACACATCCTGATAACATTTATTGTAATCTGTTCAACTGTTTTAATCGTCATAGGTTTAGAAAGTAGTCATCGACAGGCATTTTCAAAATCAGCGACATCGTACGAGATCAAAGCTGCTTTTTTAATCAAGTTTACAGATTTTATTCATTGGCCAGACGATTCATTTGCAAAAAATCCAGATCATTTTGTATTGGGCATATTGGGCAGGAATGTTTTTCATCATTTATTCAATCCATTTATCGGCAAAGTAGTACAGGGCCGCACCTTTAAAGTTCAACATTTTCGTGGCATGAAGGAAATTTCTTCTGTTGAAAATATTCAGATGCTGTTTGTATCACGTTCGGAAATACCTCATTTTCAAACGATATTTGAGCGCTTGAATACAAGAGGCATCTTAACCATTAGTGATGCACCAGAATTTATTCAATATGGCGGCACAATTGTATTTGTTAAAAAGGGAAGTCACATCGGTTTTGAAATAAATCGGGCGTCTGAAAAACGCGCCGGATTAAAAATATGTTCGGATTTGCTTCAACTTGCGACGCGAGTGCATAATAAATAGTCAAATGTTTAATATGGAAAGTTCAGACATATGATATTCGATAAATTATTTCGCAGATTGGTCAAAAACCGATCCATTCGCTCAAAAATTATGTTGGCAGTCGTGTCAACAAGTACCATCGCGGTAATATTTGCAGCCCTTTCTTTTATTACACTGGAATATATATTGTTTCATAAAGGTATTAATGAATTCAGTATTACCCTGGCAGAACTGGTCGCCATGAATTGTGAAGCACCTTTGTATTTTGGTGATGCTGATGCCACAACGAGCCGTCTAAAATCCTTAAAAGTTGCCAAAGATGTTATATCCGCCTGTGTACTGGATCATGAATCACAATTGTTTGCACGTTATCATAGAGCGGATCAAAACCCAAATGATCCAAATTTATTTTCAAAAGCATTGTTTAAGGAGGATTTAGAGAAAGCCCTTGGCTGTAGTAATAACAAGCTCAGAATGCATATTTTTCAGCCCATAGAACTTAAAAACAAACTTATTGGTTTATTGTATGTTCAAGTTGATATGACTGATATGATTCTTCTGGTATTCATGTGTCTGGTTTTTGCTTTTGTCGTTATTGGTATTGCATTTTTTCTATCCATCTTTCTATCACGTCATTATATGGAAGTTATTTCCGGACCAATTGTTCATTTGGTTGATGTGGCGCGAGAAATCTCTCAGGATAAGAATTACGCCATTCGTGCAACAAAATGCGATGATGATGAACTGGGAAGATTGGTAGAATCATTCAATAGTATGCTTCATGAAATTCATATTCGAGATCAGGAGTTGGAGTCTCATAAACAACATCTGGAAGATAAAGTCTCTCAACGAACATCGGAATTGCTGGCTTTAAATCAAGATTTGGAACGTGCGAGAAAAGAAGCTGATGACGCCAATCAGGCCAAAAGCGAATTTCTGGCCAATATGAGCCATGAAATTCGGACGCCCATGAATGCCATTCTTGGATTTACAGAATTACTTGGGAGAAAAATTCTGGGTGATGAACAAAAACGATGGCTTCAATCAATATCATCCAGTGGAAAAACACTCTTAAGTCTGATAAACGATATTCTGGATTTATCCAAAATTGAAGCCGGGCGGATGGTTCTTGATTATAGCCCTGTGAATCCAGGTTCAATATTCAGTGATATTATTAACATTTTTAAAACAAAATGCGAAAAGAAGCAGATAACTTTTGAAACTGAAGTGGCATCAGATTTAAATGAAAGTCTGGTTCTTGATGAAACCCGATTGCGTCAGATTCTATTCAATATTGTTGGGAATGCGGTTAAATTTACAGAAAAAGGATATATTCGATTATCTGTTCGACAGCAATATTCAAAACCAGATAAAAGTGCCTTGGATCTCATTTTTTCTGTTGAAGATACAGGCATTGGCATACGCAAAGATCAGCAAAAAGTAATTTTTGATGCGTTTCGCCAGCAAGTGGGGCAAAGTCATGCAAGATATGGTGGAACAGGTTTAGGTCTTGCCATTACACGTCGTCTTGTGGAGATGATGGGGGGACAGATTCAATTAACAAGCGAGCATGGAAAAGGAAGCACTTTTTCTATTCTGCTGAAAGATGTAGCTGTTGCATCAGTTGTTTCCAAAATGACCCGACCGGTTCTTGATCTTGCTGATATTCAATTTGATCCTGCTACCATATTGAGTGTTGATGATATTAAAACCAATCGTTTATTACTCAAGGATTTTCTTTCACCCTATTCATTAAATATTGTCGATGCTGAAAATGGTGCGCAGGCAATTGAAATGGCCAAAAAAGTTCGACCGCAACTTATTTTTATGGATATGAAAATGCCTGTAATGGATGGATATACAGCAACCAAACAGATCAAGGCAGATGAAGAATTAAGATCTATTCCAATCATTGCATTGACAGCTTCAGTGATGAAAGATAATCTTCATGAAATTGAGGATGCTGGATGTAATGATTTACTTCAAAAACCGGTTGGCTCAGAAGATGTGATTCGAATGCTGATGAAATATCTTGACTATCAACATAGTTCTGACATTAATCAAGATACTTCTTCAAAAGCATTGGATGTTTCAGAAGATTCTGATCCAGTCGTTTCGCCGGAAATAAGGGAATTATTATTACAGGAATTAAAGGGAGACCTGTACAATATATGGAAACAAACCAGTGAACAATTTATATTTACTGATATTGAAAACTTTGGTCAGACAATGATTTCTCTTGGAGAAAAACATAAGGTGAATATTGTTCGTGCCTGGGGTCAACAATTGGTTGATCAGGCAAACAGCTTTGATATGGAAGCACTACCTGATACATTGGCTGCTTATTCGGAATTGATTGCCAGGCTGGATATTTAAGAGTGATATATGAATCAGATTTTAAGAATTTACAGAATTAAGAATTGAACATTCTGTAAATTCTATTAATTCAGAAAATTCTGATTCGAAAAAAATCAGATTTCATTAAGATTTCCCCGAGCTTGAAACTTGAACATACGCCCATCCATATCAACATGAATTATAAATCACTTTTGGCAGCCTTTTCCAAGGCAGCAATACTTTGGCCGGCTTTATTTTGAAGTTCTTTATATTCGTTAGCCGGTACCGAATCAGCCACGATACCAGCTCCCACCTGAACTGTAAATTCGTTATTTTTGAACAGTACTGTTCGTATGGCGATACACATATCCATGATATCATTAGGGCCAAAATATCCAACAGCACCGGCATATGGCCCACGCGCCGCACTTTCCAACTCATCAATAATCTCCATTGCTCTGACTTTAGGCGCTCCGGAGACAGTTCCGGCTGGAAAACCAGCTTTTAGTGCATCAATGGCATCCTTATCTTCCTGGAGTATACCTTCAACTTGTGAGACAATATGCATCACATGACTGTATCGCACCACTGACATATAAGGTTTGACTGTAACTGATCCATATTGAGCCACGCGGCTGATATCATTTCTTGCCAGATCTATAAGCATGATATGTTCGGCCGTTTCTTTTTCACAAGCCAATAGCTCTTTTTCAAGAGCCAGATCTTTTTCAGGAATATCCGAGCGACCGCGTGTGCCGGCAATGGCCATAATATATGCTTTTCTGTGATTCACTTTAACAAGCGTTTCCGGTGAGGATCCAACCAGATGATAATCGCCATAATCCAGAAAAAACATGTAGGGTGAAGGACTTCTCAATCGAAGATGTCTGTAAACTTCAAAAGGATGAAGATCCATGTTTCCCTTAAACTGATCTGATAATACCACCTGAAATATATCTCCGGCGTGAATATATGACTTGGCTTTTGTCACCGCAGAACAATAACGTTCTTTTTCAGGCTGTGTGATTTGAATGGATGACGCGCCTGATGGCAAAATTAATGGTGAAGATAGTTTTTTTTCCATTTCCGAGAGTTTTTCTTGGCATATATTTAAATCGTTATCCAGAACAAATAAAGTCATCATTCGACGAATATGATCAAAAATAATATATCGAGAGGGAAAAACCAGTCTGGCAATGGGCATGCTGTTTTTATGGCGCGATGGCAGTTTTTCAATCAATCGCACAGCATCGAACCCAACAAAGCCCATTAATGAACCCAATGTGGGCAGGGGTAAACTCTTTTCACATTGAAAGCGCTTCAAGGTATTCCTGATAAGATCAAAAAATTGCTCTCGTGGATAAGTTTCCTGAATGGTATTTTCTTCACAACAGATTTGATTCTCATCCATTTCCATCGAAAATAAAGGATCATAGGCAATAATTGAATATCGTCCTGTAATTTCTTTTTTTTCAACACTTTCCAGTAAAAAAGAATCTTTAAGATTGTAGCACAACTTTAAATACACAGAAACCGGTGTTTCAATATCTGCCAGTTTTTCTTTTTGCATGACATGGAGATGCCTCATAATTTTACTCCTTTGAGAAATGAATGCATTCCCAGATGATTTATCCAGGAATGCGAGAAGAACTAAAGCATTTCAAGTGCGCAAGCCATTGAAACACCACCACCACCGCAAAGTGTAGCCATACCAAGATTTTTATTGTGTTTTTTCAGTGCATACATAAGTGTTACCATAATTCTTGCACCAGTGGCACCTACTGGATGACCCAAACCAATGCCCGAACCATTAATATTGGTTTTTTCTCGATCCAAGCCCAGTTCAATTTCACATCCAAGATATTGGGCAGCAAAGGCTTCATTCAGTTCGATCAAGTCAAAATCATTGATTGCGTATGAACTGTTTTTCAAAAGGTGGTTGACAGCGGGTACTGGTGATAAACCCATCACTGATGGATGGCAGGCACCGCGTCCAACTGCTGTGATTCTGGCAATGGGTGTCAGCCCAAGTTCTTTGGCTTTTTCTTCAGCCATGATCAACATGCCTGCAGAGCCATCATTAATTCCACTGGAGTTACCAGCGGTGACTTTTCCAGTTTTCGGAACAAATGCAGGCGGCAAACTTTGTAATTTTTCAAGGGTCATGCCTGGACGAAAATGCTCATCTTTATCAAATATTAAAGGGGGTTTTTTTCGTTGGGGTACTTCAATAGCAACAATTTCATCCTTAAATGAACCATCATTGGTGGCCCTTTCGGCATTGTTATGACTTCGCAATGCAACTTCATCCATTTGTTCACGCGTAATATCATGATGTTGGGCAATAAATTCAGCCGTGTGTCCCATAATATAGGGTTTACCAACAAAATAGCTCAATGGCGGCTTTGTTTCATCCACTGGGCCATCTTCAGGATGCGGAATCAGATGCGAACCGCAATGAAGCGCATGAATCATTGAATCAACAAAGGCCTGATCTTGAAGACGACATCCCCATCGTGCGCCTGTAACACTGTATGGTGCACCAGACATATGTTCAACACCACCGGCAAGAATAACATCTGCCATACCCGCCTGTATCATGGCTGTACCAGATAGAACAGCTTCCATACCAGAAATACAAACACGATTAATTGTCACTGCTGCGACATGATCAGGAATTCCGGCCATCAAAGCACCCACTCTTGCAATATTCAATGAATCGTGGTGCTCCAAACAACATCCATATCGGATGTCATCAATAATACCCGGATCAATGCCTGCTCGTTTAACTGTTTCTTTTAAAGTAACTGATGCAATGGTTGCACCATTAAGATCTCTAAGTGTTCCGCCAAACGCTCCAATGGCTGTTCGACATGCGGATACAATAACTACGTTTCTCATGTGTTCTCCTTATTATTATCTCAGATTGCTTCGAAAAATAAGCGCCCGACTTGTCAGATTGATTCAAAAGGGCGCGTTAAATTTCAGATTTTTCTTTATTATTAATCAAGTATTATAAACTTGCAAATGATTTTTCATGAATTTCAATGCTTGCATCATTACTGGCTTTAATCGCTTCAATTCGTCCCAGTGTTTCAGGTAAAAGAGCCATGATAAAATGTTCTGCTGCTTTTATAACACCCGCATAAAACGAAGCATCCTTATTTTTATCGTAGAAAGCATTCAACGCATCTCCTGATTTATCGCCGCACAGTTTTTCGAGCTTTGGCAATGCTGTATTGGCTCTCCATAAAAGCATCCATCCCATAATGACATCACCCATTGCACGCAAAAAAGGAGATGCAAAAGCGAATGCAGTCCGAAGTTTTGGGGACATGGCTGTTGTACCCATATGCATGGCAGCTTCACCAAGTTTGTTTAAAGCGTTTTCAAGGTTCTCAGCCAATGGTTTAAGCTGTGGATGCGCTTTGGCAATTGCTGTGGTTTTTTGAACATCCTGCATGAATCCCATAAAGACCTGGCCTTTTTTCATACCTAACTTTCTTGCCAGTAAATCCATTGCCTGAATACCATTTGTGCCTTCATAGATAGAAGCAATCTTACAGTCCCTTGCCAGTTGCTCAACCGGATATTCCTGCGTATATCCATATCCACCATAAACCTGTATGGCATCAATACAAACCTGATATCCCAGATCTGTACAATATGATTTGATCAGGGGAATAAGCAGCTCAATTTGATCTTTTGCATGTGCACGGGATTCTTCAGTATCTCCTGTTTTTTCAATGTCAAATAAACTGGTGACATAATATAGAAAGCTGCGCATACCATCGACATAAGATTTCATATTTAACAGCATGCGTCGGACATCAGGATGATTAATGATTGAAACAGATGGTGCATCCGCATCAAAGGTTTTTTCCAGTTCCTTTCCTTGTAAACGTTCGCGTGCATAGTTTACTGCAAGCTGATACGCACATGATGCATGATAGAATCCTTGAGCTCCAACCCCCAGACGTGCTTCATTCATCATGTTAAACATGATTTTCATGCCTTTGTTGGGTTCACCCAGTAGAAATCCGCGACATTTTCCTTTTCCACCCAGGGTCAAACTACAGGTTGCACTGCCTTTAATCCCCATCTTATGCTCAATACCAGTACAAACCACATCATTATGTTCACCCATTTTTCCATTTTCATCGACCCAGTATTTCGGTACAATAAATAAAGATATCCCTTTTGTTCCTTTGGGCGCACCTTCAATTCTGGCGAGAACAGGGTGAATAATGTTTTCTGATAGATCATGATCACCATTGGTAATAAATATTTTGTTTCCAACAATACTATAGCTGCCATCATCATTGGGAGTTGCTGTTGTTGCCAAAGCGCCGACATCTGAGCCCGCATCTGGTTCTGTCAATAACATGGTACCGCCCCAGTGACCGGTGTATAATTTTTTGAGAAAAAGTTTTTTTATCTGATCTGTTCCAAACAATTCGATCATTTTTCCGGTGCCATGCCCCATAAGTGCATAGGCAGTCATGGCAAAATTAGCGCCAACAATATATTCAAGTGCCGCCGCTGCAACCACATTGGGCAAACCTTGACCACCCAGTTCAGGATCTTCAGTCATGCTTGTCCATTCACCTTCAAGAATGAGTTTGTGGGCACGATGATAACATTTTGGTACTTTGACTTCACCCTTGTCAAATTGAACTTCTTCTTGGTCACCCTCTGCATAAGTGGGAAGTATTTCCTTCACCGCAAGATTTCTTGCCTCATTAATTAATAAATCGATCATTTTTCGATTCAAATTGTCATAGGCATCAGTTTTGGTTATTTTTTCCACGTCGAGCTGTTCATATAAAATAAAATCAATATCTCGACGATCGCTGATTAATTGTGCCATTAAATATTCTCCTTAAAATATTCATATATTATTTCATCAACATCAAAAACACCTGACGCATCATGTATTATGACTCCAGACGGCCAGACTATTTGGATTTAACGAAGCTATTTTTTGGGATGCGTCTATATGATGTTTAAAACTTTAATCAATACTCCCATAATACAAATTCCAGTAACAGTTAATGAATAACCAAACATTCGTAATGTAAATTTTCTTTGTCGTTCATCTCTGGTATCAATTTTATCCCCCAGTTTTTCAATGGATGTGATGATTAGATCAAGGCGTTTATCCACCTGTTCAAAGCGTTTATCTACCTGCTCAAAGCGTTTATCTACCTGCTCAAAGCGTTTATCTACCTGCTCAAAGCGTTTATCTACCTGCTCAAAGCGTTTATCTACCT
>Ga0272440_1004144_pt1 | contig 10520 bp, 6 predicted proteins | sample SSMMMBAug17_FD_192440 | JGI IMG/M metagenome (GOLD analysis project Ga0272440, IMG submission 192440) | Marine sediment archaeal communities from Little Sippewissett salt marsh, Falmouth, MA, United States - SSM-MMB-Aug17 | ecosystem: Environmental > Aquatic > Marine > Wetlands > Sediment ... | reverse complement strand
TTTGTCCACTGCGTCCACTGCGTCCACTTTGTCCACTGCGTCCACTTTGTCCACTTTGTCCACTTTGTCCACTTTGTCCACTGCGTCCACTGCGTCCACTGCGTCCACTTTGTCCACTGCGTCCACTGCGTCCACTGCGTCCACTGCGTCCACTGCGTCCACTGCGTCCACTGCGTCCACTGCGTCCACTGCGTCCACTGCGTCCACTGCGTCCATATTATCGTCCAACTTTGGTTTTCCGGACTAACACTGACATGCACAGACTTACACTTCAGATAATTGGAAAAATCAAAGTTGGGCAATAATATAATAAAAAAAATTATGTAAACAAAGCACGTTTTATTTTCATTTTTATAGTAGTTCCAACATTTAGCTTGCTATGAATTTCTAAATTTCCACCATTTTTTTGGATAAATTCTTTACAAAGAATTAATCCAAGCCCAGATCCTCTTTCTCCACTTGTACCTGATTCATTAGTAGTTTGTTCAATTTTTAATAAATTAGATAATTTTTTTTCAGAAATTCCAATTCCAGAGTCTGAGATTAAAACTTCAACAAATTCATCATCTAAATTATTTGATGATATTGTTATATTACCACCATTTTTTGTAAATTTGACAGCATTAGAAAATAAATTTCTAAATATTGTATCAAGCATTTTTGGATCAGCAAGAACCAATGTTTGAGCTTTTACTTCATTAATAATTTTAATTTCTTTTTTATCAGCTTCACTTACAAGCTGGCGGATATAATCAGGAATATCTTCATATAGATCTATTATTTTGGGCTTATATTTTATTGATCCAATCTGAATTTTTGCCCAATTAAGTAAATTTTCAAGTCTTTTATATGTATTTTCTGCAGAAACACACATTTCATGAGTAAACTCTTCTAATTGTTCTTTTGATAATTTATTAACTGAACGTGATAAGACTTGAAAGAAACTAAGCATATCAACAAAAACATCTCCAACATCATGAGCTACAATTGAAAAAAATTTTTCTTTTGTTTTATTTAATTTTTCTAATTGTTCTCTTTGACGCCTAAGTGTTAAATGAGTATTAATTCTTGCAATAATTTCGTTTCTTTGAAATGGTTTTGTAATATAATCTACAGCACCAGAATCAAAACCTTTTACAATTTCATCAGTTTTTGACAGGGATGTTAAAAAAATTACTGGTATATCCTTTGTTTCATCATTGCTTTTAATTTGCCTGCAAACTTCATAACCATCCATTTCAGGCATAACAACATCTAATAAAATTAGATCAGGCAATGATTTTTTTACTAATTCCAGTGCTATAATTCCACTTTTTGCGGCTAATGTTTGGAATCCATAGCTAGTTAAACAATGAAAAAGCAATTCTAAATTAGTTGGACTATCATCTACAATTAAAATTTTAGCTTGTATTTGAGAATTATTATCCATTATAACTTCCTTTATTTTTTTGAATATGTTTATAAATGTAATATCAGATTACTACTGTAAAATTTATATATTTTCAATAAACATATTGATTTTTTATTTTTATTGCAATAATTATTTCTATTATTCTTTTTTTTTTAAAATGATAAATAATACAATTTTTATTGTTGGCATTTTAATGAAATTTCTATACAAAATAAATTAACAGGAAAAATCATATGGATAATAATACAAAAAAAAGCAGGCTATTAATTGTAGATGACGAACCAGTTAATATTGATGTACTTTATCAATCATTAAAAACAGAATATATAATAAGTGTTGCAACAAATGGGGCTAAGGCTTTAAAGATTGCACATTCAAAAAATCCTCCGGATTTAATTCTTCTTGATATAATGATGCCGGAAATTGATGGTTATGAAGTATGTAAACAGCTTAAAAGTGACAGGCAGACAAGAAAAATTCCAATAATATTTTTAACAGGTAAAAATGAAGTTGGTGATGAAGTCAAAGGTTTGGAATTAGGTGCTTGTGATTATATTACAAAACCATTTACAATAGCTATTGTAAAAGCAAGAGTAAAAACTCATCTGGACAGGGATTATTTAGAAGAATTGGTTAAAGAAAGAACAGAGGAATTAACTAAAAAAAATAAACAACTTAAAGAATTAATTAATAAGCAGCATATTAGTATAGATCTTGCAAAAAAATTATTAAATATTGTAAATGGTCATCCAAAAAGGTATATTGAAATGTCTGATAAATATACCTTATTCATTGATTCCATTTGTTTACCCTGCTATGCTGAAGGCGGTGATCATCTTTTTGTAAGAACATTAAAAAAAGAAAATAATTCTGATGTTACATTTTTTAGTTTAAAAGATCAATCAGGGCATGAGGTTCAATGTGTTTTAAGGAGTATTTTAACTGACCTGTTACATAATTCAATGATAATAAAAAATAAAAATAATTTTCTTGAAGATGTTATTACCAATTTAAATAATGAAATTTTAAATTCTGAATTATTTAAAACAGAAGATTTTTTCACTTCAATTAATTGTGTAATAGATCATGAAACTTTAATGATGAGATATGTTTCAACTGGCCATCCAGTTTTTTTATTAATAAGAGAAAATAAGATAACAGGTCTTCCAGAAAATAATACAAATGGCGCTAATATGCCTGTAGGTATGATTTCTGATATTAAATATACAGCAGGTGAAATTCAGTTAGAACCTGATGATAAATTGATTTTTTATACTGACGGCCTTATTGAAATGCCGGTTAAAAATTTGAACATTATGATCAGTAAAGCTGATTTAGTGAAATATGTTGAAGAGATTTATGAAAATAAACACTTTAAAGTTTCTGATATTATGAATAATCTTGTTTCAAAAATTGCACAAATGTGTAATGAAGAAGTTGTGCCATATGAAAAAAATACTTCTCAAGATGATATAACTATGATTTGCCTTGAAATTGAAAATACAGAATTTAATCAGGTGATATTAAAACCTGAAAATGATAAAGATATTAATGAGTTAATTAATTCATTATATTTAGAACTTGAAAAAAAATGGAATGAATTTGGATTTTTAGCGCCTGATACAAGGCTTAGATTATGTCTTGAAGAAGTAGTATTAAATGCATGGAAACATGGAAACAAAAAAGATAATACTCTTGAAATCATTATTCGTTACAGATTTGGAAATGATTTTCATATAGAGGTTACAGATCAGGGCAATGGTTTTGATTTTAATGCACTGCCTGATCCTACTTCTCAAGATAATTTGCTTAAATCTAGCGGACGAGGTTTATTTATTATTAACAATATTTCAGATAATGTTTTATGGAAAAATAATGGAAGAACCATTTATTTGCTTTTTAAAAAAATTTCAAATAAAAAAGAAAATGAATATATTGATAAAATAAATAAATTAATGTGTATCTGGAATTAACTAAATATTGATGGTCTAGTAAAAAACAATTATACAAAAATCGGTATTAATAATTTCAAATTGTTACACAGATAAAAATTTCAATTTTTGACTTTTTACGAGACCATCAATATTTGTTTATATATATTCTTGAAATATGAATGAAAAACTGATAATTTATAAAAATATTACTTTTGAATAGTTTTTTATTATAGATTTATAATATAACACAGTATTTTATTGACTTAATAATTAATCAGGAGGTTTGATATGCATGTTAATGTAACAAAAGAAGGGCAGACTGTTTTTTTTGAAATAATTGGAAAAATTGATGAACAAGGTGCTGAGGAACTAAAAAAATTATTTCAACAATTGAATTTAACCATAACAAAAGAAGTTGTATTTAATTTTCATAAGGTAGAACATATTGGCAGTGCAGGCATTGGTAAACTATTATTGTTTTATAAAGATCTATCAGTAAATGGCGGGATCATAAGGGTTGAAAAGGTATCTAATACAGTTTATGAACTATTACATCTGGTAAAACTTGATACAGTTTTTGAAATAAAAAAAATGTATCAATAAGCATATAGCCATGTATTATTAAAAATGTCTTATGATTTAATAATACATTTATTTTTTATTACTATTTTTTATGGTAAATAATCAAATGATATTAACCAGATTAAACCACAAAATTAACTTTGCAATAATAATTACTTTTATCTTTGTTGCATTATTATTTATATCAATTCAGCTGCCCTTTCAAAAAATGCGTTTAAATTCTGTCATGGGTAAGATAAACTTGTTATTAGAAACTCTTATTGAAAGAGATAAAGAGCAGCTTGCAAATGAAATATTTGAAAAACGAACTCAGGCAATAAAAGAGAGAATAACAGAGATGTTAAAAGTTGAGGGGCTGTCAGGTATCAATGTTTATGATAAAGCAGGAAAATTAATTATATCTGAGGGAATAAATACAAATAATATTACTCTAAACAAAAAAGACTTACCCTTTAATAAAAATAATGCTCTCTTTATGCAAGAAACAATTAATAATAACCTTTTTCTTTCTTATATTAAAGAACTCTTTATTATTGGTGAATGTGTTGGATTTATAAAAATATATTATAATCTAAATCAATTTCAAAAGCATCAAATACAATCATATGGAATTTTCTTGTCTCTGCTTTTTTCAATTTTAGTTATTATGATAATTATTCTTAATCTCTTTATATCTAAAATGATTATAAAACCAATTAGATATATTAGAGAAGCAATGAATATTATTTCAAAAGGAAATTTAGGAAAAAAAGTAGAGGTAAAAAATAAAGATGAGATTGGTGAGCTTGCAAAGTCTTTTAATGAGATGTCATTAAATCTTAAAGACTCTTATTATAAAATTGAAAAGCAAAACAGAGATTTAAAGAAATTAGACAGAATAAAAGATGACTTTTTAACAAATACATCTCATGAATTAAAAACCCCATTAAATAATATCTCAGAAATTGTTGACTCAATTATATCTGGAGACTGGGGTCAGCTTTCTAAAAAAGCAGTTGATAATTTAAATATGGTAAATACAAGTACCAAACGATTAAGTTCACTTGTAAATGATATTCTAGACTTTTCGAAAATGAATGATCAGTCAATATCTCTCAGTCTTAAAGTTATTAACTTGAAGCAGGTTGTAAACTATGTTTATGAATTATCAAAGCCACTTACAAAATCCAAAAATATAAAAATAACAAATAATATTACTGATCAATTACCATTGGTTTTAGCAGATTATAACCGCCTTATTCAAATCTTACATAATATTATTGGAAATGCTATAAAATACAATAAAGAAAATGGTACTGTAAATGTAGAAGCATTTCAAATTTCAAAAACTAAAATCAAAGTTTCTATAATAGATACTGGAATTGGAATACCAGAAGATAAGCAAGAGGATATATTCAAATCCTTTGAACAATTAGAAAATTCTGAAACAAGAGAATTTGGAGGCGCCGGCTTAGGTCTTTCTATTACAAAAACTCTTATTGAAGCACATGGTGAAAAAATTGGAGTTATATCTTCAAAAGATAATGGCTCAACAATATATTTTACATTAACAATTGCTGATAAAGATCAAATATCTGATGAAAACATTGATAAAAAAATTGTTTTAGATACTTTAGATAAACCAATTAATATTGATAATTCTAAGTCTGAGGAAGAATTAAATTCTGATAAAACAACAGATATTGAAACAGATACTATTGTTGATGAAAAACAAGTAAAGTCTGATAATTATAATAACAAAGAAAATGAAAATGATATTAATGAATCTGATAAAGAATTAAATTCTAATATTGAATCTATTTCTGATGAAGAAAATGGAGCTGATGTTTCTGAAAAAAAATTAAAATTAAATAAAGATTCTGAGAAAGAAAAAGAATCAAATTCTCAAAAAATTACTCAAAATAATCCTGATATTACCATGAACAATGAATCAACAAAAAATGATCAAACAGCAAATTCAGAAAAAAACAATGATATAGTTAAACAATCTGAATTTCCAGATGATGATTCTTATACAATAAAAATAAAAGGACTTGAAATATTAGCAGTTGATGATGATGATTCTAATCTTATGGTTATTAATAACTATTTAACTGATCAAGACTGTAATGTAACAACAGCAACATCTGGAAGGGAAGCGATTTCACTTATAGAAAAACAAAATAAACAATTTGATATAATGCTGATCGATATAATGATGCCCCAAATGAATGGATTTGAGCTGACTCGCGAAATTAGAAAAAAATACACCTTTTTTGAAGTCCCAATAATTATGATAACAGCTCTTAGCCAACCCAAAAATATTGTTAAAGGTTTTAGTTCAGGAGTTAATGATTTTTTAATTAAGCCATTTTTTGAAAGTGAATTATATGTAAGAATTGACACTCACATTAATATAAGCAAAACATACAAAGAAATGCAAGTTAATATAGATTTGCAAAAAAAAGAATTGGATATTGCAAAAGAATCATCAGAATTAGCTTCGCAGGCAAAAAGTGATTTTCTGGCAAATATCAGCCATGAAATAAGAACGCCAATGAATGGCGTTTTAACCGCAGCAGAACTTGCAATGGCTTTTGATCTTCCTCCAAAAGTTGAGCATTACCTTAAAATAATTCATTCATCAGGGCATACTCTTCTTGGTATTATTAATGACATTTTAGATTTTTCAACTATTGATTCAGGTAAACTAACTGTTGAACGACAGCCTTTTAGATTTGATGAATTTTTAATCAGAATATCTGATCTATTTGGAGCTAAGGCATCTGAAAAAGGTATTGAATTTTTAATTGATTGTAATCCTCAAACTCCTGTATGTCTTGTTGGAGATGCTCTTCGTATTCAACAGGTTCTTACAAATTTAATATCTAATGCTATTAAGTTTACTCGTAATAAAGGTGTTGTTACTCTTGGTATTTTTCCAAAAGATATTAAAGAAAATTATTGTTTTTTACATTTTTATGTTAAAGACACTGGTGTTGGAATTAAAAAAGATATTTTAAAAACTCTTTTTGATCCATTTACTCAAGAGGATGGTTCAAAGACTAGAAAATTCGGCGGTACAGGACTTGGTCTTACTATTTGTAAACAATTAATAGAATTGATGGGTGGTGAAATATGGGTTGAAAGTGAGTATAATAAAGGAACAACTTTTCATTTTACAATATATTTCGATATAGAAGATAATAAAGATTATCAGCCATTAATTATCCCCCCAGAAATTTCAAATTTAAAAGTATTAATTGTAGATGATACTTCTGACAGTAGATTGATTATTAAAAAAATTGTGGAATCATTTAATTATAAGGCAATAACTGTTGATTCTGGTGATAACGCACTAAAATATTTACAAAATAGTGAAAATGAAAAAGTAGATGTTATTGTAATGGACTGGGTAATGCCGGGTACTGATGGTATTGAAACATCAAGGATAATTCGTGAGGAATTAGAATTAACTATTCCAATTATTATGTTAACAAGTTTTGGAAATGAATCTGAAAAACGTGATGCAGAACAAGTCGGAATAGATGCTTTCCTGTCAAAGCCTATCCATTCATCTTCTCTTTTTAATACCCTTATTGATGTATTGTATAAAAATTCAAATATAAAATTTAAGCAAAATAATATCGCTACCAGAGCTACTGTTTATAAAAAGCGTATTAAAGGATTAAATATTCTTCTTGTTGAAGATAATATTACAAATCAGGATATTGCTCTTGCCCTTCTTGAGGATGCTGGTTTGAATTGTGATGTGGCAAATAATGGTAAAGAAGGTGTTGAGCAGTTAAAAAATAACTACTATGATATTATTTTAATGGATGTTCAAATGCCGGAAATGGACGGCTTTGAAGCTACTAAAATGATAAGAGAAATGCAGGAAAATGGTGAACTTAAGCATCTTAAAAACGATCGTATTCCTATTATTGCTATGACTGCTCATGCAATGAAGGGTGATGATGTTAACTGTTTTCAAGCTGGGATGGATGCTTATGTTGCTAAACCAATAAATCAGGATATATTATTTCATACTATATGGAACAGTTCTAATAAAAGTAATTTAGAGAAAAATAAAAAAATTAAATCATTGATAGATAATTCAGATGAAACACCAAAACAGGAAAAAAATATGCAGTCATTAGAAGAAGATCAGACAGAGAAAGATAATAATAAAGAAGAGGAAAAAGGTATGCCGCCTACAAAGGTCGCTGGTATTAATATTAAAGAATCCTTAGATAATTTGAATATTGATTATGATACTTACAAAAGAATTTTGAAAAGATTTAGAAATAATAATCTAAAAACTATGGATGAGATATATAATAATTTTAAAGAAAATAAAATGGATATTCTAAATCGAATTTTTCATACTCTCAAAGGAAGCGGCGGAAATATCGGTGCTCATAAGCTTAGAAGTATTTCACAAAAATTAGAAGTGGCTTCAAAAGAAGGCTTTGTTGATTTAGATATGATAAAAGAACTTGAAGATGTATTAAATGTAGTACTAAATTCAATAAAAAATCTTGATGGTGAAGCTGCTGAAAAGACAGAAGATAATAAAGAAAATGATAAACAAACAAAGACTGTTGAAATTGATCTAATAAAAATTAAACCTTTAATAAAAAAACTTAAAGATACAATTGATTTAGGTGAACCTGATCAGATCAGAGATTATTATGAAGAACTGAAATCTTTATTGCATTTACCTGAAATTTCAAAGCTTAATGATTATATTGAGGGGTTTGACTATGATGAGGCTTTGGAATGTCTTGAGGAAATTGCGGAAAAAATTGGGATTGAAAAATAATGCAGAATTTTTGGGTGGACAGACATGGACTAACACGGACAAACATGGACGAATAAGGACAGACACAGACAGACAAAGACAAATAAAGACTAAAATTATAAAATAATACTAAAAATAAAATTGGATTATATTATAGGGAGAAAGTTAATGAACATAATTGATCCAGTATCATCAATTATTGATATGACTGTAGAGCCAGTAACTTCATTTATAAATAAAAATATATTTCCTGTAACATCTTTTCTTGGCAAAACAATCGAACCTTTAACTGAGTTAGCCAGTAGAACAATCAGCCCGATTGCTTCTTTAATTAATAAAACAATTAAAGTGCCTGAAGATTTATCCTCTATTACAACAATCAAGGCAGATCAGGAAGTAGATCCTTACGATGCAGGTATGACTAAAGATGGAGTTAAAGCAATATGGGCAAGGGTTGAGGATTTATACAGAACTGGAATTTATCCTGGTGTTGGTTTTTGTATGAGAAGACGAGGCAAAGTTATTTTAAATAGAGCAATAGGACATGCCAGGGGAAATGGGCCTGATGAACCTTCAAATTCTGAAAAGATTCTGTTAACTCCTGATACTCCAATATGCCAATTTTCTGCATCAAAAGCAATTACTGCTATGTTAATTCATTTACTTGTTGAACGAAAAGCTATTGATCTTTTAGATCCTGTTTGTCATTATATTCCTGAATTTGCTCAACATGGTAAAGAACATACATCTATATACCATATTATTTCACATCATGGAGGAATACCAAAACCTCCTCCTGATACTGATCCTGAGATTTTATTTGATCATCAGGCTTTTGTTAAGCTTTTATGTGATTCAAAGCCTGAATCTAAAGGGGGAAGAAGGCAGGCATATCACGCTGTTACTGGCGGTACTATATTAGGTGAAATTATAAGACGTGTAACAGGATTAGATATTAGAGAATTTCTTTATAGAACAATAAAAAAACCTCTGGGCTTGAAATATTTCAATTATGGCCTTGAGGAAGAAGATATTCATAAAATTGCAATTAATTATGTTACTGGTCCTCCGCTAATTTATCCATTTTCATCACTTGCTAAACGTGCACTTAGTGTTGCATGGGAAGAAGTTGTCAGGATTTCAAATGAGCCAAGATTCTTAAGAACAATTGTTCCTGCTGCTAATCTTGTTGCAACAACTGATGAAATGTCGAAATTCTTTCAATTAATGTTGAATGGCGGTGAGCTTGATGGTGTTAGAATTTTTGAACCCCTTTCTATTAAAAGATCAATAATGGAGTCTGATAATATTCATTTTGATGGTACAATGGTAATCCCTATGAGATATAGCGCAGGTCTGATGTTAGGTGCTTCTCCAGTTGGACTTTGGGGGCCATATACTCAATCAGCATATGGTCATATCGGCTTTATGAATATTTTTTGCTGGGCTGATCCTAAACGTGAAATTGCAATATCTTTACAAACAACAGGAAAATCACTAATTGGACCGCATATTTTACCTCTTGCTCGTTTACTGGCTTATATATCATGGTATTGCAGACCAGGTGGATTACCCGGAGAAATAACCGAGGCTTATACATCATTTATACTGCCAATACAACAAATTCTTCAAAGATCATTGATGGCATGGTAAAATATTTTAAAATTTGAAACCAATCTATTATGGTCCAACTTTGGTTTTTCGTATTTCGTGTGGACTGACACAGACAATCACAGACTTACACTTAAGATAATTGGAAAAACCAAAGTTGGACCATAATAATCCAATTCTGATTTTATATTTTTTTTAA